>Ga0181612_105040_pt1 | contig 10404 bp, 5 predicted proteins | sample HoacroProtozoa21_FD_119630 | JGI IMG/M metagenome (GOLD analysis project Ga0181612, IMG submission 119630) | Hoatzin crop microbial communities from Cojedes, Venezuel. Combined Assembly of Gp0051906, Gp0051904, Gp0051908 | reverse complement strand
TGGCTTTTAGTAGACTGGCAAGGTCTGTGAGAAAATCCTGTAACCTTGCTGGAAAATGCATTTTCTTTTGCTGACTCACATTTGTAGGTGTCCCTTTCCTGGGCCCAAGTCGAGAGAAATTATAGCCAGCATTTTTTAAGTGAAAGTGTCTCAAAACAGGTTAAAGATCTAATTCCAAAAAGTAGTACATATTGTTTTTCAAAATGTTTGTAGACTAGGTTAAAAGCAAAGCTAGTCTCTGCAGTGTCTGAAGAGGTAGCTAGAGCAATCTTAAATTAGTTTATGAAGCCATGTTTTTATTCCATATTAGACTTATTCTCTTTCCATAGGTAAAAGGAAGATGAATACAAATACCCTTTTCTTTGAACTTGTGTTAAAAAGTGGGCTTTCATTGCATTTTGTGTGGACTTGCATTTAACTTCAGTTCTGGCAGTCATGAAAAGTAGGGCTTTTGAAAAGTAACACTGATTACATTAGCGTTAATATAGATTATTTTTGTTATAACATACAAAGTATGGGGTTTTGTACTTTACAACCTGCCCTGGTGACATAACATTTGATAACTTACTTACAAACTATGGATTCTGTATTAGATCTCATAGTTTGATTGATTGGCATCTTGAAAGAGAATAAGGATTCAGCTTTTTTGGAATGTTTCACGCAACTGGTAGAAGAAGTCAAGCAGAAACATTGGTATTTAAGAGTGAATGTTTTTTTTTGCTACTGTATTTATCTGGTGAAAAGAAAACCCTTAAAGATTCTCAGGTGAGAAGGGTGCAACTATTTCCATAAGCGTGCTTGATTTTTAGGGATATCACCCAGTTTAGTCTTAAAGCTACCACTTTTTCACACTATCTTTTATTCTCTAGCTTTTGGACTTTTACTTCAGAATAGAAAAATGAAAAAGTTATAAATAATATGTTGTTTTTGAGTGCACCCACTTCTTCCTACAATGTTGTTGCTTCCCCTCCAACTTGAGTTGGTTTTGTTGAGCTAGCTTGAATGAGTTAACGCAGGGTTCAGTTACTTGAAGACATCAGTCTTTCTGCAGAACTCAGGAAAAAAATCTTCATGCGTGGAATTGATATCAAACAATTCAGACTTGACCTTAAAAAAGAAGCAGTACTTCTTTTCTGGCTAACCACTTTCTTCACACCACAAGAGCAGGCATAAGTTTGGAATGAGTAATGCCATGTAAGTGTCTAGATTCTGAGCTGGCCGTCGCTGAAGAGTCAAGCAATAACAGCAACCTCCAGGTAGCATCATTCTCAATTGCTCTGAGAATTATTTAGGAAAAATAACAAAATAATACTGTTTCTATACCAGCACACTAGTCTGAATACTGTACCTCCTATTTCAGTGAGTTACAGAACACTACACATGCTCCAGTGAGTCTCAGTGAACAGAAGGGAGAACTAAAAAAGACAGGCGAATAACATTTAGCAGTTTAACTGCCTATAATCTTACCACAGTTTTAACAGATGGCTTTCATAGTGTTACTGTGCATTGCTAAAAAGCTGGCATATAACCTCAGCACAGTTAAATTCCAGTATTGCATTAAATACGTGGTGTATTCACTATGTGGGAGTGTGTATATAAACATATTACCTGCTTGGAAGATACATCATATAAAAAGTCAGCATTGAAAATTCTTATGATAACAACATAACTCTCTTGGTATTAAATACCAGTGTATCTTGTTAAGACACTGGCAAGATTCTTGCCATCCATTCATACAACTGCTTTTGGTTTCTTGCCCCTGGCCATTATATCCCAAGACAGAAGTGTTTCAGAGAAAGAATAGGAAAAAAATTATTGAAGAGACCCATCTTTCTACTAGCCATAATGCTGTTTGTATTTGTGCCTCCTGTAAAAAGTGTAGTTTAATATATGGATGCTTAAATACAGGCCTGTCGTCAGCAGCATGTGTTTTGTGGTCATTCAGTGGAGGTAATAGTCCTGTATAACAATTAGGGAACAGCAGGGGCAGTTGTGTACATGTTAGTGCAATCACACTGGTTACAGATGTCTAAAGCTTCCCATAGGTGGAAGCTTTAACATCTGTGATGGTTTCAAAACAGGGAACTAGAGGCAGTAGGTAAAAGTTGACCAAAAGGCAATAGCAGTCTACCTGTCCTGAAAGCAGAAAGGAAGAATATCCCATGCTGTAATACTGTAGCTAGGACTGAGCAAATGAGATGAGAAACATTGTGGGAAACATAGACAACAGAAAAACAAAGGGGATGGATGTGGAGTTTAAAAAGACACACTGCATGCCTGCTACCTATTTTTTTATTTAGTAATAAATATACATTTTTCTACTTTTTAATAATGTATATGTTTTTTGACTCAGACAACATAATTAGCTACACGGGGTTATTAGTGTATTTGTGTATGGGGAAGCTTAGGAAATGCATAGGGGACTTCCAGTCCCTCTCTGGTGGATTTAAGAGGGGGATTCAAACTTCTAAAACTCAGAAGAATCAAGGATAAGCCTGAAGTATTCCCTGTCAAGAAACTGTAGTGGAAATGTCCCCTAGACTTTTGACATCTAGGTGCTTCTTTCCTCCAGCTTTACAACAAGCCAGTCCTGGCAACCCTTCCTACAAAGCTGGCAACCGTATTGAGAGGCACTCTCACAGAATGTTACCTCTTCCGTAGCCAGTTTTCAGTGGAATCAAAGCCACCCTAACATTATGCAGAGAAATCACAGTTTTGCTTTCTTTTAAAGGTATGAATGAGGTTGTCTTGGGAAGACAGTAGTCGTTTTCCATTGTTTCTTTTAAAACTGAAAACAGATTTCCAGTATTGTGTTCTGTTTCAAAAATTGGAGACTGAACTGAAGAGATAAAAAATGTCATGGCCAGGGAAAGTTGGCAGAAAAATTAAAATCAAAGAGGGATTATGTGGGAGTTCAAACACGCACAGATATAGATTTGAATTGTTAAAATAAATTCAAACTTTGAGCGAATGACTGGAATACTTCAATTGAGAAACACCGAGAGAAAAACTGAAGAAGGAGATCGTGAGTACTGTTGCTGCTCACATTGCCTTCCATTGATCTGTTTTCCTTTGATATTTTCTTTTCAGAATTTCCCGCTTACTTTTTGAAGCCTGGAAAAACATGACCACTTCCCTAAATGCCATCTTAACTTCATTCCAGTGAATTTAACTGGAAGTAGCACCCAGTGAGATGAAAAACAAGTACAGCTCCAAACCCACTGCTAATACCACTGGAGCTTGTTATATGCAGAGAATTCATTACCTGTAGCTCAGCAAAACATCAAGACTAAAATCTTAGTTAGGCTGACTTGAAGAATTTGGAAGCTGATTCTACAGTGCCCCAATTTGTATGAAGCCTGACCTGTGAAATTACACAGAGTTGGGGAGTAAAGTTATTTGTAAGACTAGACAATTTTCAGGTTACTGAGCCACTTGAATCAAAAATATCATCTTTGTGAAAGAATTTCACCGCAAAAGAAAGACCAGAAGATCCAACCTCATGCTTTTTTACATGTTAAAATTTATAAAACTCTCAATAGATGAAAACCTAAATCTAAAAAACTTAGAAATTCCTATCTTTATGAATTTTAAGTATTTCTGTAACTAGAAATGCCACTAAATAAAAAAAAGACTGTAATATGTATTTTGATTGTGCAAAAAAGATGCTGTCAGTGTGTGAGAAGGGCTGTCAAGGATTCGTAGGAGGAAAGAAAGTAGGAATGAAGAGGAATAACATATTCATCTATAGCTGAAAATCATGTTTGATTTTTCTTGATAATTCAGTTGTCCCAAATGTGAATTCTCAGCTTTTGCCAACTCAATATAAGAAAGAAAATGAGAATCATAGCTCCAAATAGAGAATAATGAAAATAAAGCATTCATCATTCCAAACTGACTAGAAAACAGCAAGAATAAATCAGACAAAGCAAGCATTGTGGTAACTGTTTTACGGTGTTATGCTTCTTTACACCTGTTATTAATTGAATGACAATTCCAATTTACGGTGGGATACCCAGGTAATTTGGATTGAAAATGAAAGATACTTGTGGTAAAGGAGTTTGGTACATACTGCTGAGAAGTGGCTACTGATTTAAGGAGCAACTTCTTGCTGGACTCAGAAAGCAAGTTGCTCTTTTCTGTCCCTTTCTGTCCCCTTTTTGTCCCCTTTCTCTCCCTTTTTTCTCCCTTTTCTCTCCCTTCCCTCTCCTTTCTTCCTTTCATTTAGAGTTACTAAAAATTAGTTAATGAATCTTAACTTCGGCCCAGGATTTTAGCTGCCATGGTACCTGAAATCCCGAAACACACTGACTTCCTGATCGCAGCAGAAGTGTCACGACAGGAGACCTGTGCTCAAAAGTTGGAAATTCTGGTGAACAAATATACCTGTGGTGACATTTACGAGTAGAATCTATTCAACATGAAAAATATCCAGCTAAGTTAATAGTATGGCTGACAGAATTTGAATAGTAGAGTTAAGCCTATGTATCTTTGATTTCATTAGGCTTAAATCTTGAAGGATTTGCCATTCCGTAACATATTGTTTGAAGTTATCATAATTTTAGGTATTACATGAAATGTTTCTTTTTTTGCATGTGTATCAGCTGTAGTTGCTGTAGGCATGCTATACAGTCTATTGGTAAGAACCGTATGCATTCGTAGAACATTAACTTTGATTTTCAACATGATATACAGAGAAGATCCTTCGCTCAGCTGCATAATCATCATATACCAGAGAACCAGCTATACAGGCAACAATAAAATATTAAGTAACTTTTGTAATAAACCTACTATCAACCCATTCTTTTCTTTCACAGTCTTGGAAAATAACCATGACTCTGCAAACACTTTTGTTTCTTTTAATGTTTCGTTTCTTTTGGATTTAGACTGCGTGTTGACTCTGCTGTTTGCTCTGGATAACAGCTGTTCTTGCTGAATTGGTTGTTTTGGTGTCATCCTTCTCTGCACAGGATTTGTTTGCTATCTCTTTTCCTCTGGAGACAGGGTCTTACTCATGATACTCCAGAAGTTTTCATTTTGTGGATACATCCTCCTATGTCTATTTTTCATACAAGTGAGGTCACTCTGTCGCTATTCCTTTTACATATGAAAAGAAAATAAAGGAGAAGACAAAATTGCCTTAGTAAGTTTGTCTTCCATTGCAATTCACTGCAAAGTGATGTGGCATGCCAACAGCAAAGATCCTTAATATCATGACTTTATGATCAGATATAGATTTTAATCGTTAAAATAAATTCAAACTTTCAGCGAATGACTGGAATACTTCAATTGAGAAGCACTCAAAGATAAGTAGATGTAATCTGTACGCAGGCTATTACACAGTTTAACAAAAGTGCAGTGGTAGATTAAGATTTGACTGACAATGAAATCAGCTTTACTTTCTGTTCCAGCAGACAAGTGATAACTTAGACTGTCAAAAGCTGAAACAAAAACTGGAGGTATGAGCTACTGATTTATGAAAAATCTATTTAAGAAATCATAAATAAGCTGTTAGGAGGCAAAAGGTCATAAGAAGTGGATCAGTGGACAAACTTTGTTCAGAAATACAAGGGCTATTCAGAAAGAAATATTGCAAATCTAAAAGGAGCTTTACTCACTCATTAATGATTTGATCATAAAAAACCCTGAAATGATTCAAAATATACATTTTAACTCAAATATAATCTTCATTTCAATATATAGCTAAAAAAGTAAGAAATTCATCAGTAGCAGAGACAAATGCCTAAATGTATGGAAAGAAATGCTTTATGAAAATATTAATGATTAAATGGAAAGAAAGTATAACCACCCCTGAATTGCTTCTGGGAGTTATCATAGCAATATAAGACTCAAAATTACTTCAAGAGATTCTCTTATTCTATTCAGTGACAAAAAAAATAACTGTATCTAACCTCTCTCTGTGGTTTTTTTTAGCAAGTTATGAACTTGTTCTGGTATTTCAACATTTATTGTTAGAAAATATTCCTCACAGTGTCCAACGTACATCTTTGCTGTAAATGAAAACTATTTGTCGTTGATCTTCTACAATTTCCAATCAAAAAGATTGATTATGAACCTGGGCATAGTGCCATTCCTGTATTTGAAATCAAGTCCTCCTCGAAATCTTCTCTTCTGGGCTGAACAACCACTGTTCTTTCAGTCTTTGTTCACAACCATGTATTTTTAAGCCCATTATCAATGACAGGTTTGCTCAGTAGTGAAAGCATATGCTAATCTCTGTAGCCTCTGAAATTATTTTAAATCTATTGCATAACAACTATTATTTCTTTTTGTAGTTACTAATACTGTGATATACATTGGAAATGATCGTTTAATTTAATGGGATTTTACAAGCTGTAAAATCTTCTTTAATGCTGACTTATTTATCTATTTTCTTAAATCTAGGAAGAATAAGAGTTAAATTTAAAATACAGTAGAGATGAAAACTCTGAGAAGTAACTATATAACATCTGAATTACCATTCTGCAAATTTCCCGACTGATATTTTAAGCTCCTAGAAATTTGGAAAACAGGATTGTAATAGTATTTTATGCAGGAGGATCCTAACAAAAGTAACTCGTTCTGGGATTTCCTTTATTTACACCAAAGTATACTTGGTATTCTGAAGTCAGTGATATGGCAGTGTATAGGTGAAAGTATTAAGCCTGCATTCAGCGCTTACGTTTTATACAGCATGGAGGACAACAATAGCAAAAAGTAAGGAGACATGCATGGAGAGAGAATGAAGTTTACCAAACCCCAGGATACACAAACTGCGTAAGTTCTAGACATTAACTGAATATTAATGCTTTGGCAAATGTCAAGCCTTACTGCACGAATTCATGTCACTGGGCATTTTTACGCTCTCCCAAAATATTTGACAAATTGTGGATATACTGGAAAATCCATTGATTATTTTTTCTTTGATCTTGCTTCATGTCTTCCTCCTCTTTCTTAAAATGTTTCTGAAGTATGTGAGTCCCACTTGCTTTTTGATGAGTGCAGGTTCAGCTTTATATTGCAAATACAATGGTTTTTAGGCAGTGCTGTGAATTTTTTGTTATACTGCTGACTTGTGAATTTATACTTTGGAATTCTGTCAGTTATGACATCCACTCTGTGCAGTCCTTCCAGTACCTCCTCTACTTTCTTCTGGAAAAGTAAGAAGAAATAATCTCCTTCTTCTGCATATGAGATGCAAAGGACATTTACAAGAATCAGCAACTGCCCAATGACATGCTGCAGGTTGCCAGACTACTTCTCTAATCCGACTTCTTTTGCCAGTGCGCCACTTGATCACCTCATGCGGTCAGTATGGTACCCTGAATGTCGTATCACCCAGCCTTTAGTGGTGGCTGTAGTATTCCTACGATAGTACATTATTAAGATGTTTGGACATATAAAAATTCAGTTTCTTTCCTGTATTTTTCTTTGCCGTAGCTATCACTGAGGTGATCGATTTGGACCCATTTGTCTTTCTGCTCTTCTCCTGATTTGTACTTTGCATAGAAAAAATTTCTTCTTTGGTCCTTTTTGTCAGAAGGAGGTGGTGCGAGTAAGCCGGCTGCTTTTTATTCCACAGTGACCTCTAAGGTGCTCCATGCCTTCATCACGTCTGCAAATTTGTTTGGTATAGCACCCCAATGATTGTGTGCTTTCCCCGGAGTAAATACAATTTTGGTCAACTTCCGTAGCTTTGTGATACTCAGTGTTATCCCTGCAGTGCTGCTGTCGTTTGTATTATGCAGTTCTCCCCCACATCCTGTGCCTGCTGTGCCTGCGCAGCCGGCCTTGCCTGACCCCTGGCCTGCCGTGTCAGAGTTCTTGCCAAGCTCCATCTGTATTACCTCGAAGGAAAGCTGTTGAATTGTGCACCTGCGCCCATTTTGAATATCTGAAGCCATTTTGCTGCTCCAGTGAACATTATGGCACAAACAGAATCCTTTTTTTTTTTTTTTTTTTCTTTTTTTTTTTTTTTTTAATAGAACTAATTCTGGAAATTGATCCCTTTTTGTGCCTTTTTGGAGAAGTGAGTCATACTCACACTACTGTACTGTATCATCGAGTATACTGTGGACAGCTATTTGGGTAATGTAGTTCAAGTTTCAGATTTTACCTGCACGAAGCTGTAGTTGATGCAAGCATCACCCCTCTCCTGCTCTTAGCCGCCCATTGGTACAGTTCTGTGCAACCTGAGCCCTGCCTGGCTTTCTGGCAGCGCCTCTGCCATGTCCTCTTGGCTCTACAGATCTCTGGAAAGATGTCAGTCTTTGTAGGTGCCTTTGTGTTGGGAATGAATTATATTCCTTGCCAAATAGTGTCTCCCTGTATTCAATTGTTGTTGGAATGTTTGCTTATGTACCTTCTTTTTTTCAGGTAGAAACTTGTTTTGTTTCAATTCTATAGAGATTTATTGATTAATCACTTGTTATCATTGATTAGTCAATCATAATTAAGCAGGTCATAACATGCCTTTAAATATTAATAATTTGCATACATGAATATTTAGTCTTTTCTTAATACCTAGAGTAGATTGATTATCCGTGTTCTTTACTGTTAACTGGTATAACTTGTATGCTGTTTTTCTCTAAAATGTATTCATAATTTGAAATTGTTTACCTGTATTTTTTGAACATATTCTGTGTCAATTTCTTTTTGAGCTGCAGCATAGATACTTTTCAAGTGAAACGGCTTTCGTGATGTTTTTTGTTCTCTTTTTTCTCTTCTTTTTCTTCTCTCTGTGGCTTGACAGCTTGTGTCTGGGTTGGCTACCCACAGCTCAACCCTAGCTGTCCAGTTTTCTGGGCACTCCCATTTTCCCCTGTTCAATTTCTAGGAAAGGCACGCTGAGGAGTAGGTATTTGACTTTTGACACAGATATAGTGTTAACATTAAGGCTGTGTACTTCTTTCACAAGAAATTTACCTTCCTTCTATTTGCTGCCTTAGAGAGTACTTTTACCATTGAGATTTTGTCAATTTTAACTTGCTGTTTGTTTGCTGATTCATATTCATACTTAAAATGAAGAACAGTCAATATAGTGCTGTTTTTTTTTTCTCTTCATTCCTATTGTTTTCTCTTCAGACCTCTCTCACCTGCAGCCGTGCAAGCTGTTCTTTTGTTTTGAATCTTTTGACCTTCATATTATAATATTGGGTCTCAGTGATTCAGAATCACTTCTTATATTTAAAATGATAGACTGGATACTGTTGTACACCTTCTTGGAACTGTTGAAGCTCTTGGCACACAGCTAGGTCTAGTGAGGATATACTGACATTTCTGCTTTAGGGAAAACATTTATTCTTCCAACACTTTGTCAAAATCTCTAGCTATCATGCTATAGATAGAACAATTTAATTTATTCCTGTGGCTTTTTAGTCTCTTGCTATTCCTTGAAGCTTGTTCCCCCGTTGATGGAACTTCTGCAGCACCTTGTTTCTTGTCCTGTAACTTTCTCTTTTGCCCTTTCTGCTGATGTCAGAACTGGTTTTGAAATCCTGACTTTGATCCTTTCCTTACTGAGACTCTAGGAGAAGTCAGTGGACAGGATATGCAGTGAATCCCTCTATAATTTTTTTTGTCTGCTAGGCTTGTGTGATTTATGTACAATGCTGTTCTCTTCCTACTCGTGCTGTCATCATCTGCCTTAATAGCAAGGTTATGACGATGGATGCTATTATTAGTCTCATATGCTTGCATAGTATGGAACCATTATCATCTCTGTGGAAGAAAGGGAACTGAATGAGTCAAACATACGGGTTTCAGAGGAAGAGCTCTATGAGTCACAGTGCTTTATTCTTCTGTCTTTAACTTCTTAGCCCCCTCCCCCAGTGTAAATTATCTTATGACATTTCTGCGCTGCTTATCCTATTGATTTCTGTGATTTGAAAATATTCCTTGAATAGTTCAAACAGTTGCATCTACGATTCTTTTTGTTAAAAATCAAACTCTAAACCTTAATCCATATTAGTTACTGTTATCTAAAGATAATAGCCCTAAATAATGTATCAGTTCTGCTGTGACTAGCTTCTCACATGGCTTCTCATTTTGAGTGCTAAATTCCTTTAGAGTGAATTTCCTCAGATGGATGACACATTTTAATTCTGAAACTATATCAATATAATATATATTTTATCTAATTATATTTTTTATATATGTCCTGGGTTCAGCTGGGATAGATTTAATTTTCACAACAAGCTGGTTGGGCTGACCCAAACAGCCAATCAAATGGGATATTCTATACCATGTGATGCCATGCTCAGTATTTAAGTGGGGCACTGGCTAAAGGAAGGGCTTTTTGCTACTCAGAAGCAAGCTGAGCATCAGGTGATGAGAATGCTGCACGCTGTATATGCTTTTTATCAGTATTATTGATTGTTGTTTTCTTCTCCCTTTGCCATTCTG
>Ga0181612_163063_pt1 | contig 10405 bp, 6 predicted proteins | sample HoacroProtozoa21_FD_119630 | JGI IMG/M metagenome (GOLD analysis project Ga0181612, IMG submission 119630) | Hoatzin crop microbial communities from Cojedes, Venezuel. Combined Assembly of Gp0051906, Gp0051904, Gp0051908 | reverse complement strand
TGTAGATGTGGCACTTCAGGACATGGTTTAGCAGGCATGGTGGTCTTGGGTTAATGGTTGGACTTGATGATCTTAGAGGTCTTTTCCAACCTTAATGATTCTATGATTCTGTGATTCTGTTCAGTTAGAATAAGGGGGAGAGCCCTCAAAATCTGGGGAAGTTCAAGGCCAAATCTGACCTTTGGTCAGTCTCCTGTAAGGGTCCTTACAGAGTTCAGAGGGAATGAACAGTTGGCACCCCTAAAGAGAGTGAGGTGGTATTTTGGCCATGCAGACAGACAACAAGGAATCTCCGTATCCCTCAGCTTCAGAAAATGAACACAGCTAATGAGACAAGCAGAGGTTCCTTCAGGGTAACTCAGACCTAAATTATTGTCTTCCTCTGAGATGCACTCTGAAAGGGACATCTCCCTTCATTGGCTCAGGAAGGGCTCTCTCAGAGTAGAGTGAGTTACATCTCAGGGATGCAGTTTGTGTGACTGCACTCACAAGCGTTGGATTTTGTCTCAGAAAGACTGAAATTGCAGCGACTATACTGATAACTCTTTTCTGAACTTAAAGGCAGCTAAGATGACTTGTTCAGATGCAGACGTTACACATAAGACACTCATCAGATCAAGTGATCAATTAGTCCGATCAATCTCACCCCACATGCCTAGAGTACATCTGAACAAGTCACCTCAAGAACTCTTTATAATCAATAGGGACATATCTGCAGTATGATTCATCTAATCCTAGAGAAAATGTTTGAACAGGTCAAATGAATCATACTTGCATTGACTGGCAGGGTCTCAGGTATAGGATCTGCATTCTAGATGTCTAGAATTGGCTGGAATGAATACCACATACATGTCAGAAGTTGCGTGTTCATTATTTACAGAAAACAATTAACAGTCATGGAGAGAATATCTGTCCTTTGAGTTCAGTGACCTCCAAACAGAAGCAAGCACAGGAATTTTGCCTAAACATTTATATCCCTGACAGCATTGCAATGTTGGTTTCAGTTTAGAATTAGGGAGGAGGGTTATTAAGTTCTTGTTTTATCACTGGTGAGCTGAGTCTTTAATCTCAGTACGTAACTATGCTAGTTGACCTGACTCCGTGGTAATACTGCGTGCGCTGTGCTTAGTCATCTGTAAAACAAAGGGAAAAACTTGTCATAATGTGGTTTTATCTCAACAGGCGATGTTTCTCCTCCTCCTTCTACTGTAGTTGGACATACCAAAACCTTAGCTAAAGTTACGTTCAATCCCAGTGTTGTTGAGCAAACCAGGATTGCCCGAAATGGCATTTTGGGAGACTTCATAATTAGATATGATGTTAACAGGGAGCTGAGCGTTGGGGATGTTCAGGTACTGGACACAACTCATTTTTCTGTTTTATTAACTATACCTGAGATAATTAAATTGTCTTGCATGCTCCACATGTCCTAGAAAATGTTTTCCAAGTGAAGGTTACTTCTCCATCTTGTAAAGACCTATCCAAAATAAAACCAGTAAGCTCGCAGCCACAAGATGGACTTAAAAACCACAGGTACCTACTTCATTGAGTATCTGCTTTTCAGTTTTTCAGTATACTGGCTGTATATATCGGGATACAAGGCCAGTTCCCCAAATGTATGTTGTGGTTCTGATCCCTGAGTACATATGTTCTATCATTACTTCATTTGGAAGGAAACTCCAGTGTGCACCATGGAATGAGATGTGGAGATCTCCAGTAGGCTCCTCCAGTCTCGATAAACAGGGGACCAGGACTAAGAGGGATACCAGGAAGCACTCATATCCTTCAATGTAGACACAGATCTTGAAAGCAGGATCACGTGTGCCCAACCAAATATCCCATCAAGATATGTGTAGAACACTGCATCATGATCTACCTGCGATTCCTGACTTCCTTGCTCTTCCACAGATTCTTAATGGGTATTTCGTGCACTACTTCGCCCCCACAGATCTTCCTCCGTTGCCAAAGAACGTTGTATTTGTGCTTGACAGCAGTGCTTCCATGGTGGGAACAAAACTGAAGCAGGTGAGGTCCTTGCATTTATTATAGACTGGTTGGCTGTAAGGTTGCAGAGAGCTTGGTTCAGTCTCCGTCTCACCAGATGGGTTCTTCTGCAAAATGTTTGCTATGTCTGAGGTGAGAGGAGGCTCTGAAGAAACCTCAAAGTGAGATGATTTACCTGCAACAAGAAATCATCATGTTAGTGGGAATGGAACTTCATCACTCTGTAAAAAAGGTCAGTGTTGTCAAAACTGAGTTAAGATGCTGCAGATAGGATTATTCTGGGCAGTTCTGTTTTGGGCAGTTTAAAGAGAGGCAAAATAGGGAGGATTCCCAGCAAAATGCATTCAGCAGACTATTGTATCCAGCTTAACAGCAGAGAAAAGATACTGCTGTCTTTAAATTATCTTGGCAAAACACTTAGCAATATATAACTCAATGGGTTCTGCTGAATGAAAGGTCAGTTTGTCAAATTTGAGAATCTGAGTCTTCCAGCACAAATCTCAGATCTCTTTCTAGGGCACAGGTCTTGACATGAGCCAACGTACAAAGCTGAAGGGCACATCACCAATGCTTAAAACTGACCTTTGACATGGAGGGTTCGGACTCATGCCTAAACATTTTTGCTTCTTCAATCTTCTGAGCTGGACAGATAGAAACCATCCCCAGTTCGAGAGCCAAGTAGTTGGCTTGGAAGCGCACTGTGCCTGGGGGAATATACTCTTTCTCTCAGCACAGTGTTATCAGTGTAAACTAGAAGCAGACTGTGCCTGGGTTATACTCTCTCAACACAATATTATCAGTCTAAACTAGAAGCAGAGATTAATTAAGACTTCAATTCTGTTCTGAATGATTTGACAGATATACTTCAGGTCTGTACTCACACTGGAGAGGTAAGTCCAGTTTTTATCTTACATACCTGTGCAGAACAGGAGAAAAGACGCGGTAGGGTTAGTATTGTTTCCTTCCTTTTGACGACTTGCCCCACGGACATGAGATATGGAGAAATCAGCTGGCTTCTCTCTGGTGAAGGGCCACATCTTTACCTTCTACCTTCTTACCATGGCCAAGCTAAAGACAGTGCAAAGTGACACTTTCCACATAGGTTGACACCAACATGGGGCAGCTTCAGCTTGTATGGATGGTGTGATGTCGTAACTCTAATAGAATGACTGAAGGCCAATGTCTTGGACTTGTATCTTGGCCAGTTAAGGAGCTCTAATTAGTCCATTCAGGCTCCTTGTTTGCCTGCTTGGAACATGCCGAAATTTCTGGAAAGTGTGGTTATTTAAGAGCGTTTTTATTTTGGCTTGACCACCAACACTAGCTGAAATGTCCTTGAAAACACAGACCATGGCCATTCTCTGGCAGTTCTCTGTCTTTGAACAAGGACATTGGGGGTATACATGCCTTTGTCTCTCTGCTAAAAACTTTACTATCTGTTTTCAATGGTGATCATAGATCTTTATTTAGAAGCTGTCCCCCCTATTAAATCAAATTATCTCCACTGTGAGCTAAACTGGAGTATGACTTTTATGGCTCCTAATTATCTTCCCCAGTGACTGGAGTAGCAAACAGAGTGTTGTTAACAAACATACCTAGTACCATGCTGAATGAGGTCTTGAATGAAGATGCCTTTGAATCTTTACAAATTCCTGTGGACAGAGTGGCTCTTAGCTTTCTGTTATCCTGCTGCTAAAACATGTCTGCCTTGCCTTGCCTTGCAGAATAAACAAATGTACAAATGCACCCAAACCTGCATGCTGAAAGCAGACGGTCAGTGACAGAGCACTGAACCAGGGAGATTAAGACTCCAAAGGGCTTTGGTGCTAGTGTGTGCTGTGCAAGTAGGGCCTTGGGTCAGCAGATTAACCTTGTACTATGAACGTTTTTATTCTCCTCCTGAGTGTATTAGCTTTTCTTTTTTGTATACTTGCTAGAAACAACATGGCCATTAACCCTTGAAGGTCTGCTTTATACCCCAGCCAGCTCCTACTGCTAAACATGAATCTCAGGCTGATTAGATACAAATAGGTGCCTTTTGAGTCTGAAGTGAGGGAATTGTCTAGCCAGAACCTTTGTTGAGGGTGTACCTAACTTTTTGCCTGTTATCTCAGTATGCTCTTTTTATGGAGAACCACTGGTATGTTATGGAGGCGCGCTATGTGCAGGAAGGACTTATCTGCCTCTGATTTCAACTGCTCCAAAAAATAGACCTTCACAGAATTATGACCTAAAATATAAAAATCCCACATAGATTAGTCAAGGAAAGACGAAAATCTAGGACTGGCTGAATAATATGTGTCTTCTGGTACACTAAGAACGTGTGATCAGTTACAGCCATGGCCCATGTCTGCTCAGTGGCCTTTTTACCCAATTGTTGTTGTTATTAAGATGTTTGTTAAATTACAGACACGTGCCCTGGTGGCAGGATACATCTGAGCAGAGGAAATGGTTCCTTTTCTTCTTTTCTCTCGGACTCTTGCAGCTGTGGTGATCTATGGTGGTGTGCTGAGAGCTGGGCATTCCCTTGGGACTGCCTTTCCTCATTTCTCTCTACTGAGTCACAAGCAAGATCAGCTAAAAATACAGTCAGCACTTGTAAAGAATGCTCTTGCAGGTCAGCTGTGGTAGCTATGACAAAGGACAGTTTTTAGGGTTGTGTAAGCAAGGATGAGAAACATCAGCTGTGAACTCTTTCTTATAGTAACTCAAGGAGACTTTGTACTCTTCAGTCACCTGGCTTCATGAAGTTAATGGCAAAGTGACACACATGGGGGTCAGGATTTCATGCATCCTGCATTTCCCACAATCTAATTGTGAATCATTTCTCTCTTCCTCTCCCAAAGTTTTCCTTTACATACATGAATTTTTATCTGTTCGTGTCATCCCTTTCTTCCTAAGATGCGTTAGTCTTTGAAGCAACAAGATGTCCAGACCCAGTTGTAAACACATATAGTGAGACTGACTGATTAGCTTAAATCAAATCATTAAGACCCCTGAGACATTCCCCTCACATCACTGAGACATATATTAGCTTTGTGGGGAAGACCAGCTAATGTGCCTGTTCCTCCTGCAGTTTTCACAGCCTCTGAACTCTGGTGATGTCTAACAGACTCAGATGTGTTACAGCAGTCTACCTCCACCGAGAAGCTGGGCCTTTGTGACAGTCACCTTCTAGCATTGGCAGGGAGATAAAGTTCAGGAAAAGAAAACTCTTGAGCATGGTAATAAAAAAATTCTTTATGTGTTCAAGACTTTGCACGTCACTACTGCTGTCCCAGTGGCAAGGAGAACACTGTTTTTGTCCTCATGAGCATTGCTCCTTCATTTGCAGAGACAGTAAGCTCTGTGCAGAGTGGTTGCTTTCAACAGGAGCCAGAAGAGACCGGGGAACAAGTCATATCTGCAAGGTTTACTGGAAAGCAAAATGATTTGCCCTTTGAGCAATCTGAGCTGCTGATTCTTATGGTACCTTTGGCCAAGTAGAGAGTGACATAGTTTTACATTGGTATAACTAGCAGAAAGAGGGGCCAGATATAGGTTCACTGCTTTGTGATTACCATGATTATCTACGGCTTCGCTAAACATCATGAAAAAGGACCTTTATCAGTCTGCAATTCAGTGTTACAGAACAAGCATGTTCCAAACTATGAATGTATCCACAAGAGGATGGACTTGCAGATATTTTGCAGACATGCAGTGAAATGTAGCTATTTCAATCACAGCTTTATTTCACCTTACCTTTTCCACAGGCAACAAATGCCCACACACTCAGTTAAACAGTTGGCTACACCGCAAGCCTGGCAGCTTGTCGGTGGTAGCGTGCCAGACTGTTATTTTCTGTGAGGTTAACTGCACTAGGAGGAACTCAACTGAAGCTGGGACCTGCTGCGTCTTTGCAAATGCTTCAGTTTATTTGCCTGCATCCATCTCGGTACCCTTGATCTGTGACCCACACTGTCTGAGCCCTTGTGAGGGCCCGAGCACCTCATATACGCAGATCCCTAAACCTCTGTGCCTCAGCACACAGACACCCTCTGAGCAGTTCCAGGGTGGTGAGGCAGCAGACGAGCACCCCAACACTTGATGTTCTCCCTCCAAACTCCACTGACTTCTGCTGGTTGCTGCAGACCTGGCTGCGGCCCTGTTGACTACTAGTCCAAATAATGGCTGCTGCCCAGGAGAACTACCTTAAATCACCAGGGAACTTCTTTGGAAAAAATGCTGATTCCAATTACAGCCTTTAGTGAGTTTAAAGCTAGTGTGAAGCGGAAAGATTTCTCAGATTTTCTATTTCTACTGGAAAACAACAGCCTGAGTGAATGCAGGATAGCTGTACGCAGTGTCTCCAGCACCAACAACTTCATGCAGCTGCTTCCTGCTCAGGAATACACCACAGTCATGTCGTCTCAGTCCTCTCTTTAGATATAAATATGGAATATAGGAACCACTACAGTAAATAAGACATCAGATCCACATAGACCTTAATTACCCAGCTTCCAAAAAAGGTGCAAGCACTTGTCATACAGCAAAATAATGTTCCTTCCCCAAACCCTAAAACTTATAAATAATGACAGGGTCATACAGAGAAACAAGGAGCCTTCAGAGCAAGATGCCCTCAGGACAGAGAATGTCTGCTTCTGGTCTCAGGACTAACAGCCAACACGCCCTCAGCTGATCTGCTCCATGCTGAGACAGTAGAAGTAGACAGAATTTCCCAGCAAAACCCCAGCCCACCCATAAATAACAAGCACCTTAACTGGGTTCAGAGAAAACACGATGCAAAAGCAAGTGCAGAGTTTGGCATGGAAATGCTGCTGATGCTTGAACTGAAACGAAGACACTAAGAGTTCTCCCAAGGGCTTCAGCGGGACCTTTGTTGAATTCATCAAAGAATGAACTGAAAACAGGTGTGACTGAAGTGACAGACACAGCCCAGCAACCACCAGACATGTCTATAGCAAAAAGGAAGGGGCTAAATCAAGCTGGGAAATCAGTCCATGGATCAGGGTCACTGATGTCTGTGACCTGACATAGCCATAACAAATCTAGAGACAGCTACAGCATAGCTCTTGGTCTGAGCCTTAAATGGGCAGGAGTGTGGGTGGAGGCCCCAGGTGGGTCTCATCAGAGCCATCAAAGCCTATTAGTATGCTCAAGGCCCTGGCATACACATGCAAGTCTATGAACCTACAGGTCTGAGTTTCTTTAAGAGTACTTTCCAAGCTGGGATCGTGTTTTTCCAGTTGTTGGAGCAATACCTGGGAGCCAGACCTGGCTTCTATTCATGTTTTCATCATGGATCTGTTATGTGAACTTAAGTAGGTTATTTTGTTTGTCTGTGCTTGTATCTTTGCAGAGTCTTGTCTGTTTAGCTGGCAAACCCATGGCTGAGCTTATGACTGTACAAGATCCCCCAAGTCTAAACGATGCCTGATCTATGCCAAGACTTAAGCGATTAGTCTAACACTGCTTGCAGCAACCCTACTATTTCCAAGTAAATACCCCTTCACCCTAATATAGGGTGTGTACTACGCATTGCTCAACTGGGACAGTCTGTTTCTAACTCTGCAGTGCAGTTAAAGCTCAGAATTGCTTGTGGGACCTCGTGTGGAATCCTGCTGGAGTGAGGTCTTCCATATCCTATTACTGTATGAAGTCGCCAAACAGTGTTCACACGCAGTTCTGACTCTGAGGTCCACATGATGTAATTTGAGGTCCCTTAGGAATGAAGACTATGCTGCTACCTGTGTCATGAGAAGGGAGCTTTTGCTTGGATAGTTACCCCTGATGTAGTTACTTCATCTTCTCCAAAACATCTGCTCTCTTCTCTGCAGCGTTTTGCGCAAAGATTTGGCCTGTGCTCAGGTCTGAGGCAGTGGCTTGGGATAGAAGTGGGCAGCGGAAGGGTTGGAGGCAGAGATGTGCAGGAGGGAGTGGGGATACTGGAGCTGGAGATGCTGAGGACATTTGGAAATGAAGAAAATGGGAATGGGAGCAGGTGTTGGAGGACTGTGATGGACCTATGGCACTCTCAGGTGGGAAACCAGCTAAGTTTGCTGTTTTTAAAGAACAGTTTAGTGCTCTTGTATTGCTTAATGCTAACTCTGAGCAAAAGTGCTGGGTTTTCGCTCCAACCAACCATTGTCACCACCCCTCAGTGACTGGAAATGAAAACAGGGAAGTTGCATCTAAAAGTATTTGGTATCACAGTCCAAGGAAAAAGGGCCAGGGCTACCAGAGGAGGTGACTACAGAGTCACAGCCTCTGCAGAGGGATAACAGATACTTCATCTCTGTGAAGTACAGCACTCCTTTTCATGGAGAAATAACACCTCCTCTCTGAGTAGCAGGGGCGCAATCTCTCCTTGGTGAAATAGCACAGATCTTTTCTCCATGGAGATGAAACATCTCTCTGTGAAGGAGCAATGCATCTCTCCTACCAGGTTCTACACACATGTAGGATGTTCTGAGAAAGGGCTAGAAAGCTTCAGACCAGCAGGCTTCTGACTGCTAAGCCACCCACTGTGAGAGAGTGGCTACATGATGAAGAATGGAGGCTAATCAACATGAAAAGCATAGCAACCTGTGTCTCAGCCCAACTCCTGCTGCAAAAAGTAGCACCTAGTGGTTGCTAAAATCAAGGGCATGTGCTGTGGACAGCCTCTTGGGCATGTTGACTCTTCCCAGAACTGTGTTGGTGGCTGATCTGTGTGACAAAGAACGAAAGGCCCGAGTTGTTGGAACAGTTTACTTGCGCTGCGACTAACTCCATCTTCCTAGGACGGGCAGAGGGAGAGATGTCAAGCTCTGCATTGGGGGCATGGGGCACTTTTCCCTTGGTGTTGACCTTTTTGCTGCTAGCTCCATGGAAATTGTTTGTCATACTGACAGGGTGGGGGTTTGAGTGTCCAGCTGGCATGTTATGGGATGTGATCCCACTTTAAATGAGCTAGGCACAAGACAAGAATGCGGCCTTCATACACTGCTGTGTCAGTCTGGCTGTCTGCCTGGGTAGCCCTGTTGTTTCCATTAGGGTTATTTCAGTATGGCACTGTGTGGCAGCCTTTAAACTTTTCCCTTTGACTTACTGTATGGCAATGTTTACTGCATCAAATGTAATCCGTACTGGACAGTTGATCAATGCTTGAAGTAATGATGCTTGGTGCTGGTAACAGCTTGTCTCCTTAAAACTTTGTACAAGCATTTATTTATACCCTCAACACTGCAATGATTTGGCAAAGACTTAGCACCTAGTCTGCCCTCTGGGCACATGAAACTCCGGTTCTGGAGAAATCAGATCATCTTGCAGTTTTTCACGTATTTATCCTCACCGTGCTGTTGGGTGCTAGAGAAGTGAGCTAATCCCAACTGCCAGCTAAACTTGTCCACATCCTTGAAGACAGCTTTATCTTCCACTGAGCGGAAATCCAGTGCTTAAATGCCTTGGATGAAAGTGAAGCTGAGTGATTTACTCAATGTTAAATGGAAAACTGTTTTCAGAAAAGGTAATAGAAACTGTTGCTCTAAATGATGAAGTATTTCTTTTGTAGACCAGAAGACTACAAAGCAACTTTTTCTAAGGCTTTATAGGGAGTCAGCAATATTCAAGCTACTAGCAAGTGATCCTTGATGTTCAGCTGGGAGAGACTGGACCATGGACTGGAGACAGACCTTTATTGTCCAAAGCTCTACAACCAAACTCCCTCCAGTCACAGGCCAGCGTCAGTGTAAAACAAAATGCTTGTTGTCCAGAATTGTGAAGGAGTTTTCCTTGGTTACATGATCAGTGTCTGCCAGGAAGAAAGCACAAAGATACATTGACAGGGAGAGGGTGAGCTGCAGTCCCTGAACTGCATGACGCTCCCTGCAGAGGAAGAAAGGGCAGATTGTCCTCCACAAGAGGAGTATGGAGGAAAGTAAAAAAAAATTCAAGGATACACTTCTGGGTTAAAACCCATTTTTGGTACAAAAGTTGCTGTTGCTGGCAACTGGCACGTAATCTGCATTGTGTGGGCAGAAAGGAAACTGGGTCACGGATGAAAGCAAAACTCACAAGATGTGGCTTCAAACCTCAGTGGGCAGGACACTGCCCAAACCTTTGCTCTCTCTGTACCTCAGCTCATCACTGTAAAATGGCAGTGGAGCTCACACCGCCTTCCCCTTGGCTCCTGGATCCCAAACCAAGCCTATGGCTGTACCTTGTCTGACCTCGATAGCACCATTTCTGGGGCAACTTTGATGCCAGCCTTTGCCTGAGTCACAGTATTAATCCCTCTGATGGACTATGGGCAGATTTGACCAGATATTGCTGTTGTAGCTTGGAAAAGCCAGATTTGGACCTTTTTAACACCTGCCTGTGCATGTTTGGAAAGGGAAAGATAGGAACCAAAGCACAGAGG
>Ga0181612_158290_pt1 | contig 10405 bp, 7 predicted proteins | sample HoacroProtozoa21_FD_119630 | JGI IMG/M metagenome (GOLD analysis project Ga0181612, IMG submission 119630) | Hoatzin crop microbial communities from Cojedes, Venezuel. Combined Assembly of Gp0051906, Gp0051904, Gp0051908 | reverse complement strand
TGAATATCTCCAGAGAAGGAGACTCCACCACCTCCCTGGGCAGCCTGTTCCAGTGCTCTGTCACCCTCAGAGGGAAAAAGTTCTTCCTCATGTTCAGATGGAACTTCCTGTGCTTCAGTTTGTGTTCAAGACCCAGCTGGACAAAGCCCTGAGCAACCAAGTCTGAATACGCCAGCTTTGTCCTAAAGTAACTGCACAAATTAATACTAATTGTGTAGGGAAAACAATGAGCAACACTGTTAGATACCTTTATTTGAGAAACTCTTCATTTCATAAAGGAATAAAGCCATTTTGATTTCTGATATTTTGCAAAATCCATGTTTATGGCAAACTGTCACTTGTATTCAGCTTTAGAACCTAGAAAATATAGTGATGCTTCATTGGAAATGCTTAAAATAGATAAGATGGATTGACTGATTGCATATTCCTTTGAATTATTGTGAAAGCACCAGAACTATCTAAATCATGACATGAAAAAAGTGCAGCTAGAAGTTATGTAACTTCAAGTTGCTATAAATTGCTTCTTGTTGAAAGCTATATAAAACATTTTCAAATCTGTCATGTTCCACCTCTTCTGCTTTAAAAAAAAAAAAAGAAATCTAAGTGAAAATGTCCAAGAAAAACATGAATCAGGCTTATTTTTTTAAGTTGGAGCAAAAGCTATGGCACCATGAAGGCCTGATTCACAATTAAATATAAAAACTTGGTGCTTTTTTACATCCAGAATGTATTTGTTACAATCAGACACACTTTATTAGGTTAGCTAAACCAATGTGGCTAATTCAGCAACAAAATGAGCTCAGATATATGTGTTTTCACACGAACACATATCTTCACTGTTACTTTAATCCAAGTTCGTTTCTTGAGTATGGATTATATTCACCTTCCTTCTATTGCTGATATTCCCATTCTATCGCTGATATTGCCCTCAGAACAAGCTATCTGACAAAGCAGCCAGCAAAACACATCTTCTATTTCTCCTCCCACAGCAGTGTGCAAGATGACTGCACAGCCACACCATTCCAGAGAATATGCTCTACAACGTCTGATCTGACCTCCAATCTTTGCAATAAAACAGTCTCAAATCTTGGACTAGTTTGATCTACCATAAAGCAGGAGGAACTGAGTATAAACAGTAAGAGAGCATGAAGGAACCAGAAACTGCTTTATATGTAGGGGTGGGAAATGAAGAAATTACCACAATATATGGCAGAAGATAGTACAGAGGTTAAAGCTGTGGGGCAACATCTGAAGACTACTCTTGCTAGTCCTGATAATAACCACTGTAGCCAATAGGAACTGTAAAACCAGGGACAGGGAGATGAATGTCAGGTCCTTCTTTTCTATCCTGAAATACACATTTGAATTTAGAAAGGAACCTCTTTTCCCTCTTTTGGCTATTTTATTTATAGATAGATAAACATTTTAGAATGGCTATTCTGATTCTTTTACTAGCAGTGAAATTTTAAAAGCCTTTGAAAGCATTTTAACAGTTTGACTGGGACCAGAGAGTGAAACTACTACCAAATGAGGCTTTGAAAAAGAACAGCTGGAGAAATCACTCATTTGCAGGACAGAATACCCCTCTGCAAAAAAAATTCTTGCTTACTAATGCAGGTGCCTTCCTCATTAAAACACATGGGCTGGCAAAGCAAAATAACAAAGGGGTCGCGGCAGAATTGCATTTGGTATGTTGAAAGTGTGTATCACCTAGCACTGACTACCACTCTATAATTATATTCTATTTTGTACTCTGAAAAACAACAGCCTCCTACAGCAACCAAGACAATTATAAGACAGCTAACATTTATCCCAGGAAAGCTCTTTGCTACTTAGAAATATACTAGAAAGGAAAAACAACCCACTGCTAGTTAAATCAGCTGAAATTAGCTCCTCTGATGATCTGTTGTTTAAATTGGGAAAGAAGCAAGGCTTTTTTTTTGTTCAGCATGATTTATTTTTAGATTGGCAGAGACAATGGTAAACAGAACTGAAGCTCTGTGGGCACCTTCTGAGGTTAAATTACCTTTCATGCCATTTGCACAGAAGACTGTTCTCAAGCAGCTTGAACAGATGGTCGGGACACCATTGTCCGTTTACTTGTATCCACAAAGATAAACGATGGCTCTTTGAAATCCTGAACAATATGACCGTTGCGATGCTTTAAGCTGCCAAGGAAAAAAAAAAATACAAATAAATATAAAATTCGCTGAGCAGGAGAAAAGAGATTTGATAGATGATATTTCATTATAAACTACTAAAATCCCCTCTTTAACAAATATATTTATCTGTAACCTGGAATTATTTTGCTGAAATGAACTAACATATGCCAGAACACTTAGCAAAGTGGGAGACGCAGGTGAAAATGAATCATACGCAGTAACTCTGACCGAAATAAGAATCCGCCATCTCTGCACAACTGCTTCTGCTACATACAGCATCTGCACGAGCACACTGCCAAATAACAACCAGTTCTGCTTACTGGGCCACAGAGATGGTCAGAGATTTCAAGGACCAAGCCAGAACAAACAACCGCCAGGGCACAGCAATCGACCCACCCAGCCAAGTATTGGCAAAGAAGGTCATGAAAGTGGGAGAACATGGTGGATGTGGGTTTTAGCTGCTGTTTTAAGAAATTCCCAACCTGCTTTGAGAGCAGCCCTGGTGAAAGTTCCACAATGTGAGCATTTTGCCATCAAGCAACTTGCTAAAAAGGCACTTCTATTGAAACAAATTACTATTAACAAAGAATGACTTTAAAGGATCGGAGACAATATGCACAGCTATGAAGAAAACACTGAACTTTCAGGAACAATCTTTGGGATTTAAGAGTAAAGTGAGAAGATGTTAGTCTTTGGATTTGCAACTAATAACTCCATAACCTGCAACTCTGAAAAGCTGCTGAAAGAAAATGAAAAGCAAGGCTGCTGAATATTGAAAGAATCACATGGAATCAGTGAAGGGGCCCAGACACGGAATTCAATGTATACAGCAAATTAAGACAGAATTGGGTTTAGAAAATAACAGTGAAGTTGAATAACTATGACTCACCAGACACTCAACTTCCTAAAGCCAGCAGGTACTGCAAAGCATTTAATTAACTAAAGTTGCATATAAAGATGGATGGTTGTTTCTGCAATAACCGCTTGTTTAAATAATGACACAACAAATGAAATTCATATCCTCTATCTGATTCCAAACGCTCCACAGCAACGGCTGGTAAACAGTGGATACATTTCTCCCTCTCTCATTTCAATGATAAATTGACTTTTTTTAATCTCTTTTTGCTGTGTTGCTGGCATATTCAACATGCCTTAGAACAAATGTACAAGTTAGACATTTAAGATTCTAGTCAGATTTTTACAAATTATTAACATTCAGAATAATGAAAAAGGAAAAGGTAGGTTGAGATAATCGTCAAGCATTGGCATTCAGCAACTCAAAGTAATGTGCTTTGATAATGGAGAAGTAATTATAGCTCATATAAGAGCAAATAAGTGTGAAATAATGTTAACATGAATGGGAACTTAATTAAAAAAATGTTAAAAACTTTGGAAAACAGAAAAAATTACGTTCATTTGGCAATACGAGTGAAAGCCCAGATGGGAAGAGTTTTCCTAATTCGCCTCTTTGGCTCAGAAAAGGGGAAAACCTGAAAGTACAATTGTTCTACATATCAGTGTCTCGTGCTAGCTTTCGTGCTAATGTCATTTCCATAAAAACAAATTCAAAGCCTTTCTTTCCCCAAGGGAGCACTCTCTGTGCTTCACTTCCCCCACTTTTTGCACAGTATGAAACGGAGGGCCACTATCCCTCAGCTGCTTGTCTCCACTTATCATCCCCAGCTAGATTTGCCTATTTGCAAACACAGCATAATGCAAATCATAAATGCGCTTATGAACATGTTGAATGTGAACCCAATGTCTGAGAGAAGAAGTTGGACAATATGATCATCCATCTCTCAGCAAACCAACACTATGTCTTCCAATATCAGTTGAATTCACTTAGAAGCATCTCTGTTATTACAAACTGGACACAATTTTCTTCCTCATACACAAACTGATCAATTGTAAAAAATGCACAATATATTTATATTAAAAAAGTGATCAAGAGGTCTGTGATGAACATGATCAAAATATCTCTGACCTCAAAAATAAAACATTTTCACTGAAAGCACTCAAGTATAGATTTTGGTTGTCCAGTAAAAACAAAGAGATGTGGAATAATAAATACTAAGGCAGCTGAATAATGATCAGATATATACCATTTCAATTATACCAGTTATAAAGAAGCTGACATTTCATAGGAAATACAACAAACCAGCATTATTTACAAATGTGATCTCTAAAATGTGTTCTAAATAACTTCCATACTGGATGAACTGAAGCATCCATAAATGTTTTAGCTCTCTGCTTACCTCTCTTCAGACATGAAATTGCCCAGAAGCATATCAACAAAATGAATTTGAAACTGCTGTGAATAAAACTTCAGCAAATCAAATGAATTTTCACTTTGTTTTGTTAGCTCTTACCGGGAGCTAAGAAGTGTCTTGAAGGGTAGACTGGTAAGATCAATACACACACAGCGGCAAGCACACAGATGTATAGATGGAGAAACTCATTTCCAGGGAAGTTAGGATGAAAACCCAGGTGCAGAAATGTTGGTAGTTAAAACAACCGCTTATTCTTCCTTGGTAAAGCAGCAACCAATGAGATTTCCCTCCATATAAGTTATTTTCTATATCCTCTTGTAAGCTGTGCCACAATTCACATGCAATAACGGGTTGTCAGCTGAGGACTGGGCTGTTTAAAGCCGCTGCAAAAACCAAGACAGAGATTTAGGCTGTCTTTCCCTTTGTACTACTGGGCATTAATACATCTTCTGATGACCAAAGACTGTTTCCTATTTGTAGATTTAGAAGTACAAAAGGCCCCAGCAGGGAGGTCTAGAAGGTGTTCCCATCTCTCCGTTATGCAGTAAGTTAAATTGCTCATTATTTATGGACAGGGAATACATTATACATGCTCAGGAATAACACTCACTGAAGACAAGGAGATGAAGAACAACTTTAGTTTTAATGGTGTGGTTGCACAGCAGCTGATTTCAAAAGTAATTTCTCAGTACTTAACTCCTTTCAGTCTGCACCTCATTTTTGAATCCACAGAACAGTAGAAGAAGGATACAGTGAGATTACTGAAATCTCGTACATCTCCCACGGAGCTGAAGATATAGCACGTATTATTCCACAATCAGAGAAGGGAGGTAACACAAAATGGAAAAGATGTCTTTGGTCTCAGTAATATGAGCGATGAGCTTGGAACACGTTTTAAACAGGGAGCTATTCTGAATGAGGTGCATCAGAGGTAAAAGAGTTTAGTAGAGTAATGCCAATGAGGAAATCACGTAAGTGACAATTTGGTGTTGAAATAAGGAAAATTTGCCTTTTAAATCTTGCAGAAAATGGTTTCAGTTTGCAGTTAAGACATATCTACAAATTCAACCTCAGTTTAACAAATATGTGCACTGGGAAGAAAAGACTACTTGCAACTGCATATTCTGGAACTAAGACTTATTTCCTAAGTCTTAGTTTCACTACGACTAATATTACCAAGATGTCATCTCCACTATAACACCAGAGAAAGAATAGATATCCATATGAATAATCCCATAAGTCAATGGGAGAAAGGATGAGCTCCATAATAATACGGACTGATCACAGCGCATTCCACTAAGACCAAGCAGAAATCTCTCCCTGAGCAACCAGTGCCGTGGTTGTAAATAACATATTGGCTCCTGACTTGCTAAAACTAGTAGACCAAGAATTTACAGACTGTTTGACACACAATTTTACAGCAGTAAATGAAATGGAAGCTTTCAAGTATAATATACATTACTAAGGACAGAAATATTTGTGTCTTTAAATAAAAGTTAATACCATGACATCTTTGGAGGAATTTTTCTCTTGAACATGCACGTCTTTCAGATACTTGGCAGAAATGTTGCCCATTTACGGAAGGTTAGAATTTCGTTACTCAAGTTCCAACATTTAAAGAAGAAGAAAGAAGAAATTAATGTAATATCCAACCCTACACAAATTCTGCGCAAGTCTTTAAAGACTCTAGTGAATGAAGTTTTGTGATTTTGTGTAAGAAAATATAAAATTCAGGATTACCTATTATTTCCTACTTTGTGCAGAAACATACACTTGTGCAGAATGGGTGCTAAAAGTGCTGCAAAATCAAAATGACTGTATTTCACTACACTTTTTACAGGTATAAAAAAATACCTAAGATATTAGCAAATGGTGAAACCTCATGCGTTTCAAGAACTATCAGAAATGTAGGTTGGTGTAATCTGCAATGTCATTAACTGTGGTAAATACTAATAAGGTTCAGGGTGTCTTTTCTAAACGTACACCTCTGAAATCTTTAATTGCACTTCCAACACACCTAAGGCTACAAGAATCTGTTTCAGAACTTCTGTTATTTTTGCTTGTCCCTATTCTATTAAAACTTTTATCAGAATAAAGACCTGTTTTCAGTACACACACAGTCACCCCTTCCATTCTGGGAAGTGAAGACTTCGTTAAACTTACAGACTCACTGATGACAGGGCTCCACTGAACACAACCCTTATCTGGCTCAGTTAACGTTCTGGACATCTGAAAATTTCTGCAGAAATAAATGATGGCTACCTGGACTCCCAACAACTTCAGTGGAAGTACTGTTAACTGGAGGTCACTAAAGCCTTAGCACTTACACATTACGTCATTGGCAGCCAGGAGGCAGTATCAAGATATCATTTACCTAGGGAAAGACAAAGCAGCTCCCTTCTATACAGAACATCTGCAGAGCAACTGAGAACACCTACCTCTTTCACCATGAAAGTGGTCAAACCCTGGAGAGAGCTAGTCAGAGAGATCACGGAACTTCCACCTTTGGAGATATTCAAAACTCAGTGGCACAAGGCCTTGAGCCACGTGATCTAACTTTGAAGTTGTCCTTGAGGTCCAGAAGCCCCTTTTAATCTAAATGATCATTTGAATCTATTCAAAATTACTTTGTCCTGAGCTGAACCACAGCAATATCCAGCAGACAAGGTAGGAATTTGATTTGCTTTACTTCAGGCACCTTCCAAAAAGAAGTGAAGCTGAGCCATGGACTTTCAAATTATCTGAATTGCTTTGCAGTGGCCATAGCAGAATAGCAGCTCAGCTTTATGTTTCATAAAGACAATAGCTCCTCCAGTGCTATAAAATCCTTAATTCCCAGCTCATGCTTCAGTAGTGATTCCAAGAAGGATTGCTAACAGCCAAAATTCACCAGTATAGTTACCTGCCACATCTGGGTTTTCCTTTGAGGTCTCCCATCTCACTAATGATGAGGCTGACTTGGCTTCGCATACAAGATTTAGCAAAGAAACAGCTTGCGGTGATACTGAAGTGGAACCAGAGCAAACTAAACTGGTTGTCTTCCTATTTTACAGCCAACTGCACTTACCATACTGGGGAGATGCCATCCAAAGAAAACACTGAACCACACAAACCGGAACCATTTCATTAGCATCCACAGAGTAAACCTTTCCCCAGGAGTAGTTTAAGGACCCCTTAAAATATGCAATTCTACTACTTTGAGTCCTCAATCACTTTCTACTGTGATTGTAGTTTCCCTCTACATGAAATCCTGCAGTTAAATCTAGTTTCAGGATGACTGCCCTGATTAATAACTCTATAACGTCTGTACTCTCTGTTGGATAAAGCACTTCTTTGTTCAAAAGTAATCCTTTTCCTCTGAACACTGGCAATTTCAGTGTTGAGGGAATGAATCACCACCGCTTGGTGCTGCCATTCACATTGCTGGGATGTGTAGTCATGTGAAGTCATTCTGAGCCATAATTTCTTACCCTCCTCAGGCAGCTGTGGATTATGACACTGGAAGAACTACATGGATGCCAGTAACTCACAGGTCATCCAACAAGTCCATCAAAAAGACCAGAGCAACTTCACAGATACTGGCTGAATTCTGAATATCTCCATTTTCAAATTTTGAATACTAACTGAAGAAAGAATAATATTTGCTGGAACAAACAAGGCAATCAAAAAGGCAGAACACAGTAATACAAGATGCAGTTTCTTGAACGAAATGGAAGGGGAAGCATGCTCTGTTCTATGTTAAGTTCCACTACAGTTTGCTGAAAAACAAATCTACTTGGCAAAAGTGGTCAGTATTTTCATTATCGCTCCACATACTGGAATTAAAAAGAAAGAAAATAAAGATGCCTTGAGTTTTCCCACATCAGTGACAGAGGTACTCTTCACAGTGGAAAGCAAATGTTCAGTGGCCTGACTTCGGACGCATGTATCTCAAAGGATCACTTAGTTCACTGCAAAGATCTGAGCATGAGTCAATGATACCTCTGGATATCAACCCTACTGATGGGCAATTAACTATTATGGGTGTCAATGCTTTTTGAAAGGTCATTTCATCTGGATGTCAAAGAGAACCATTTTAGAAAAAATATTTCCACAGAATAGGACAACATTTACCCGCCTGCTTCTATTAGGAAAAGTACCCTTCAACAAAGGATTTAAAAATTACTAAACAAGTTTATTAAACATACTTTACAATGATCCTATGCAACAATACATTAATAAATTTATGTTGATGGTGGAGGGGCAGAATTGTATAGAAAGATCCACCGAGGAAGAAAGGCTGAAACATGCATTATCTCGTCAGCTTAGTGAGGCCCATTTCACCTGAATTTAAATGACTTGAGTAAGATTATGCAGTGAGTCAGCCCAGAGCCCAGAATAGAACCAGGGAATCGTGGCTCATTGTCTCTGTCTTTAACCATTAATTTGCACTCCCACACTGAGAAAAATGAATGTTACTATTTTGTTAAGCCCCCCAATATATTTAAATCATACCAATACACTGAGCCATATTAGAGAAACAACCTAAACTGAGATATAAGCCTGACATCCAGTCTGAAACTTGGGTCACTATGAATATTGGTAGAAAAGGGGCAATATTTATATAAACTGATGAACCTACAAGCTTTACTGTTCAATCTTCTAGCTTTGATTGCTTTAGGTTCTCCTGTAGCTAAAATATGTCAATCTCACTTTGAAAACAAAACAAAAAAATTGCAGAAGTCTTCAACCACAAAGAAGCTCTTTAGGTAATAAATTATATATGGACGTTACCATAAAGGTTCATTCTATCACAGATATAGATTTTAAATTTTCTGTTGTGATCTCCTTTAAAATCTCATGGGAGTATACTACTGCTTATGAAGTGCTTCAGTAGAGAGAGTACTGGATAGCTGTCTCCTGACCCCAAATCTATCACTTCAGTCTAAGGGCGGTAGTGGATGGATGTCCTGAAAAGCTTCATTTATATGGTGCTTTGCAGTACCATTTAAAGAAACTTTCCAATATTTAAATAAAGAATATATGTTTTGATAATATTTAGCTGAAGTTAAGGAAAGTAAGGAAATGCATTAACTCTTTATTGCTAACAGAAGTCTATCTTTTAATTAACTGCAGATTTTAAAGTGAAATACACATTCTGGAGAATATTCTCTTTCTTCCTTCCTTCCTTTCTTTCTTTCACACATTATGTTTTGCTTTCACTCATTCTGAGATGGTCCCTTTTTTGCCTTGTTTTGGAGGATCTGTTTTGGAGTCTGTCAGGAGAGTAACAAGTCTGCAAGTGCTGCAATCCGAGCTTAGTATGGACTTTTCCTGTTCTGTTCTAAAACCAGTATCAACTGTTTCCAGACCTCTTCTGGAGCCGCACATTCCCAAACACATTTTTCATCTCATACTCAAATACTTCAATGCATTCGAAACTATCAATAGTCACTAAGATCGGACAAGCTACTGGATAAGCGTAAATTTAAATTTCTTCATGACCTCTTCCAGGTAAGAAGCAACACACAGCTTCCCTAAGAAAAGGCAGAGATCAAGAACACCTTTACATATGCATCAGTTCTTGCCCATCTGCCCACTCTGGTTATCTAGGATGAACGAGTTTTATTTCCATTTTCAATGCTGCACAGAACTTACCCTGTGCTCTCAGTCACTCCTCCCAACAGACAGTGGGGTGCAGCCAACATGCTTTCACTCTCACTTCCCCTAGTTGCTCACAGCAGATAATAGCAGGTAAATACTCATCGCTCTCTTTCCACAATGAAAGTCAGAGGCTGATCACTGCTGAGTTATGGAAGAGGAATGACTCTCTCCAGTCAGCCGAGAGGTAGAATCATAGAATGATTTAGGTTGGAAAAGACCTTGAACATCACTGAGTCCAACCATACACCTAACACTGCCAAGTCCAGCACTAAACCGTGTCCCTAAGTGCCACATCTACATGTCTTTTAAACACTTCCAGGGATGGTGACT
>Ga0181612_141054_pt1 | contig 10405 bp, 2 predicted proteins | sample HoacroProtozoa21_FD_119630 | JGI IMG/M metagenome (GOLD analysis project Ga0181612, IMG submission 119630) | Hoatzin crop microbial communities from Cojedes, Venezuel. Combined Assembly of Gp0051906, Gp0051904, Gp0051908 | reverse complement strand
GTGGGGGTGAGTGGTTGTGTAGGCGGTGTGTGCGCGCTTGTTGGGGGCGGAGTGGGGGGGTGGCGGGGGTTTTTTTTGTCTTCGGGCGGGGGTGGGGGGGGGGGGGGGGGGTTCTTCCACTTTTTCATTTTTCGTTTTTTGTTTTTTTTTGAGTGAGGCGGGGGTTAGGTGCGGGACGCCCTGGAGCCTGGCGTGCGGCTGAGGTAGCTCCTCTCAGTAGTTCGTTGTAGCCGTAGATTGAGGGAGGGAGGCTGGGTGCCTATGCAGTGAGGTCGTCCGTGGCGGTGCCTCGGGTCGTGGGTGTCTCCCGTGCCCCAGCTTTGTAGATGAAAGGAGTCATAATTCGAGCAGAGGGAGAGCGTGTATCTTGCCCTGGCTTACCGCATGACCTTGGCTGGATCTGAGGTTGAGCCAAGATTTAAATGCCAAGTAGTGCTTGTATGAAGACTTTCCAGCCCCTTGTAAGGCCTTAGATGTACTTGCTGGAGGAAAACCAGAGAAAAGGCTTCAACACATCTTTCAGGTACACTTTAGTATTGATCTGGGTGACCTGATGTGTTGTTAATTCTCAACGGGCTTACCTGGCGACTTTTTGTGTTAAAGGTTGCGTGCATATAATAAGTATTTACAAAGGAAATGTCTTTCTTTTTTTCACAATTGGTTGAAAGCAGCATTTGCAGCAAGCCGCCATCTTTCTAGTGTATGCTATTTTTGTCTAGCCTGTGCTCTCACAGCCAGGAGTGACAGCTTTAGGAAATGTGGACACTGCTACCAAGCTCTGAAAGCTAATGCTTCCAGGTGCCACATATCAAATGTGGCATGTGTGTGTTGGACTTTTTTTAGCTAACAAGACACTTTAGATTGCTGTTGGGAAAATAAGGGAGTACAGAAGTTGACAGAGAAAAACTGCATTTCAAACGTTTTCTGAAATCTTTGCTTTGACTAAGTGTTTACTTTTCTAATTCTCTGTCCGTAAAGAATAAGCCTAATGATTTTGCTAAAAAGATAGTTCTGCGAGACTTCCGTGACATTGGTGGTAGCGTGTTCACATCCTGTGAACTGAGCTCACCTTTTCCTGGGGTGTTTCAGTCAGTATACTTAATGTGGTGAAGTCATGAGTCTAGCTTTAAAAAAAAAAAAAGCTTAATGGATGGACCGTATAGCTAAATTGAAGTTTAGCTGTGTAAGTATTTACGTGCTAAAGGTCTTATATTCTAATAGTCATAGGGCATTTTTGTGATGAAGATCTCTCAACGTTTTTGATAGCATTGCATGTTCCAGGGGTGTTAAAACATGCTAGAAAGCGTAATTGTACAAAATCTATTAGGAAAAATAATCAAATCAACAGTGGAACCTTTACAAGTGTGTGTCTTATTTTAAAGTATAAATCTTTCTAAAAAGAATCTGATGTACATAGGATGTTAAATAATGGTCTCCAGTTCTTGACTTGTGTGAATTAGAGAACTACTTTTTTTTTTTTGCTAGGTTGTATTCTTTTAAGTGTGAACTCCTTAAGTTGAAGGCTAGAAAACATAATTAAAGCTAAGGTAGAAGACGTGGTGGACAAGATTTCCTTTGTGTATGTGGATCAAGTGTAAACATCAGGATCCTCTGTAGTGATTCTTTGCATTTGCAGTCTAAGAAACAACAAAAACATACAAGAAGACTTCTTTGTACTGTGATTATAAGACCAGTGCTCTGCTGTTCGTTTAGCTGCTGGCACAACAGCATTGACAGAGTTCAGCACAACTGATGATACTCTAGGTTTGAACATCGTAATTTTAAACATGAAATCTTTATGCACCTGGTGAAACAGTAAGCTCTTTGTTGGTCTGGAAAGCTAGTGTTTTCTTTTTTTGCCTTGTGAATTGTAAGGCAAACATACAGAGGAACGCTTTCTGATGAAGGTAAAATAGAGCAAAGATTGTGTTATTACAAGTATGTATTGATATTTCTGTTCATAACAGTAGTACCTGTTGAGAACACTCATAAGGTTAGCATAAATGGCCTGTTTGACTTAGGAAACATTTAAATTGATTATTCTACTTTTTAATATTAGAACTTGAGCCTTTTTGTCTAGCTAAGTGATGACTGAAGAATCAGAGGAAATCAATGCAGAGCAAGACCCTAGCAGGCTGGTGCTAGTTGCTATGCTGTCTGTAGTCTGCTGTGCTTGAAACAAACCAGAGGGGAAAGTGATAGTTTTGTCTAGAAGACTGGATACTTTTTTACAGGTACCTGTATAAAATCTACAGAGTTGAAGTAATTACTAACTTCTTGCTGAAACTGCTAATAGACTTGATAATCTTCAGCGATCTCAATGAGTAATAAAGAAAAAAAGAAGGAAAAATTAAAAAGTCTGATCTTCAGCTACTCTAAAAGAATCCCTAAAACTTCTGAAACTTTGCAGGCAGTGAATATTATACTAGTCTGAGGTCCTAGTTTTGCTATTTTAAGTCTGGACCTCTTCCAGAAAGACATGGCTGGTGGAGTACTGCTTTCAGAGCTAGAAGATTGTGAACTGTCAGTTATGTACGAATAATCTGGTATGAACCTGATTCCTTGCTGAGACAAATGTGAAATACTGCATTGTAAAATATTGGTGGCCGTCTTCCATTTTCTTCTGCATTGCACTGTACTGTTTTCCTGTTTTACTTCTGGCTGCTGTTAGGCTTTCTGATGTGTTTTTAAGTGTGTAACAATGCGGTGATGGATCAGCTTTAAGTGCCAGGATCCAGCCCATCTATGAAGGTTAAGAGTATTCTGTGGCTAAAATGGGTAGAAGTGAAAGAGTTGACTCTCTTCATAGGTATCTGTTGCTTGGCATGCAGAAAATATTTTGTTAAATCTTAGTTCTGGTGATTTGAATCCAAGTGGGAGAGAGCTTGAATTTCACTGTGATGTCTGTGTAGCTAGGTGTTCTAATCTGCCTCTTCTGACTGCTTGTGAGTAACTTTTGCTTTTTGCTTTAAGAAGCTGCAGTGGAGCCAAATGGAAAAACTGCAGACCTAAGAGAAGACTGGACCAGCTGCCAGCTTCATCGAGTTGTTGAAGCAGCTCTTGGATGTCAAAACAAAACCTATTCTAATGGCAAAATCATAGGGTCTGAGTAGCTGCTTTATCATGAAGCAATCTGAAGAGCAGTAAAGGCATAAATCTGACTGTTTTTTTCATTAAAAATTGAGTAAACAAGCCATTCAGACTGGCACTATCCTACACCACCCTCTAGGACGAAATTTGCATGGTTAAAATATAATTTTACAGGAAAACATTACTTCTAATTTTAGGGTAAAAAAGGCTGGAATAAGTCCAGTTAGAAATGAAAGTCCTTCACCCAGGTGTAGGAGAAAGCTGATTTAGGATTATTAAAAAGAAATAGGATAATCTGATTTAGAATTATTAAAAAGCAGTGTAGGAAAATTTCTGTGAATTCTCAAGGCTTTGGGTTTTGAGAACTCAGATTTTCAAAAGGAGTTAATTTTAGACTTCTGTCAATTCACAAGGGCCATATTTTTTTCTGCAATGCTAAATGCAGCATAGCTATCTTCTTGTGGTGGTGTGAGGCATTAGTAGTTAGGCTCAGGGCAGATCATCTTAACTGAATGTTGCAACAGGTCCCTCTACAGCAGCCTTGATTAACTTTTTTACAGTGGCAAGATTATTTTCAGCTTTTTTCTGTCAAACTGAAGCAGGATATGAGCAGCTCCCAGAATTGTTTTAGTACAAAAAGAAGAGGGGATGAAGCATGTTCTGTTAGTTTTAGAACTGTTTACCTAGCATACCTGGATACAGCTCAGCAATTGAGAATTGTACTTCTGGAAAATTCATAATGGAATTCAAAGGAATTGGTGCACGTACAGACTATTGTGACTGTCTTGGGGGCCGATCAAATTGTCTATATGTGGTTCAAAAGTAAAAATACTGACTGACTTGTATGGTGAGACATAATTTGCTGTTTGTCTTTGGACAGTAGGTGGACCTTTATGCTCCTAACTGCAGGAATGGTATCCAGTATCTCTTTCCTTCCCCAGATGAACATGCCTTACTGTACAGGTATAGATGCTGGTCTCAACTAGCTTAACCTTACACTTTAGGTAGTCTTCTGTGTATTTTGTGTCTCTGCTTTTCAGCTTAATGCTCTAGGAATTATTTCTCAGTGTTCTTTTAGATTCTGAATAATAGCATTAGACATCTTCAGTTCATCTCTTGCTTGGCAGAGCTGAACAACACAAGGAACACTGAATTTTGTCTACAAACTGGCAGACCCCATCGTATCCATCAACTTGTGGATCACACTTAGGTTGGTTAGTAAAAACACAGGCTGACTTCTAGAGCGATAGCTTTTCTGCATTAATTCATGGTTTGTTTATCTGTATTCTGATAGTGTTTAAAGGGCTGTGCTGAGTAAGGCTTCCCATCTGCCACTGGCAAGCAGAGGGGTTTTTCAGTACTAGCATGGGCATTGTTGAATGTAGCTCTGAATTATTTTTTTAATCTTGTAACAAAAATGTTTTTGCACTTAAATTTGAATTGATTGCTTGGATACTTTGATTAGAAAATAGTTAAGCTTCTAATTTGGTTTTTCTTACCCATATGTTGGTGTAATGTCTAACTTTTCTTTAGCGTCCCTCATCAGTATGTCTCAAAGAGCTTCAGAAAGGGGTTCAGGTATTGCTCGGCCTTTCTGCAGCATCAGCATAATTAAGCAGAGAGAAAGCTGTTTGCCCAAAGATTCTGCATTCTGATTGCTACATGATTATTTTTTTAGGATGCAGCTCCTAGTAACACCTCAAGTACCCTATGAACCTTGTGGATTGTGTGGTTGTCATACAGTAGAAACTAGTTACTGTAGTGAATGGAGAAATGGCTGCGTTAAGTTTGAGGATCCAGATCCAAGTTTTATCAGGTGGTGGTTTTAAAGATTTTTAATAAAGGTTCTGTCTGCATGAGAATATCTAGCACTTCACGCTGCTGTGATCTTGGCTGGGGAGTGCCTGCTTCTGGAAGTTCCTAGTGAATATGTGTTTCCAGAAGATACTAGTAAGAGTTGAATGCTGGTAACCTCACAACTTGTTCCAGTTTGATCTTTAAATATTTCATTATTTATTGGATAGGTTATCCCATCACTTAGCTTTCAGGATCTGGCTTCCAAGCGTCTTGCCTCCTGTGAAATAGTGCTACCTTTAAGACAACTTTCAAACAGGATACTTTCCCTCAGAATCTGTCAAAAATACAGAAGAGTTGAACTGGTTACAGAAGTCCGTAATGGCTTCTGTATAAAATACAGGCTGTATTGCTGTGACATTGTTCTTTGTGACATTGTCTCCTTCTGCATCCAGTGGGAGGCAAGTAATGAGAACCATTTTTTTTAAAGGAGATTAGTGTTTTGATACTTTGGTTGCCTACTTATTTGAGGTGCTTTTTCAGCACTTCATAATTTAGGCTTGGGGTCAACAACTGAGGTATTTTTTGTTCCCCTCAACTAGTTAAGGCTGTATTAAAATAAGAAGGGTATCTTGCATCTCAGTGTATCTGGTATCTTGTAGTGTTTTAAATATACATTTCCTTGAAAAGGTTTACATTACTCTTCCTACTTGAAAGCAAGCTGGTGTAACAATATAAATCCCCAGCTGAGATGGCCACTGGAATTTGCCTGGTGATGCAAGTTTAGCTTGTTTGTGTTTCATTGTTCACTCTAATGTTTTGTATCATAGTTCACATAGGTACCAGCTTCCTTTTTTTGCTTAGTCAGCAGCACTAGCAGATGCTAGTCATGTAAAATGTATGAAGAGTTGGAATTAACTGGAATTGTTTTGCTTCTGTTTAACTTTTAATCTATATCATGCCTGTTAAGAGGTATATTAGGAGTTTTCTTCATGTTTTTTTTGTACCAGCTATTTTTTTTCTTGTCCTAATCAGCAGTAGTAACTGCTTCTAGTGCTGGTTACTCCGTGTAGATGGTTTGTGGCTTTGAACATGCTCACATGTTGCTAAGCAACTTGGAGAAATCCCAAATGACACTTACTTATGCAATCCTATTAACTATTGACCAGACCCTTAATGCCCAGGAAAATTGCTGTTTGCTAAGTTTGTAGTGTGATGGAATCAGATACAGATACTTCTTTTCCAAGTGTGGTTCTCTGGGTGTTTCTTAAGTTTTCAAAAAGCCTTTCTATGTTAAGGAATTAATTTATATCAAAATAAGGGAGTAGAGTTGCGTGAGAAGTTTGGCATTCTGGTTTAGAGGGGGAAAAACAACTGAGTAACATCAATCATACAGAGTTGCTTTTGTATAGTTAGAGATGAAGTTGTAGAAATGAAAGATCTGAATTGCTTTTCATAGAAGCCAAGTAGGTTGTTGGAAGCAATATAACAGCCCTGTGAGAATATCTTAGTTAAATCTGTAATTAAAGGATGGGGAGGGGTGGAACATGACTGTTTTGATACTCTAAACTCTACCAACTTGTAGAGATGGGCAGGAGTGTGGTATCAATTGAGTCACCTTATACCATGCAAGTAGCCAAAAGAGTATGAACTGCTGTAGGGTTGTTCACTGTGTCTGCTGTGCAATATTCCAATCACAGACCTATAATGCATTGTAGTAACTTTGGATTTTTTGAGACTGTTTCTTGTACTGAAGTACAGGTCAAAAATATGGAAGTGAAAATAGCAGAGAGCAAAGGTATAAGCATAATGTTAAAAACAAACGGTGACCTGTTTAGAATATACTTCAGTGCAAATATGGACTTGTCTTTCTGTTAGTGCTGACATTTTTCTTGACAGAAATGGTTTAAAATTACCATGCACTTCAGGAAATGAAGCTTGGGATTTTCTGACTTGCAGCTTTTATTTCAATGGAGTCTCGTTGTCTGGCTTGTTATATCAGGCTAAGTGGGTTCTGAGAGCCTGAACCTTGTATGATGGACATTAGAGATTTTTATAATGTGTAGGAAGTCTAGTAGAAACAAGATTCAGACTAAACTCTTTGTCTGATTTAAAAAATATATAAAATAGTTTACAGCAATGGTTACTTCACTTTCACTGTGTAGCAATTTGGTGAGAAAATACTGACCGATGCTAGATGTTAGGTGTTCTTTGAGGCTGTTATTTTTCTGAATACAAATATGCTAATAGGTTTTGTGGACCTAAATCTAAATTTGCTAATACAGAATTTACATAAATGGCTCTAATTTATATAACCATACTTTAGAAATTCAGTGCCTAGCATTGATTTTCTGCCAAGTAGGAGCATTATAACAGATGGTGGAATTTTCCGCCAGCCAGGTGATAACCACTGTAAAGGAGGTATTTGTCTTCCCGTAAGTCTCTTAGCTTAAGGAAAGGGCTTAGTTATGTTGCAGGGTTGTTGTATTTGTTAGAATTTGAATTCTCCAAGTTGTTTTACAAATATGGAGTAACATGAATGATTGTTTATGAATGAATCTTAAATCATCTGATTTTCAGCTTTTCCTGTCAATTTTCACCCTTTCATCAGTATTTCCGTTGACTTGAAAATGTGTGGATAAGCTGCTGTCGGAAGCAATGTAGTGACAGTTCAAGCATTTGGTACTATTGTGCTCTGTGCAGTAGAAATATGGTATAAAATATTTGCGGTTATTCTTAGGTCAAGGAATAGAGTAATGAATTGCTCATGATGGTAGGGAGTAAATATTCTCTCTGGAGATGCTTGGCTTCCATCATTCAGGTTGTGCTGGCTGGAGAAGAAGAGCAGATGGCAACTGGCGGCGTAGCAGCAGGTGCAGCAGGAGTAAAAACAGATTGTCCCCTGATTAGGTCATGTAAAGGTTTTTCCTATTTCTTTTCAGATCTGCTTAATGAGAACTGGGCACTCTGCTATTCTGCTTTTCATGTTGAGTTAGTTCTGATAGATTTTTTTTTTTTTTTTTTTCATTGTTAGCAATAGGGAAGTCCTTTGATTTTTTTTTTATTGTTATTTTTGTAGCATGTAAATATGACAGACATAATCAGCACAAGCCACTTTACTTTCAGTATGTCTTCAGTACAGCATTGAAGATGACGTGCTAGTGGATTAATACAGATGAGGTCTCTTTTACTGGAGAAATCTGAAAGAGCTTTTATTGAATGAGCTGTTGAGATTTGAGTGCTACAGGTAACAACTCACCATTATTTGAAGATGAGAAGCTTTGTACATTCATATTCTAGAAGCAATTGAAAATAATTCTCAAAAGAGCCTGATTCAGCACTTAATGGAATTGAGTAGAAAACCTGCCTGTTGACATCTGTAGGAATAAGGTTGAATTCCAGGGGGAATTAGTCTTTGCAGATAATTTCAGTGCACCTCCTGCACCTTCCCCCTCACTCCCAAAAAGAAAAAAAGGAAGAGTGAAGAAGCAACATGTGTATGCTCTTTTATGTAGAGCTCTTGTCGTCATACTCAAGAGTGATTGTGGGAGATATGATAGGACTGATTTTCTAATAGTAAACTCACAGTACAGAGGCAAGTTTTTTTTTAACTGTTGTGGAGCAGTTAAGTCTTGCATTGTCAGTTAAGACAACTGGATCTAAAAGTGAAGGTCTTGTCTGTCTGCCATTTCTACTCCCACTGCTTTAGGGGGTTGTCCTGCCCCTTGTAATGATAAAACTTCACAAGTGCTTGACAGGAAACAAAATTAAATGAGGAAGTCAGCAGTGGTACCCACAACTTAGCCTTTAACTGTGGCATTTTTTCTTCTCATCTGATGTTTTGTGGGGATTTAATTTAACATGCACTAGAAAACAAATGAGTTTATATCTTTGAGGCTTTTGTCACTTCAGACTGTGCTTGGTCTTGAACATCTGTATCTGTAATACATTATACTAGCAATTCGAAAGCTTCTTCAAAACCACAGATGACTGGGAACTTCCTAAAATGAAAGGGTTCTGCAGAATCTGAGCACTTCCTGTGGGCTGGACCCAGCCGTGGAGTATTGCTTTCTTTCTGTGCAATTAGCCCTTAAAAAGGGTTTTCAATACATTCAGAAGCTTTCAGCTATTTGAGGATATTTTCAAGTTCAAAGTCATGCTTGGTCTTGCCCTTTCTGCATGTTATCATGCAAGTACCATTTCCTTGTATGGCGGTGATGCTCACACTTCTGAAAGGGCAGGCACTCATGTACAGATCCTCTGGAGCCTGTCAGATCTTCCTCCCCTGTATTTAAACTTACAGTACACAAATGCACTTTTTGCCTATATGGATAAACATTGTGTTGTCTTTTGGTTACAGTATGTTACATGTTAGTCCACAGTTTAAGTAAGGAGTTTGCCAGGTTGATTTGCACTTAGCTTTGTCCAGCTACCAACTTCCAGGTTGCCTTCTTCTGTATGCTCTTCTCTCTGGGGTTTGAAGCTTCTGTTTTGCATTCCTGGTACATCCAGCAGTGTGGTTGTAACTTCCTTGGGAGGACTGTATATGGTGTGCATTTGAAACTGTCAGTGTAACAACACTAACCTGGTAGGTCACATCTGTGTTTTGAAGCCATAGTCTGTTGTCACTTCTTAGCATTTAAAGGACTACTACTCTGAAATTCAACAAATGTAAGGAGTTGGATGGGTGAACTGTAACAAGGCTTAGTACAAGTACATGGGAGAGGCAGCTGCTTTTTCTTCCCCCGTGCTTTGTTCAGATGGTAGTTCTGGGCAGCTCTGTTTGTCCAGGGTACAGGATGCCATTATGTACGGTGACTAGAGAAAGCTTGTCCTAATGTAACTGCCTAGGCATGAACTTTGCAGACTCCATCCGGATTAGTCTATGCTAGCGGACTACTTCGTTTGACTTTCTTTTTTCAGTTGCTGCCACCACTTCTTGAAGCTATTTATAGTTGTGCAGTCTTAAATAAAAGTAGATAAGTAAATGATGACTCCTGAGTTGCTTTTTAGGGGGTTCTAGTTAGTAGTCTATTAGTTTTGATTTGCAAGACACACCTGAAGTATGTGCATATTGAATTTGCATACTATGTGTTTGGGGAAGTGTTGTGTAGGGGAAGGGGGTCAATAATGGTGAGAAAGTTCTTCTACCTGCCACATGTGGTCTTTCAGTGCCCTTTTGGATAACATCTGCTTGACTGGCCGCAGCTGGGGCTTTCACTAGCTCTTTATTGTCAGCACTACAGGGCTGAATAGTTGCAGGAAAACTGGCTATCATATATAGTCTGTGATACATCAACAGCAAAACTGTCTGCTAAGCACCCATTCTGCTACCTGTTGGTATAAAGGAGTATGAAGCAGAAAATCTACTTTTGTTTCTGTATTGGGTAGCAAGAATGTGCTCTGGTGTCGTTATTTTTCCCTACCAGTTTGAACCTACTTTATGAGTTTGGACCGTGTGTATGAGTATTTGAAAGGAAGGAAATGCAGGAATGTGCTTTGATTTTGACTGACCTGGACT
>Ga0181612_130962_pt1 | contig 10405 bp, 6 predicted proteins | sample HoacroProtozoa21_FD_119630 | JGI IMG/M metagenome (GOLD analysis project Ga0181612, IMG submission 119630) | Hoatzin crop microbial communities from Cojedes, Venezuel. Combined Assembly of Gp0051906, Gp0051904, Gp0051908 | reverse complement strand
ACCTACAGCAGGCTGCAGAGGACCTTGTCCAGGCAGGTCTGGAATATCTCCAGAGAAGGAGACTCCACGACCTCTCTGGGCAGCCTGGGCCAGGGCTCCGTCACCCTCAGAGGGAAGAAGTTCTTCCTCATGTTCAGCTGGAACTTCCCAGGCTTCAGTTTGTGCCCGTTGCCCCTTGTCCTGTCGCTGGGCACCACTGAAAAGAGTCTGGCCCCGTCCTCCTGACACCCACTCTTAAGATTTTTATAAGTCATCTAGTAGGCATGGTGGTGTTGGGTTGAGGCTTGGACTTGATGATCTTAGAGGTCTTTTCCAACCTTAATGAGTCTATGATTACATCTAAGAGCACACTTTCCCAGCAAATAACTACTTTTGCAAACAAGTGACCCTTAACACTTATGGAAGCTTCCTTAGAAGAATAATCTTTTAGAGGCATTTGTTTGCTTAAAGTCAAATAAAAACCATTCTGGGTGTCAACCACAGTATAAAAAGGTAGGCCAGCAAGAAACTACCATCTGTAGCACTTCTGAGTAACATACAAGCAGGTATCTGCTAGAATATTTACTGCCAAAAGTTAATGATGACAAAACAGCATTAAAATGTATTGTTCTTAGGTGGTTCTTGTCCTCTGCAGGAAGACTGTAAATCATATAGTCCTATCAAACTGTCAAAATCTGCTACTCAGTGACTAGTCAGAATGTTTCTGTACTTTCTGAAGTAGATCTTTCCCTTTGTAGTAATGAATATCTTCAATCTGAATACTCAATAATTAACTGTTTACGTTTTACCACGTCAAAAAGAGTAACCATCTTGTCACGCATCTTAAATACTCAGAACATGACTTCTTAATGGTAAACAGCAGCTGATCCTCACCAGAATCTACCTGGCTAGGAGGCTCAGGGTATTTTTGAACACTGCTCTACTTTAAGTGTATTGATCCTTTGTAATGTCCAAGAACAGTGGTGATTCTGATGCTTTTTTAGCTGACGGGATGCCTCTTCCCCTCCCTCGCTTCTTGAGGGGACTATAGTGCAGGCACACTGTGTTTCTTCCACATATGTGGCACTGAGCTCTATGTCAACACGTACTGCCACACATGCTTAGCAGAAACTAGACTCAAGCCTTCAACAGAGTCCTGGGGGGCTGGAACCCACTGCCTCCCTGGCAGACTTTCTCCCAGCCAAGATCAAAAGCTATACTCGAACTATAGAATAAAAGGTCACAGTTTACAGCTCAGAGATGTTATTAAACCATCACTTCGAGTTCACATCTTGCATGGCTTTACATACCAACATGTACCAGATGTCCTCTTAAGCTGGTCTTACTATTTAGGAAAGTTCCAAAACATTTAAGAACTGCCACCACCACATCACCAAACACTTGTTAAACCCAAATGACCCAGACACCGCGTGTTGCTGTAGCACGAAGGATTTCTGTCCCTGGTGTCCTCCTTTTTGCTGTGTTTTTAATTTTCAACTATGCCTCAGATTAGCAGTGTGTCACTAGAACAAGGATACTTCCATTCTTAATTCTGCAATATTCAACTGTCATGCTTTAAGAATGAGGAAACTGGTAATAAACAAGTTCTTATCTCTTGATCCCTGCCAGTCATATTCTATTCAAGCATAGGAATTCCTGTAGTAGTGTACTACTATCCTCTCTCTTCAGCCTCAGTAAAGGGAAAACACAGTCATCCTTCACTGTGATAGAAAGCTTTCTTTCTGCCTAGCCTATAAAATAACAATACAGAAATCAGAATTCTTCAATTATTTTATTGTTCACGAACTTATGTCAATTCCTCTTGTGATTCAACACCTTGCCTCTGTACACTATCAAATTCTTCTGGTAATCTTCATGTAGGAAAAGCAAACTAGTGTCTCTATCCATGGGTAACTGATAAGAAACATCTCTATCTTCTCTGTTTAAGGAAACATCACTGAACTATGATTCTTAGTAACTATCTAATATTCTTCCAGATAAATGGTGGTCTCCTATCTCTGCAAAATGTTTCCAGGATTGCTCATCTCCTTATGAACATTTTTGAATGTTGATGTCCTTGAAAAATCTGTTACTGCATTTGGCCTTCTTTTTACATGTGGAGCTCACGACCACGAAGACTTGCAATCTCCAATAGCAATTACTTTCGCATTAATAGTAACACACACCCAGAAGTACCCATCATATCTGAGCAAGCATACAGAAAGCTCAGTTACTAGTTCTGCTATCTGGAATTACCTCTTCAAATACTTTTCTTCATATTTTGAAAGCACATTACTCCTCACCATTAAGTTAGCCATTTGAGAAGAAAAATCTTTTTCCTCTTATCCCACTCATCCATCACTCATATAAGAGCGAACTTCATTATTCTGCTTAGTGATGTGCCAAAATCTCATCTGGATCATTCCCTGAAGCACAATGTTATTTGCTATCACTTTTGTCAATCTCTTGCAAAGACACCGAGGTGCAACACAAGTATGTCTCATCAGACAAACAGTGAGACACGTTGCAGGAGTCCTACCTACCCACTCACCACAGAGCAGCAGGCAGTACCACTCCTCGTTGCAAATACCCACCAACAGTCCTACGAGGTGAAGTAAAGGCTAACAAAATGAGCTTATTGCTAAATCCTACTGAGATATTCTGTTAGGTCTACATTTTCTGTTCAGGACAGTTCAGTGAAGGGTGGCTGAACAGTTACACAGTCCTTGGTAGTAAAATCCACAGACCTACACACAGTGAACATTAGGAAATGTTCATGAAAGCAAAGGGAGTAGCTTTCTAGTTATGTAGGATTTTCTTCTTATTGCAAGGGACTACGCTTAAAACACACAAGCATGTGACTGGCTTTTTTTTGTGGGTTGTTTTGGTTTTGGTTTTTTTTTCCAATAATTACAAGCAGAGATGCACCACTTTCAGGAACATTTTCTGTATCAAGTTTGAATCTAAGGAACACTCATGAAAGCACAGCATGTATCATCCTCTTTGAGGACTACTGACCTGAGTAAGGAACAATACACACCCCTCACACCACCACTATGCTACTTCTGGCACATGTCTTTTAGTATCTTGCTGGTCAGGTACAGGAATCAGGATCTGAAAAAGCAAGGTGCATCAGGCAAGTCTTCATGAGGTTGGATTTTCTTTTTCTATCTGTACGCATGCTACGAATTGTTCTCCATATGCGAGGAAAACAGAAAAGGGGAATCAAATCAAGTAACATTTCTCACATTTAGATGTTTCTTGCAGCTAAAAAATTAAAGCATGTTAAATCCTTTACATTAAAGGCATCCCAGTATTTTTTAAATGCCAATCATTTCCAGTTTACGAACAAAAAGGATTCTTAATCTGATGTTGTGTTAAAGCTAATCAGGGAAAGATACGACACCACATGATCAACAGTTTTTCTGCTGTAAACAGATATTTTTTTGCAAGCCATTTTACCATTTTTTGTAAAACCAAGACTTCAACACCAGTTATAATCACACAACAGAAAAATCTTAAGCCGTAAGGCTAAAAGTTTGAAATTACTTCCAACTTACATAAATCACTTCCTATCTGCAAACAGCTATCTGACCAGTACAGCAAATGCTAACTTTTTTTACCCATATAGTAAATAAACTACTCATAGTCTACCTCCACAGCAAAATTTGCTTTCATTATGCACACATCCCTTTTTATACTAAGTATGAATTTTAGATAAATAAAATTGTGTAGTTTCCATATTCAATGGAAACATTATCAGCTTATGGGAAGCACTGAAAGAATTTCATGCTGATGCAAGACAGACTTGATAAAATAACTCCTTTGAAGGCGTAATGTCTTCACTGTTTCAGAACTTCACCAACGCATGTTGTAGTCTGTGTGCTAAACATTCATTTAAGGAAACCCAACTGGCAGCAAAACTATCCAGTGCTATGCTAGCCAAATTTGCAAACAGGCAGAAATTACTCTAAAATCTTACTATATCATGATCCATTCAACAACAAGCAGTTTTTTTTAAAAGCAAACAAAAAGAATCAAGAAACCCCATGCAAAAACACACAACAGACACACACCCACAACAATGGTAATTTAGTTTAAATGATACTGGTTTACACAGCTTGCTATATATGCAATACCAAAATCCGTTAGGGTAACAGACTTCTTTTCATTTTTTCCTCCCTCGGGACTTTACTGAACACTGTATTTAAAAACACTCTTCAGCAGACAGAGGCAAGCAGCATTGTTCTCACCCAAGCCCTTCCTGGGTACGAGCTTTCACTTGGATTTTGGAGACACACAGCCACCCACAGAAATGGTAACAGAGGATGGAAATGACATGCTTCCAGGCAATCCAGTTCAGTGAGGCTGTGCCTTCCTCAGCACTAGACAGATAGTATCATCTAGTCAGCTATTTGTAAATCTGTATCGGTGAATCCCTGGATGGTAGTCATAATAACAACGGTTGTGCCTATACTATCCTCTGCACGATCAAGCAATCTCATCACTAAGGCATCTTCCTTTTCTTTAATAGCATTGAGTTTTTTAGTTGGTTGGTTTTGGGGGTTTTGTTTATTGTTGGCTTTGGTGGTGTTTGGTTTTGATTTTTTTAATCATATTCTTTCTTCTCCCTTGTCTTACAGCTGTGGCAGAAATGCTGATGCAGACAGAAAAGAAACAACAGCTAGCTGATATCATACATTTGTATACGTAATAAAGAGTAAGCACTAAAACCTGCACTTGCAAAAGCAACAGCTGTAGAAAAGGAGCTGGAGCTCTCAAAAAACCAGAGACAGCAAGAAGAGAAGATGTAACTAAATGAGAAAATAAAGAGGCAGCTGCCCTTTTTGAAAATCAGAAATTATTAATATGGTATGCATGAAAATGCACCAAGAACAACTTTAGGAGTTTTTATCTCTACCTTAGCATCGTCAAAAAAAGTTCAGACTGACAGCTTTTCACAGACTATTGGACTGTCACTAAGAGAATATTTTAATTGACCAATCATTATACCTTACCAGACACCTGTAATCTAAGGACGAGACAAAGAGAGATCTGTTCCTCACAGATCAGAAGCTTGGGGGGACCCAAGGGGATGGACTGCTGTCATTTTAGGAGGGGTGTTTGCCCTCTATTCCTTTATAGAAAAGCAATTTCTAATTTTAGCTTCTCTGAACTTCACAGATGCATATTTAGCTACAGGAGACAACTGTTTCATTTTAGGAATTATTACTGCCCACGGCAGTAGAAATATTTTTAATAGTGTCTTATGAATGAAATGCATTAAAATACCCTCGAACACACCAAAAACTTTATACACAAACAAAAATTCTTTCTTAAAAGTCTCATCTTGACCTTAAACTTTAAAAGTTGGACCACCACCTGTCAGAAGACTGGTAACGTTTCTTTGCTTTACATTCTGCATGTAAGTCTTGCTGGTGATCTTGAGCTTTGGGGCCATGCACAGGACTGTCTTTGTTTTAGTTAGAAAGCAGCCCAGCACCTACGGTGCCACTTCATGAGAATCTGGTAACAAAACACAAGAAAGTGATCAAAAGGTTTTGCTTCCCAACACTTACTTTATGTCCATGACTGAGGGAGAAGGGAGGGGTGATGAGATAAAGGAACTTTCCTGACAGTCTCTTCTAGTGAATACGTGGAATTTTCCCATCTATGTAGTTATTGTCAATGCAGTATCTGAACCCCACAAGAAAATACTGATTGCTGTATCCTCATGTATTATTACTACTCTATAGATGCAACAAAGCAATTGAACAAGCACAAAGCAAGAAAACCAAGGCAAAGCTGGTTTTCTGGTTGATTCTCAGGTGCCGTAAGACACAGTGCCAAGACTAAACTCATTGTACTGGCTGACCAGCACCCACCATTGCCAACATCACAATCCACCCCTCTGAAACACACAGAGAGACAGGTACATTTCTAGCCACACACACCCCTCCTTTTTTCTTTAAAAAAAAGAAAAGAAACTTGAGCATTGACAAATGTTCCAGTTTCAGACTGATCATTAATCAGATTCACTAAACAAATAATCAATTTATTGCAAGTCAGGTGTTTTTACAGCCTGAGCGGAAAAACAAACATCAGCAGCTTTACCTGACACCAAGTTCTTTTAAGTTGAACAGTGAATTGCACTGTACATGCACAGTAAGCAAGATGCAAATTTTCCATAACGAATCAGCCATATTGTGGGAACAAGACATGACAACTACCTGGGTTACTACTTACCCACCGGAACATGCACATAAAGTTTATCTGATCACTAAAATGCTTATGAAATAATCCTATTCAAGCGTATCAAGCTACGCTAGCATGAATTTGACACAGCATTGCAAAACACATGCAATCCTAAAAACAGACAGCAAAACGATCATATCACAGGCAGTTAGCAGTGACCACAGTTTGACAGAGGGGGAAAAAAAACCACAAAGCAGTAGCAGTTTGCAGGTAAGAGAAAAATCCGCTTTACACTGTTCTGCTGGACACTAATTGAAATGCACAGCACTACAGAAGGTTGTCATCAGATTTATTAATAGAACTCAGTGGTTCAACAGTATTTTTAGATGCATGTTTTAACATGAGATCTCTGCAAGTAAACCGAGAATTTACTATGTTGGAAGACCCTTTATCAGGTAACAGTTTATATCAAATAATCCAGCTGAGGTCAATACAGGCAATGCCATGCAGAAAAATGAGCACCTAAATATGGCAGACAGCAATATTACCAAAACTTAATATACACTATGTAGATATAGAAAATAGAGGTTCACTAAAAACAAACAAAAAAAATAATCTCCAACTTATCCCTTAGAAAGTAGGTCTAAATAAGACACACTGACAAGAAAATAGGTTGAAAAAGATCCTCCTGAAAGAGCTACTATATATAAAGAACGACAGCTTACTGACAGTTTTATACCAAATAAAAATTCCCCTTATCTTGCTATGGAAAAAAAAAAAAAGAAATAAATCATGCAGCAAGTAGGACATCAGATCAGGCCAGATGTTTTGGGGACTAACACTGCGTCACACAAATATGGGCTCAGATCCAGAGACAATTAGGACAGTGTGATCCTAGTAAGACACTCTTCCTAAACTTCAAACCCATCTACCAGAAATTATTACACCGTGAGCTTATAGCTAATGATAAAGATCTTAAATTACTAAAATCTCTCAAAGCACACCATATTGTAGTTAACATCTAGCACTTAGAAAGCACAGAACTGCATCCCATGAAATCATTTATATTTAAGTCAAAAATTATATAACCTCATATGGTTAAATCAGCACAGCTACCAAGAGTAGAAGACGTACTCTATAAATGGAGAAAATAACTACAAGTCTGAAATCCTCAAATTACCACTTTTTAAAGCATGACATCCCAAAATACATACCTTGCGGTGTTCTACAACCTACAGCATCCAAGCTGATTAAGCACTGACATCATCAGAGAAGCTTCTGCTCTCTAAAAGCATTGTTCACCACTGCAAAGTGCAGAGGAAAAACAATTCTTTCATAAACCCATTGTGAATATATCATTTTTCCCTCCTTTTCAAGGAAGTCCATCTAAAAAAATATTTTCGTAGTTTAAGTGTTCAATATATCTGCCAAAGTAAATTTTCACAGATAAAACCCCATAAATCTGACTACCACATTCATGATTTCAGGGACGAGTAGGCAGAGATAATATACTTACAGGATTAATTCAGTTAACTTCAGGTATGTAAATATAGTCCTTATGCAAAAATAAGTGCTGCTTCGTTCACTCTGTTCTTTTTCCACTGCACACACATAAAAAAAAAAAAAAAAATGAAGAAAAGCATAAAGAGAAACCTGATTCTGTTTTATTTCTCAATATCCATGAGGTTTCATTAATGACATATCAAGCAAAAAGAATAAAAGGATAGAAGTTCACAAGCCAGCAGCTGGCATCACAGGCACTCTCCATAGCCGGATTCAAAAGAAATGTCAGTTAGAGTGGCAGCAGCTAGAGTCAATGCTGGAAGCTGATACCTCTGCGGGAAGAGGATGCTGGGAGATTTTCCCAATCTGTGCTGCAGCCTAATTCTAATCCATCACTCCTAACTGCAAGGAGACAATGGAGACACGAAGAATGAAAAGTGATTTATATTTAAAGGCAAAAAGGGAGTTACCTCAGTATTTCCTGAACTAGAAAAAAAAAAAAAAAAAGCTACAATTAAAGTCAGACAGAAAAGGAGAAGTATACTAATGCAAATGCAGTAAAAACAGATCAAACATGCAAGAGTTTGTAGCAAGCAGCACCACTCATGTTTGATTTTCATTATTTGACAGTACTCTAACAAATCAAAATATTTTTTTTTATTAACCCTTTGACATTTTTGCCCCTGAAATTCAAATTTTTAGCTAGAGTCCCATGACCAAAATAAATCAGTAGCACAGAGAGGCAGCTAATAAACAGTAATCTTCAAGAATATCAGCAGCAACAGGAGAAACCAGGAATCAGAAGCAAAACAGCTGCAACATAGACAGTTTCATCCCCTTGGTCTAATCTCTCCAGTTGAGGTATGGTAAAGCTCAGCACACGGGGGCTAAGCAGCATAAAATTAAACTATGTCTTCCTCCCTTACCTTTGAAAAGTATTCTTTAAAGCTGTACCACCGAGGCTAATAGCACCTATTCTTAGCTTTGTTTCCTGCCATGAGCTGAGACTGACTCACAAAAATGCCCCAAAGAAAGCCTTTAAAACACGATGCAGGACACCACAGATTTGCATTTACTCATTTCAGATGGATGCCAAGTAATAAAAGCAGTAATACTTCAAAATAATCTATTTAAACAATTTACTTCTGAAAATACAAGTAAGAGTGGACCATACTAGGAAAGAATTGCACAGTATTTCCTGAAACACCTAAGGAAATCAAGAGCTATGATCAGGTAAGACAGGCTTCACAGGACAGAGACGAGATGGACAGCTGTAACTTCTAAAAAACAGCACGTTTAAAATCAGGATGTTCCTATCTTCCCTGAATTTGTGCCTGATAGCGTTAAAGATCAAGTACCACCAATCCAAAACATTAAGAATCTACATCCCTTTCAAAGTCTCTGAAGTTATTCAAAGAAGGCATTCTTCAGTTGCATGAATGCAAATAGCATTATGCAGTCTTTATTAAAGCACAGAATGAATATTAATTTCTTGAAATAAATTTAAAGAAAGAAAACACAGATGTGATCAGCTGATCATGTGTTCCAGCACAACATCAATATTCCAACACAATAATTTTGACTCAAGAATTCTCCAGGAAATCCCACCACAAAAATATTATGCGAGGTTACTGCCACGGTGTTAATTTATTTTTTACGGAAGAGCAAGTCAAAAGTAGCAACCCAAATACTCGGGCTCAATTCAGACAAACTTCTTTTGGCCAACAATGGATCACAGAAAAACAGGCTGTGGTATCTTTCTGTGTGCCAGCCTTTCAGTGAAGGCTTGCAAGAGTAGCATGGTGTGGAAGAGATGCCAAGTTTTGGGCAGTTCTGTGCAGAACGTCCCTGAGATGTTCTGTTTGGTTTGTTTGTCTGGTTTGGTTTTTTTTTCTTCCCTCCTCCTACTCCTGTTTTTTCCCCTCCCTGCCTTCTAAGAAGCTATGGACACAGGTGGAATTGCACATTTCAAAGTCAGCAGAAGACATCAACACAAAAATTTACACAATGTGGCCCTAAGAATTCTACTCAAATACAATCACACAGAGAAATCTTATACCAGAGGCAAAAGGTGTAGTTGCAACAAATAAGAAAGAGTAAGAATGACATAACTGATGTCCACTCAAACCCCCTCAAACTTAATTTATAATCCAAGAACCATTTTGGGTAGAGTAGGATTAGAGAGACTAGGCTGCTGTCTCACTACTGCTGTTCCAAATCTTGAGATTGACAATACGAAGTAGCTACTGTGTCATATTTGTGTAGCTATTAAAATATTATTTACTGGATACAAAAATCACCTTTCCTGGACTTTTTTTCCCCTTGACTTTGAGGGCCAAACATACGAAAATAAAACTTTGATCGTTTAAATTGTCACCGCTATTTCTCACCATCTTAAGACAACGTCAGCAACTCGTTTTGGAGGTCATCATCAAGCAAGTAGAGGAAAAGAAGGTTATCAGGAGTAGTCAGCATGGATTCACCAAGGGGAAATCATGCTTGACCGATCTGATAGCTTTCTGCGACGGCATGACTGGCTGGGTAGATGAAGGGAGAGCCGTGGATGTTGTCTACCTTGACTTGAGCAAGGCTTTCGACACAGTCTCCCATGATATCCTCCTAGGGAAGCTGAGGAAGTGTGGGCTGGATGAGTGGTCGGTGAAGTGGATAGAGAACTGGCTGAATGGCAGAACTCAGAGGGTTGTCATCAGCAGCGCTGAGTCTAGTT
>Ga0181612_167149_pt1 | contig 10406 bp, 7 predicted proteins | sample HoacroProtozoa21_FD_119630 | JGI IMG/M metagenome (GOLD analysis project Ga0181612, IMG submission 119630) | Hoatzin crop microbial communities from Cojedes, Venezuel. Combined Assembly of Gp0051906, Gp0051904, Gp0051908 | reverse complement strand
TGGCGCCTGGGGCTGGGCAGGATGCGCGGGCCGGGTCGTGCGCGGGTCCGGGGGGCCTTCCCCGGGGGCCCGCCCTCGCGGGGGTCGCCCACGACTCGAGGAGGCTGCGCGGCCCGCGCCCTGCTAAGCCGCCGGAGAAGTTGTCGAAGGTTTCGGTGGTCACGAGCGCGGTGCTGCTGGGGAGACCGGCACCGCGTCAGCCGCCGGGGGTCCGGACGCCTCAGAAGCCTCCAGCTGGAGGCTGCGCCGAGTGGTTGGGTTTTTCTAATGTAGCGCTGGTGAAGGGTTAGTAGGGGAGGGAGGTTTGTCTGGCTGGCCTCAGTCAATGGAAGAACTTGAAATTTACCCTGCTTTTAATTTCAAAGGATCTTTGTGTATGCAACCGATTTTCCTACCAGATTTACTTTGCATAGGGGAAATTAAAGGAGAGGTGCTGTTTAATTTCCAGCTCCCAACTGAAGGTCCTTCCAAACATCAGGCTGGCTGGTTGACTCTGTGGTAGTTTTTTTAATGCTGCTCCTGAACTTAAGGAGTTTGAGACCTGATGGAGTATGATAGTTTAATACCTTGCTGGCTTTTTTCTGTCATTTTCTATACCCCTGTTGGTACAGTATGAAACAAGCTAGTATTTCACATATAGTAAAATTAAATTACTAGAATCAACATGTGAAATACTTGTTATATTGCTTGTCACGATTTCCTGCTGATTGTGGCTTATTATTTATTGCATTCTGGTTTAATATATTAATTAGTCTTGCTCTCTCTAGTATCTAAAATTATCAGGTGATAACAGCTAAAATCTGTAACTTTCGTAAATGAAGCTTTAAAATTTTCGTAACATGATACTAACCCCCCCCCTTTTTTTTTTGTTAGAGCAAATGTTGCATTATGTGTTCTCTACAGCTATTGAGCACTCTTGATTTTTACCAGAATTTGTAGCTCGTGCTATGCAGGCAGGCAATATGTAAATGCGTCAAAGTATACTTCCAAGAAGCCGTGGGCAGACTCTTGGATTCCATTTGGAACAAAGGTGTATGTTAAGGTTCACAGGTGTAAAGGTAGAGTAGATGGCTTGAGGCTGTGCTGAACATGTGATGCACCTTTGGCTAATCTTCAGAATTCATTCTAATGTGTTTTTCAGCCATTGCAACCTGAATCTAAGTCTTTTTTTTATTTATTATGTAGTCAATACTGAGACCGAAAACTTTCTTGAGGATTTCAGTGTTATTCTAATAACTTTGGGTTTTCTCCCTGAGTACTCTGTAAGGTTTCTTCTAAGGCTTCCTATATTTAAAGCTTTTTTGGGTAGGATTTAAACTAGCATTTCCTCACCTGCTCTTCATATTTATTCATGCTCTCATTTTGTCCACTCTTTTGCTATTTCTGAGGCCTACGATGAGCTTTGTCTTTCCAGAGACTAGAGACGATTTTATGGAAAGCTTCCTGGTCGTCTGGAGTGATCATGATAGCTTTTCTTTCCATCTGAGTTGCTGAGTATGTTTCCTAAATAGTGCTATAATCTACCTGGTTTGAATTCACCTTGCTCCTGTGTCTTCTTTAAGGTTTAGAAGTTTGAGTTTTTAAAATTAACTTGAATGTCCCTAAGATTAAGCAGACAAAAATCTGCAGCAAACAAACAAACAAAAAAACCCCCACCAGTTTCTTTCTTGACTGGAATACTATACTTGTTACATACTTTTTCAGGTCTGATGTGCTCGGTTACAGAAAGTAATTGACAGTCTTGTCCTTGCAGATGTTCCTGTAAGGTGACAACTACTTTCCTGGCTAGAAGAACTAGGTGGAGCCTGCTCTGGAAAGAAGTCAGAACAACATGTGGTTAGACAATGATGCTGAATAGGTTACTTTTCAGCAACCTAGTTTGCTTTTGCTCCCATAGGGAATTAGGTGCTCGTGGCACTCATTCTTCATTACATTGTGAGGAAAAAAAACCATTTCTATTTATCATCTGTGTTGAGGTATGTACAAATACTGGTTTGTACTGGGAAGAATCTAAATTAAGCTTGATTCTTAGGAAGTATCTAAAAAGGTGCCTCTCAGTTTGAGGACTTAAGTGGCCTAAAGTTAAGGTCTAGTAACACTTTTCTTCTTGGAACTTTCTCTTGGCGAGGTTTTGTTTTGAGTCTTAATTCCTTAGTAATTCAAAGGATGTTGTAGGTCAAGACAAATGTGTAGTAACAGGATGGCATCTAGAAAAATTCAGCAGAACTGATCTCCATTGTGTGGCTGTAGTGCGTAGTGGTGTTTCCTTTTATGCACACTAACTTCATGTTTTTAGTAATTTGTATAAAATTCCTGTCACTGGTGTTTAAAGCTCTGAAGTAACACTCACAGAAGCCATTTAGGGAACGAGATGTTAACTTTCTAAAATTGGGAAACTCCTGAGACCTGCATTCCCAGTAGTTTACTTTAAAACTTCTGGTTTATGTGTGCTTTCTTTTGATTGCAAATTGTATATTGGGGAGAAATCTGACTGGTGTTTAATGCTAATATAATTTTTGCTTGCAGATAGTTTCAAAATTAGTTCGGAATTAAATTGTCATTTGATTATATGCAAAAAGCATATGTTATTTCAAATTTTGAACCTGAGGAACAGATTAAAACCAGTATGTTCCAAATGTTGTAGCTGTGAGGACTTGCTTTTATCAAATTGTGTCCAAGTCAAACTCATTTGTGTAAAATCTCTCTTTGTTGGATTCTGTCAGAAATGTGAAATAGAGACTTCTTGGCTTTCTGTCTGCCACAGACATCGCTGTAGCACATTTTCTTCCAGTGGGCATGTGAAGTGCGTAATGAACAAGTTGTGCTTCTAGGGAAACTTGCTGTAGATTGTCACTTGCTGGACTAGCAAACTCGACTAAATTAAGGCAAGGTGTGATAGTCAATAAAATGACAATAGATCGTGTTAGAGCCTCTAAACGTTCTTAATCACAACTGCACTTTGCAGCTTCGCTGCTCTGTAGCATCTATGACTTATTTTTGTTCTATGGTTTATTAATTTTGTCAATGTATATAAGATGTAGTTGCATTTGGGTGGCTTTTTGTTTGTTTCTATATCAAGGCATGGTTTGGAGGTGTAAAGGAATAGTTAAACACCCCACCCCAGATTAATAAAATGTCTAGTAGCGAAGTTTTGCTTAGATCTCGGGTATGAAAACTGAAAAAATTCTGAAAATGCAACGTCAACCTGCATTCTTGTGGTTCAATTTTTGTTCTTGAATATTTGCAGGATTCTTGGTAAAATTGATCACAGCTTCTTGTATGTGCTTTACTGTATTTTGTGTCAGTTTTTCTTCTTTCTGGAAGTCGTTTTTAAGTATTCGCTCTTGTCTTTGCTTGGAGCAGGGGGCTGAGATAGATAACTTTGCTTCCAACCTGTATTGTTCAATGATTTGAAGTATGATGCAGTGTTTGTGGTAAGAAAATGTGTCATTAATACAAAAGTAACAAGAACAAAAAAATGTGTGACACACAGCTAATATAAGGAAAGATAGCATTTATCCTTTTGGTGGTATTAGTGCTCCTGCTTCATTTAGTAGCTCTCCTGACCACTTCAGTTAAATACCTGAACATACCTGTTAATGACTACAGGTTAGACAACTTGCACCTGCAGTCTTCAGAGCCAGGCATACATCTGGCTTGAGATTCAGTGCCCTTTACGTTGCTTCACTCCCTGAACATCCTCACTCACCTGCAGTAGTCACTTTTGAAATAGTTGCGTTCAAGCAGCTAGACATCCTCAGCCTTCAAATGCTGTAAATAAATGGATATAGCATCTTCCTTTCTCGTTTTCCCTGCCCTCATTTTTCTTGACCTTTTAGCTAGCTGGGACATCCATATATTCTCCCCGCCGCCCCCCAGCCAGTCGGAAATAAAGGAAGGAGTTTCACTGTCTACTGCTTCCATTCTGAAGCCTGTAATTTCTAGAATAGGATGGTGAGTTATCTGTATCATCATGTTCCCCAAAACTGGTCATCTTTTGGTTTACACCTTTCTGTGTAGATGGCATTTTAACACTCTTCAGCAGTTCAGTCCTGAAGAGACTTCACTTTGCGTAGGAACTTGCTAAGAAAGTCTGGTTTGTCAAAAACTAGTAGTCCAACTTTCAAGAAGCTATTGTATTAAAGGATTACATGGTTTACTCGTATCAACATTTGAATAGCCATACGCTGATGATTTCCTCACAAGTAGGGTGTTGGTAATGCTGCTGTTAGTACATCGTAATTTGAACTGCTTACATGGCAGCACATCAGTGTCGTTACTGTGAATGCCAGTATATGGTATAATTTCTTATTATCAAAAAAATCTTGATTTGAGTCATCACAACTATCTAGAGCAGTGTTCTTCTGTATCAGCTTCTCTGGACAGATGAGCTGCACAACCTCTTCGAAAACAGTCCGTGCAGAGAAAGGCTGTATGTCTTGGCACTGACTTGCCAGATGGTCAGATATAATATACCTGTGTGTTGCAGCCAGGGTGCCAGTGTCTTACACAGATGTCCTTTGTCTACATCTGAACTGTCGCCAGGAAGGTAGCCAGGATTGTTTTGCTCCTGTTAGAATAATTCATGATGCGCGTGGCCTTTGCATGACTCTAGTAAAAGACATGCAGTCTGCTGACTATGTGTTTAGCACCTTGGTTTGGACTACTGATTTAATGTATCTGAAAGCATGATGTTATCTTAAAACTTGGTTGCTCTATCAAAATGAACACAAAAGTAATTTGGGATAGTGCTTGGATTCTCTTAGCGATCTGGTTTTACAGTTCCACATTCAGAATTTTGGGATTTCTCTCCTATTTTGTGACAACACATGCAAGCAAGAGAAGCAGCTGGTTGTATGAAGCTAAGGTAGAAAGATGGTTTTATTTTGGTTTGTTATTATGAAGGAGGAAAGCAGTCAAAATTCAATCAGTGAAATTTATGACTGTGTTTTGAAGAGGTCTGTATGAAAATGACATTGAATTTCAGTGCAAAAGTTAGTTTAGGACAGGTGATGTAATATTAAAAATGTGTTCTCTAGAACAGTCTGAGAATTTGTGTAAATTTTGCTCTTATGTGTGAATATTAAGATTCTGAGCTTAACTTGCTAAAAAAATCCATAGGGTGCTTAGATTTTGGTTTGTGGGGTTGGTTGGTTGGTTTGTGTTTTTTAATTTCTGTTCCTGCTGGGTTATGAGAGATCTTTGTTAGTGGAATCCTTAACTGTTCTAATACAGAGCTTGATTTCTTTACTATCTGTCTGAAAAATCAGATTATCAACTGAACACTAATACTTGGCCTTAAGGAAAAGGGTTTTTCATTATTTTTTTCTGAAAGTCTCCATAAGCTTTCTTAGACCTAGTTGTGAAGCAGCTTGTAGGTTTTAGATAAACTTAAGGTGTGTCCTCACTGGGGAGGGAGGGTTTCTTACTAAGCTGGCATGTAGTAAAATCCTATGAATATAAAGCAAGTGCTGGTTTTTTTCTGTGGCTTTTACAAAGCTGTGTTAAAACTATTAAAGCTGCTCTTACATTGGTGCATTTTTAAAAACTGGGCATACATCTCTGTCCACTGGTGAAGTTAGGGCATAGGCTATGAAGCGGTGCAGAGACAAGAAGAAAACAATTTTTGGTTTGAGTTAACTTTCAAAACAACTGCCCATATTTGTGCTTAAAGTATTTTTTGTGTGTTTTTTTGTTAACGAAGAGTCTCTTGGGCTTTTTAAATTCTGATTCACATGCTCTGTGTGTTTGACTCTGATCTTTATTTTTTACTCTGGTGTAATTCCCTTTACGCTTTCGTTTCAAAAAAGAACAAAAAATAGGCAAACATCTGTTGTGTAATTCATGGAAACTGTTGAGACTATATGGCTGTTGTGTAAATAAGTATTGAACTCGGGTATTGAAACTGCACGTACAAAAAGGTGATGGGAATCCTAAGGGGGCCTATCGTGCGTTTCTTCACTCTTCAGCCTTTCAGGAATTCCTGTGAAGGAATTTCTTCATGCCTGTAGTGGGGGAGCAACAACAAACTCGCTATACAGACCATCTAAGTTTTGTAGATAAGACACTTCTTTCAAACTGAATTTCCCTCTTCCCTCTTTGCCCTTTCTGTGCTCTGTTGTGCAAACCGTCTAATTAACCCCGTAGTCGACCTCAGCTGTCAGGTACCGGTACTGTCTTGGTTCCCAGCGCTCCAGCAGCAGAGCGGGCTGGGAGCTGCGAGTGCTGCCATGCAGAGCAACAGATTGCGGCCTCTCATCACTTCTGTGCAGGCATTTGCATCGTGTCTCAGGTAGCGGCTTCCGAGGAGCTGTCGGTTAGCTGCTGAGCCATGTCTCCTTGTGTGGAGACATCTCTCAGCTTATTCTGGGCATCTGGTAAAGGCTGCAGTTCACATAAAGATGAAGTAGTCATTACTGCTTAGCACTTGAGTTTAATGCTGTATCTTAACTGCAGTTCTTCTAATATTGATTCCCAGTTTACCAGCTATACCTGTTCTATATGTGAAAATCTTGTTTCATTCTAGTGTAAATGTAATTGTAAAGCCATTTTCTGTTGCTTCCGTAGAAGCATTCTAAACTGTTAACACTGAAGTTCCTGGCTTATACTATTTTAAAGCAATATTTTCAGAAGTTGGGCGGTAACTTAATTTGTTCTACCTGTGCAGCTCTGGTTATTGTACAACAAAAAATGCATGCGGGTAAGAAACTTGATGTAATACACAACAAACTCATCAGCTGTAGTAGAATGCTGTGTGAATGAGGCAGGCAAAGTGGATTCTGGCAGTATTCCTTTAGGACGTTAGCTGTATTTTAAAGATACCAATCACCATGTTTTAAAAGGTGTGCAATTTTGGACTCTTTATTGCGAGCATGCATACTCGTCCAGTGAATTTTACATTAAAAAAAGAAAAAATGTTTACCTCATTCAGACAAAACTCTGAATTGCATAATGTTCTTGTGTGATGGCCTACCAGTAGATAAATGCGGCATGTGTATCCATTTTTGCCTTTGGCATTGACAACAAAGATATTAAAAAAAAATGTCCTAGGGCTCAGAGGTTCCAGACTACTAAAGATAAACCACTCAGTGCCCTGAGTGAATAAGGCTGCAACAACAGTTCTTGACTTGTGGTTTAAGGAGGGATAGAGGACGGAAGATGCTATGTAAGATCTTAATTGTTGCTCATTGCATGTAAATCCAAGGACTGGAAGCATTACTTGAAGATTTGGTGTAATTTAAGGCATGTTCTGACTTTAAAACTGGATTTCATACCAACTACATTTGAATCCCTCTGATATGACAAGATTCCTGTCTGAATGATTTTCACAGATGAGGATATAGAGTTTTCAAGCTGAACTTGAAATGTGTTACAGATTTTTCTAATTTGTGTTTAATTTGCCATATGTCATGTTTTTACAATAGTAGTAAACTATGTTAACTGTAAATGTTGTTAGTTACTTTCCTGACTTCCAGAAAACACAAAATTAAAAACTTTGCACATGTATTTCAATGTTTTGGAGAGAGGAGGGTAAGTTACAAGGACTACTTAGAACCTTTCTCAGTTTCCCTCATTCTTCAAAGGTATTTTTTTACAATGACTGTCTTTATCTCATGGGCAGAGGTAGTAAGGTTACTTCCGTTTGCTGGATTTTGCCACAGGGACAGTGCAGAGTTTGGACTTCTTCTCATGTCCTTACGCAGTGTTGAGTCCTAGGTAGTAAGCCTTAGCTAGATTCAGAATTGTCGTCTCCCTTTTGTGTGATCCAAAGGTTCCCTAGGTGTTTCAGAACTGAAACTTAAAGGTGGTTTGCCTTGAATTATTGAGATTGCCTGACCGTCCTCCCTGCACTAGTAGTGCTGTTCCACGCAGCCGGTATGTTGCTGCAGAGTGCTGATCCACCCCAAAACTGGTAGGTACCGGTAGGTTCTTTGCGAGGTCGGTTTCTGGTCAGACCAGCTCTTTCTGTGGAGCTTCAGTAGCTACGCATGCGCTCGGGCTGACAGGAGAGAAGAGGTGACAAAGAGCGAAATGCAGCAACCCAAGGGTCTAAGAAGCGGTAGGACTGTGTGCTGTGTTGCAGGTGACTGTTTTAAAGGCATACTGCTGGCAGTCGGTTTATTTCCACACAGAGCAAATGACAAATCTGACCCTTTAAAGTCAGGCTTTTCTCCTGTTTATTTGTTTGCAGTGTACCAGTGCCTGAAATAACCTCACATAACCTGAAATTGTTTATCAGACGTAAACGGAGGGGGTGTTTATTGGTTAAAGTCTATTCTTTTTGAAAATAAGGTTCTTTATTTATTTTTTACTTGGTTTCTCTACAGTGAACTTTTTTGGAGAGTGGTTTGTATTCCTTTTCTGCTTTGAGGGAACAGTGCACACGTCATGCGATGCAGTGTCCTCTTTCAAAGCATGTCTGCCGCCTGTGTACCGAGGTGACCAGAACTTGATAAGTGGCTGTGGTCATACCTGAACGTTGCCCGTTGATGGTGTGCCTTAGTACTGTTTAGGATCCATACACAAACTGCCTTAGTGATTCTTTTGTGTGCTAGACTCCTACAAAATTGAACAGATGGACCTTTTTAGGTTAAGTTTCCCACCTCCTCGCTGTTATTTGTGAAGAAATGTTTTTCCCTGTCTGTATGCTTGCTATGTTACAAACCAGAAAGTAATAACTGAGTTTGTTGTGAATACTGTTGACTGACAGTGTATTTCTAAGGAATTCACTAGCTCTTTGACCACTTACAGAGCTTCAGTTTCAAGGCAAGTGCATAAATACTGTCATTTAATACATTTGTCATGATGGACAAACTTCAGGAGTGAAGTCAAAAGCTCGTTGAAATGATCTCCTAATGAAAATGTTTATGCATCCCAACAATCTTCTGACGTGTTACAAAACGGAGGCTTCGGGTACATACCTAGATTCCATGCCACCTGCTTACCACACTCATGAATGCGCTGAGCTGAGCTTTTTCCAGCTCTCAAAGGGGAGTAGTCTGTCATTTCTTACAAGGAATCTCGAGGTATTCTGTTCGTATGCTTTTACTTACTGTATTAAATCATTCTCTTCCCGTGTTTTTGGGACGCTGTGGTGGGGGCTGTGTGTGATGCAGCAGAGGAGTGCAGGGAGCCGGGCTGGGAGCCGTCCCCATCCGCGCTGCTGTGCCCCTCCACCGTGTGCTGCTGGGTGCCGGCCGTGACCCGTGTTCGCCCTGCCGCCAGGCTTCTCTCTCTGGCCCTGCTCCGGCGTTTGCAGCACTGCTCTGGCTTGTAGGCAGTGAACACGCAAACAGCGCGAGAGCAGAGAGGCTGAGAATCAGGTCCTTCTCTGCGTGGTCTTGTTCTTTTGAGGGAATTTGTTTCACCTTTAAGTCCCACCGTGCAGATAGAGCAAGCAATGCTGTAGGATCTGTGTTTTCATAGTGGGACTGAAGGAGAGCTGAAGTGCAGCTAAGTAGAGGGTAAGAATTTGGTATGTGGCTGAAAAAAGTAAGATAATGAACTTGTTTCAAAGAATTATGAAGTTGAATTTATACCAAGAGAAAACTAAATAGGTTAAGGTTTTAGGGATAATTATAGAAGGCCTCTTGATCATGTGGAGTAATGTCCCAAAACATCAAATGGTGCGACTGTTAATTGGAACACATCACTCTTGTAGGTGTAATAATTAGTTATACCGCAGCATATAGTTTGGTGGCATGGTTTAGCACATGAAAAGGTTGAGTGATCTATCCAAAAAACATACCTGTGGCTTTGATATGCACGCGACTGGTGAGATTGCCGTCCGAGTAATGCGGCAGTGTGACGGTGTTCAAGAGGTCTGGCAGACTTACCCGGAGTATGAATGAGTTTGTCGTCTGTTGACCCTAATAACTACAGAAGATCTTAAGAATTTATTCTTAATAGCTTGTTTCCATTGTCTACTCGAAGCTTGGATGAAGTTGAGGCACAGAGGCATCGTAGGTATGGCTGTAAGCTGGAGCGGGCAGAAGCGTTCTGTACAGTTGTGACACCACATGTGCGTTGTTTCTCTGGATACACTGAAACTGGTTTGACATTTTTAAATGCCAGGTAGATACTGACAGTTAAAATAGCCAGCATGCCCAAAAAGGATGGGCAGGTAAAATACTATCTATAGAAAATTTTTTTTCCTTGAAAACTTGCATCCTTCCACATCGGGGGGGGTGGGGGGTGGAAACGGAACCGTTTTTGGAACTGGTGTGTTATTTTCTCAACTTTTAGGCAGTATTCTTTAGAAGTATTTGTGCTTGGAGGCTATATTTAGTACTGTTTTCCGGGGGGGGGGGGGGGGGGGGGGGGGTGTTTTTTCCACACTGTCTCTGCTCCGTCTTCTTCCCCCCCGGGGGGGGTCCTCACACCCCCCCCCCCCTCTACCCTCGGGG
>Ga0181612_124979_pt1 | contig 10406 bp, 4 predicted proteins | sample HoacroProtozoa21_FD_119630 | JGI IMG/M metagenome (GOLD analysis project Ga0181612, IMG submission 119630) | Hoatzin crop microbial communities from Cojedes, Venezuel. Combined Assembly of Gp0051906, Gp0051904, Gp0051908 | reverse complement strand
TTTTTTTTTTTTAAAAGTATTTCTCATTTATTCAAATTCTTTTCACATTAGCTAACTGTAGCTTTTCCCATAATTTCACTTGAAAAGCGAAAGTGGCAAAACAGTGGAATAAGCTACACGATACACTATAAACAATATTTCAAACTTAGCAAGAGTGAAAAGGATATTAAAATCACAAACATTTCTGCTGTAAATTTTAGAGGAAGGTTCACCTTCACTACCCCTAGTTTCAAAAAGCCACACAGGTGTGGTTGCTTCCAGAGACAGATAATTAAAAATACGTATCTAAGACTGTATCTAGCTGATCAGGCAGTAACCCATAGCGAAGACAGACATACAGGGAGCAGCAGCATATAAGCATAAATTACAAGAATCATGACAGTAATCTCACACTGGCACATGCTTCTAAGTTGCGAACAACTAGGTTTGCAAAAAATTCAGACTGTACTAAATATCCTGCTCGCGTGGCTACTTCTGTTATGCAGAAGTGAAAAAACTTCTCAGGCCAAGATGGCTCAACTACTTTTTGTGCCACTTCAGTACCTTTTAAGAGGTATAAAAAGCATAAATATCTCATTTCCACCTGAATTTCTAAATGTACTGGATATTTCAACTTCTGAAAATAAAGTGTTGACAATGTATTGAAACAGGCAAGCAGCATATGCGACTAAATTGCTTTTATCTCAGAACTCTCTTTCCTGTGCTGCTTCTATACAGCAGGTATCTGGGGAGATGACTAATTGTACAACAGCTTAATGTTCTTAACGCTGCGAACAAATAGCCTCTGGGGATAAAAGATGACAACCTCCTTGTTGTGTGAATCCCATCTGCCATCAAGGCACCGAAGCCACATACCGCTCTAATGCGGATCTGCATCTTGCATAGTATTACACTTTCTCTACATTTCGAATGAGATCTAATTCCAAAATGCCCGGAGTGGACTTTACCTGGCCAAAAGTCCCCACCCCTCGAAACCCAAAGGATCAAAAAAAAAATTACTAGCAGTCCTTCCCCCATAAAACCACTTTGAAGAGCTTGTTATCTTTAGGTGATTTTAGTACTTCCTCATATACCCTGAAAGACCACACTGGAGCCTCTTACCAGACATCGCGGTGAGGTCAGCACTACTGCTGAACAGCTCTGTAACTCCCAGACCTCTCCAGACATCTTTCAGATCGATCTCCTGTTCCACTGTGAACCTGGAGAACGTCATCAAAAATTACAAAAAGCCCAGAATGTAAGCAGTACTTATTGGTATTAGAAGGTTAAGATTTCTAGGTAATGACCATTGAAACACTGAGGTAAATAATGTAAAGTAGGAGATTCAGCACAGGTAGTATAGCCTCGTGACACCTTCTACAAAAGTGCTTACAAGCAAATTACTTCACTTTCACAGGTGGATTTTTTTTTCCTAATGCAGAAGCAATCAAATACACGCTAATGGAATGTATATTCCCTGACCATAAAACCTCAGTGCAAAATGATGCAGTAGCTAATGTAAATGCTTACTTTATAAAAAAGGTTTACTATAAAAACTGAATTTAATTGTACATATACTAGAACAGAATATCAAATAAGGCAAAGGACAGCAGAAACTTCATAGACAGCTGTTAGAGAAGAAGGAGTAGGAAAGTAAGAAAGATACTCCATTTTTCTCTAGACTGTATAAGCAAAGACCAGCAGTTATGAACCTGAATATAAAGCATTTCTGACTCAGCTTCTAATTACTCTGGTGGCAAAATTTTAATTGGGTTTTGATCGTGAGTAAAGGACAGGGAAAACAAATAGTTGTTAGCGCAAATGCACATGGGATTACAACCTGGCAGGGTTTCAGGGTTAACTTGCAAAGCCATGTTCTAGGCTATGTTACTGGAAGGACAAATTGGGATTAATCCTGAGGGCAAGATCTTGGCAAAAAGCTTGCTCTTTTCAAAAATTATAAAAGTCATGCCTGGTGTCAGTAAGACAAAAAAGACTTAAGTCCTTTATATATGGCCAGAAACAGACTGGAAAGCCAGACAAAGAAACATGTCAGAATATTAATAAGAATGGCAGCCCCAACCAGAAAATACCAGAAGTCTACAGACAGACACAAGAGACTAATTCCAAATGTTTGTCATGTGCGAGATGTGGGTTCTCTGTAGAATCACCAAACACATTATTAGTGATTTAAATTATGCTGACAGTGACTGGTTATAACTGTACAACACACAATATATAGGCAATAAGATGGTGTTACAGTTTCTCCAGCCAGCCATTCAGTCAGAAACAACTCTGCAGTTACACTGCAGTCCTTAGAGAAGGGTCTTACCTGTGCTAGAATCAAATATAAAATAAAATGTGCTTTTGTGTAATTTCTTCTAACAACTATTTTTCAGTACTAAACTTCCTCGACTACATGGAGGAACATGTTCTTTTCAGAAGAAAGATCAGGCCAGAACTCTGAGCAGAGAGCAGCTGATAAAGAGCTGAGATGTACAATGCCTCAGTACGGACAAGCCTTGGCAGCTTGAAGAAGAATAACCTGGATATCAGAAGACGGCTGGGTAAGAGTCAAGTGGATCTTCCTCACTTACAACATTTACACAGAATGATAAAAATCCAATACACAATCTACATTCATAATTAACTTTGAAATGCCGTAAGAAGCCAAAAAACTATGATGGAATAGATATTAGTCATCACCCAGAGAAGAATTTTATGTCAGTTAAAATAAGATCTGGAGATAGTTCAGGATTGATAAATCACTTATGACACCACAAGTGCACATGAATTAAAAAAAAGTGACATTATCTTAACAAAACGTAAGTACACAGATGAAATGACCTGAAAACAGCCAACAAGATTTTATGAAAGAGAAACGTGTCCTGCTAGTTTTCTTCAAGAGGAATCATCGCTCACTTTCTGCTTAGAAAGCTGTGGACACTGACACTGGTCAACAACCACAGGCAGTGAGCTCACAAGATCTTTTGCGCAACTGTAGCTTGAAGCTGAGAGACAAATCTGCAAGTTGCTCATTCATTCAAATTTCCCGTTTGCTTAGAGTCTCCAAAACTAGAGACTAGTTTTATTCTCGCTACACACTTGTAATCCAAGTCCAGATCTATTTTAGAGACTTCAGTAAAAACCCTAAGAAAGGTGAATTAAGATTTCATTCCTGATGCCAGAGTTAACTAGAATTAAACAGTACAAAGGTTCTGTCTGTGCATATTGAATAAATACAGAAATACTTCCTTCTATATTTAAAACTATATTATAACATTTTGAAAAACACATCCAACTGTACCTACCCTACAAACACACAGAAAAAGCAAATGAATGTTAAAATGCATTTTATAAAAAATTTAGAATGGTGTATTTTTCCCTATTTTGGCTTTTATTTCACCACAATTTAAGAGATGTATCAAACTTTCAAGATAATTTAGCCATTAAGTAGCAATGGCAAACTAGTAAAGATTATCAGGATAGGAGTCTAGCAAGAAAAGTCTAAATGAAAAGCCAAATTTGAGGTCATAAATAAGAAAAATAACTGCAAAAAAGCATTTTCTCCAACTGCAGAGATTTCTATCAGATAGAAATGGAAATCAGGTGGGTTGAAGTCTCTGGACCACTAGACAGAAAACACTTCTCTGCTAAGCGATGAATTGTGACCTAGAAAGAGAGCATGACCAAAAAATGCTTCTGCATACTAATCAAAGAGGAGGTTTGGGAGATGTTTTTTAAAGAAAAAACCAAAGCAGAACAAAACCATAAAGCCTCAGCTGAACATACATCTGAAAAAAGAAAATGCAAACAAGTTGATTGGTTATATTGCTCCATAATACCTCCATGAACAGTAGAAGCAGTCAATTACTGGATGGCAGCTACACCCCTGACTGAAACCTCTGGAAAGGCAAATGCTGAACAGGTGCGTGAGGGAAGGTCTCATTTATAAAAAACAAGTTCCTGCTTTTTATGACAAATAAAATAGGCCAAAAATATCACATCAGCTGTATAAATATCAAACTATCCCTTTACAAAAATGAAATTAATTACTTCCCTTCTCCCCTTTTAGTTTTGTCATATGGTAAAAACCCACTCTGAAGCACTATTCAAACCAGCATCTCCCCTCCTTCCTCACATGCTCTCAAGAACAGCGAGAGTTACAGATAAGCTATTATTAATGGCATTTCCAATATTTTAGCTGACATCATAACTAGCCTCTTTTGAAAAATAATAGGGCTGCTTTACACTTTAAAATACAATTTCAGGCTATGCAAACCGACATAAGCATTCGGTATGAGTTACCCTCCAGTCATATTTGGTTTTCTTTGCGTTCCTCATAGGCAGTGATGTAGGTATTCAACATCAAAGCTCACAACCTAGAAGGGACATTCAGTCTCAGTTCCCAGGCCAGGCATCTGCTGTATTTCCAGCCTTGGAAATGTTGAGCGGCATGACACTAGGCCTGACACATACTTATTTGCAGTGGATGTCTCATATTAAACCAGATGGTCATATTTTTTTTCCCCACGATCTTTTATGTGCTTCTGATGCTAAAAATACTAAGAAAAAAATCAATTTCAATATTTCAGTATCAGAAGTCATGGAATAGTTCCAACTGGGAGCATTAAAAACCACAACGGGAAGTCTGAGAGAGGTCAGACACTGAAGAAAAGATGAGGTATTTTCACCATAGGATCAGAACAGAAACAGAAAGACTGGTCTGTTGAGTCAAGAGGAGAGCTTCTGTACTTCAGCAGTTTTAGATGGTTCACCAACACAATGTTCATGGATATCTGCTTCTACAGACCACCATAGAAAGTACTGAGCAGAAAGATATCAATAAGAGAGTGACTCTGCCTCTCAGCTGTTAGCCAACGTCAAGGAGAAGTGAGGATGTGAGTTAGCTCTACATTTATTTTTACAATGTATGTTTGTAAAGTCTTTCTACTTCCTACATGTAAAATGCAGTCCAAATAGGTGAATAAAAACACTTTCCTTGATTTCCACCCTCTCTGGATCTCTCCCACACAAAATGAAGAACAGAACAAGACACTTAGGAAGCAGAATTAGACTGAGAAACTAATCAACAGCTCTCTGGAGAGCTTAGCAGAGAATGATGATATCCCCATGGAATTTAAAACTTCCACAAGCATTAAAACAATGCATTTACATCATCAGCGGTGTCCTTAATGCTCTATCCAAAACCTAAAGGTTCAGATAATAACTAACATACCACATCAGGCCATCTTTCTTCTATTTTACAGACTTTCAAGCAGAAAAAAATGGTTTCGTCTTGTACGATGCTGTCCAACCCTTTTGAAATGCTGAACTTTTCGTGAAGTCTTTAGACACTCAGGATCCACCAAGTCAAGAAGGATTAAGGGTACACTTTCTAGTTATACAACATACACAATCTAAAGCCTAGCGTGATTCATCCCAAAGGCTGTAACTTCAAAAATTACTAAGAGTTCTGAACAAGCAAAAGCAAGAAAGTCCAGGTTTTCAGATTGATTCTAATACATTACAGTCTGCAGAACAAAAAGCAAACAAAGGAATGGCTCTGTTGCTTGAGATCAACAAAATTCTGGCTTGGAAGACCGGCCCTCAAGATCTGAATCGCTATTTTAACCTAGCAAGCAGCCTACAATACAAAGTTTCCAGCTGATATCAATTCCACCATTTCAGCTGGAATTTCAGCTAAGCTGTCCTGAGATGCTAGAATTAGCCTGCATGATTTAGTAGTCTGAAAACAAACAAGCAAGCAACAAAAAACCCCAATAGCAGAAAACCAAACAAAAAACCCCATACAGCTGCTCTGACCAGGTGAAGCAAGGTTATGGCTCTTTCTCTGGCAAGGTCCTTCTACCCAGGGCTAAATATGGGCTGCAGAAGTTGGCTAAGCGTGTATTTCAATGGGACAGTTTTATGCCTTTTTCATGACTATATCTCAAGAACAATCAGCACTGGCCTATTCCTCATGAAAAGGTGACTCATGAGAGCACGCTAAAAAAAAAAAAAGAGATTGTCTGGGTTTTTTTTTGTTTGAGAAAACAACCTTCAGCTAAAGACACACAGCATTTCAACGCCATCTAAGGCATTTTTATGATATTTTAAATGTACAAAAAAGCACTACAGAGAGGCAGGCACACTGGAGCAATCCTGAAGAGGAGATCCACAGACTGTAGCACTGTTATTAGGTACTGGTTCCTCCTACAATCTTCAAATAATTTATGTTAGAGACAGCTTTGTAAATTAGATTCATGGTCTGTTTCACTCCTATGCAAGAAGTGGATTAAAATGTTGATCACTTTCGTCTGGGTTAAGCTGGAAACAATGATTTAAAAATGAAAACGAGAAAGTATAATTTAACAATTCTGTACAAATCTCTTCTTTGCTATTAAAAGGAATAATACACAATTTCATTTGCACATAGATAATGCAGACAGAAATTGGAAAGCTGTGATTAACTCTGTTTTGGCTAGTCATTCAGGTCCTATTACAAATGTATAAGTTTAAAAAATGTTCACTTTATAATTGGATAGCATCTTTCAGGATATAAAAATTTAATTTTATTCCACTGCTGCTTTCAATTTCTCAGTGGACAGAGCCTGCAGGCCACATTTCATAACATGCCTTCCTGAGTCAGAACATAAAATATTTATGAAGTGTTTATTTAGAGCAACGATAAAATCCTGCAGATCCCCTCTGAATCCCCAACGGAAGTCCAACACATTGGGAGCGTGCAATTAATCTTGGGAATTCTTGTAAGGAAACTGCAGTATTACTACGTAGAAATTCAAGCCCATGACAGTTGTCTTTTATAATGTGAAAATACTGAAGGTAATCAGCACCTGGTTGTACCTGTTTTGCCTTTATATAGCCTTAATTCACAAGTGTTTACCAAGTGCTTTCAGGTTCTTAGGCATGATGACTAGCCTGAGGAGAGAATAAATAAGGATATTATATGACCACACACAACCTAAGCCTCAAACTCATGTCTGAGAACCTGGCTACAGAGAATCCTGGACTCTTGGCTTTTGGTTAAGAGCAAAAAACCCACAGAACTACTTCCACAAACTTAATTCAAGTCATAAACATAATTAATATGTTTTCAATTACCTTTATGTATTTAACTGTAGATACCTAAGCTTCTTAAATTTGGAAGGTAGTTTTCACAGTTCCCCTATACAAATCTCAGAGAGAGACTTCTATTGTGGATCTCGCACTCCAGAAATTCTTTGAGAGAAGATGTCTAACTATACCACCTGATGCACAGGCCATGAAAAGCTCCAGTTATAAAAGAAAAGCTTAAGGGATGGCAGAATCCTCAGATTTTACTTCTCATTAACATCTAGGTAAGGTTTGCCCAAGCCAGGAGGAGAAACAGCCTAGGAGAAATGCCCCTTCCCTGCATCCGAGTGGACTGTTAATACTAAAGCTCCTGGGACCTGAAGCTCCAAGAGAAAAACAAACATCACAGGAACAGTGTACAGTAGATTCAGTTTGTATAAAACCTGCAATGCAGCTTTTTGCTGCTCTCCCTGCTTCTTCAAAGGAAATGCTACTTAAAAAATAAGAGAACTCTTCTTACGGGACTCGGAAAAATCGCCCCAAAACACTGTTGTTCCCTCACCAATCTGACTCCAAGCATAACAGCTTTAAAGAGAAGTGGAATTCCACCTTGAGCTGGAATCAGGACAAGCCAACAGCACCAGTCCATCTCAGTCTAACTTCTCCTGCCTAGCCTTACTTCATCGTGCTCCGCTGCAGTCAGGTTCTCGAAAGTGGTCTTTGCTTTGGAAAGGAAGCTGATAAACTGCAGGGATTCCTGCCCTGCTCTGTAAATATGAAATACAACAAACTCAAATCTCCAAGTCGCCTGAAAACAAAGAACTATTTTAATGATTAAAAGGATTCACCATAGTTTATTTTTTCTGCTGCCATGTACCTGCTGCACAGTGCCACAAAAGTAGAATAAGTAGAAGCGATCCACATCAAACTTGTGCCATACTGTTCTATGAACACTTCAGTGAAATCATTATGAATCACTTGAAGGACATCATGATCCAGCTATACATTATTAGTGACATTTAGTAGTAAACAATTTTGTTACCAAGTCAAGTGTAGGGCAAGCATGAAAAATATTTGAAGGTAGACAAAATAGAATTCTAGGAAAGATAACTAAGTGGTATATGTGAGCAAATACGCCACTAAGCACACACAACTCATGTCTACAAATGAACTGACAGAAGTTTCATCCCTTCTGGGAGTAACGTCTTGTGATTATATCGCTCCTCTAAGGAAAAAGAAACCAGCACTTATTACAACTGAGAAATAAGACACAAGACACAAATTGACTGGAATTACCTCTTAACACTCAACCATTTGTAACTACACAGACACACACCATTAGAAGTTTTTAAATTAGCAGCACATGGAAATCTAATTAGGACCTAAATGAAACGTTTTAGCTTTTGCTATTTCAGACTTGCATTATTTCTACAGCTTCTATCTAAATGGAACTTATCCATAATGAGTTCTGCGATACTCTGAACATCATTCAGACTGCCTATACTCCCGATGATGAAATTCTCCTTTTCTGCAGCTAACACGAGAGGGATGCGAAAGCAGTGCTCATCTGTTGCTCAACCAACCATCATTCTGCACTGCAGGCTTTCTTGTCAAAGTAACCTTCATGTAGCTGCTACATAACTGCACACTTGATCGAGATGTTCAGGTTCTACCTATTCTGCTACTCCGATCTATTTGAATGCAGCCTTTCCCCTTCTATTGACATGGGAACATATTCTCACCTTGGTAAATACACTTCCACTTTTTGCTTCTTTACAGAATTAGCCCATTCATTAATCAACGAGGCTTTGACCAGTGGTTCCAATGTGACCAGTGGAACTTCTTGTCTGGAAAGAACGATCATCATACTAATCTCATCTCCCTCATACGGTATTTCCAGAACTTGATAGATACCACCTGCTTCATTGGAGCCATCACTGAACTCTCCTACAAAAGAACAAAAACAACAACAACAAAGCTGTTAGAAGTATTTTGTTTTGGTTTTACTGAAGATTGGGGAAAAATAGAAGGTTAATATTAGGCAATATTTACTAGACACCAGAGGTAAAAATGACCCTCTTCATTCTATTCTGTATAAAATTTATATGAGTTTCTTCACTACAGGACTTGAGGCTTACATCTGCTTTCTTCAAGAAAACAAGCTGATGCAATCGCAGTTTGCAGATAATCATACTTCTGAACCTAATCGCCTAACCTCCATTGGTTAGACAGAGAGCAGTCTAAAAGTTAAGGCTGCCATAACTTTCACAGAAATGAGCAGAAGTTTTGTTATTCAGGAGAAAGAATTTGTCAATGCTGAGTCAGAGTGAAATGCTGCCAATGCTAGACACTGTAGAACCCACCGGGAGTTCAAGATAAAAATGACCATTATTTCTGCTGTTCACAGAACCCCTATTTTACCTTTTAAAGGTATTACAACTGTAACAAACAAACATTATCCATTTTAATATTTAGCACAGCACAAGAAAAATGTTTTAGTGAGAAGCAGGACTAGCTCAAGAACTGTGAAGAGGTTAGATACAATGGATAAACACATTCTGAAGTCTACCATGTGGCACAAAACACATACCTAAAAAAGCAGTCAAGAAAGAAGTCATAATACATACGCATTCACAATACAAAAAGGTATCAAAATCAGAGTTCGTCCATTGGACATACACCACATTTAAAATTCTAGGTGAAAGAACAGACAACAATACAAATGAGTATTACTGCAAAGCTATTAAGGGAAGACTTACTAGCTTTAAATTGCTAAAGCTCCAACTCACCATAGTAAAACTCTCCCTGCTGGTACATCATTGGAATCTGCACTTCACTTTCATCATCTTTAGTGAAAGAAAAAGTTCTTGTATTTTCAGGTCTGAACTGTGATTTCCAATTGCCTTTAAAGTAGATCGCGTTGATGAGAGCCAAATGAGTCAGAGCACCAAAATCTCTTGAAGACACGAAATCTTTGATCATGCCTAAGAAGGAAGCCAACTGTCAGTCTGCATGTCAAATTGAGCATTAAATCAAAACTTAAGACAGCTTGAAAAATGCAAGAAAATAAAAAGCTGTGCTAACATGTAATTTCCAATTCAGACGTTCCATTAAATCTCAAATTAAAGCGCCAGTGTTTTGTAAACCTAAATCACAGTGTAAGTGCATAAACCCTTCCATCAAGTACATGTTACTCAACTGTGTCTTGATCACTACTTACATATTCCCTACAATGAAACAAAATGGAAAAGAGGTCACAGAATCACAGAATGTTCAGGGTTGGAAGGGACCTCTGTGGGTCACCCAGTCCAACCCCCCTGCTGAAGCAGGGTCACCCAGAGCAGGCTGCA
>Ga0181612_174605_pt1 | contig 10407 bp, 9 predicted proteins | sample HoacroProtozoa21_FD_119630 | JGI IMG/M metagenome (GOLD analysis project Ga0181612, IMG submission 119630) | Hoatzin crop microbial communities from Cojedes, Venezuel. Combined Assembly of Gp0051906, Gp0051904, Gp0051908 | reverse complement strand
TGCAGGTGGTCCCACTCTCACACTGCCTGGCAGGAGGCTCCTCTCCGCAAGGAAAATCTCCCACCTCATCACCTGCAGAGAAGAACAGTGGGGAGAAAAGTTACCGACTGAGTCGAGCAGCTGGTGCTGCCGCATCCTGCTTGCACCACTGCATGAACGTAATTTACATTTCAGGCTTCCTTGTGCCACTATGGGCATGTAAAAGACCATGTAAGCGCTTAGGTAGTGCTATGTGACAAGAGATGGTTTAGTGGCAGGGTGGAGCAGAGCCATTCCTCAAGTGCCTATAATTTATAGTGTTCAGCGATGCCATATATGAAAAATGCCACAAACAAAACTACAGTGCAGTAAAAGCAAGAGCTTTGGAACGGTGCATACTTCAAACACCGTGAGCCAATGATACACCCTCATACAGCATAGAGAAGTGCTAAATATTGGCACTACAACATTAAAGCAAAAGGGCAGGTTCTTTGCCAGTGGCTTAAGCAAGAGCTGCTTAACCCCAAAGTTGTCCAGATACAGATGTTAGGCCACAGCTGCACAAGGAGCCCCTTGCTATGTCACAAGGCGGTACCACCACAGCAGCCTGCGAGGTGGACCAAGATCTCCAGCCCCGCTGTAAGCTTCAGGGGTCAGCCTCAAAGGGCAATGCAGTGGAGCAGAGGTAGTACGTGGAGCTTCTCTGCGGAGCTTCATTTCAGAGGCAGAGAAGGCAAAGGAGGATAAGCCTCTTATCATTAAGGACCACAAGGGACGGCCAGAAGGGTGGTCAGCATCTTCCAGGGCCAACTGTGAAATCTGAAGTGCTGCAGCCCTCTAGAGATGTTGCGAGCACCAATAGAGAGCAGTTTGGAAAACTAAAGTCCTGGGTTTTCAAAGTAAAAAAATATACTAAATAATATTCCTATTTACACAGAGATGCAATTCGGGAAATATTAAAAGGTTTTAAAAGTGACACGTTATGGTAATGGAGCAGCAAACTGCACAAAATCAAATTCACCAGTGGGAAAACGAGATCACCACTAACAATAATTAGGAATAATCATTCCACAGAGCAAAGCCTGCAGGAGAACAGGATTGCCACTGTGGCTGCAGGTTGTAGCTGTATGTGTGCGTGTGACGTGTTGTCCTGTTGGTTCAACACCTTAGTGCAGGGTATCTCTCTCCAGCTCCCAGATGGGTCACCACAGGCTTTCACCAGGGCTTAGCGAGACAAGCCTGCAAAAAGAAAACAGCAAATCTGGCTCATGGTCTATGAGTGTGCCTTAGAAGAAAATCCAGTTTCATCTCTGTTTGGCCTTCTGTTGCCAGGTAATGCTCCAAAAATGCAATGCACGTCTGCTACGAAGGTCTGGGGTTTTTCTTCCCGTTTAAAAAAAGAGGCCAGAACTTGTCCCTACTCCCATGGCTGGGGAAGACAGAGAAAAGGGGAATCTCAAGGAAAAATGGGAAACGAATATGATGCCCTCCTCTCCTGGTGCAGCGTCAGGGCTCTTGGGCAGGGTCAGCTGCAGAGGGTGGCTGCTTAAAAATAACCCTGTGTCAGCAGAACAGGACAGCAAGGAGAACACAGGGAGAGGAAAACAAGTCTGGCATCCACTGGATCATGCACTGCCATTAATTTTTACCCATATTTAATTAAAATAAATGTTTCCACTAGCTCAGAACAGCCTGTCAGGCTGAGTGGCAAAGGCCTCGAATAACCCTGTTGCTGTACTGTGGCCCCCAGCATCTCTCTGTGTTGCAGTTTATGACTGACCTACTCAGGGCCACTGGAGTAGCAGGGCTATAGCAGCATTTGCTGGTGACACCTCTACTCGGGTCCGTCCACCACGTGCTGAAGTAACAGCTGGTACCTCTCCTGCGGCTCCTGATTCCAGGAAAAATCCCGGGAGTTTGCTCGCCTTGGGGGTTTGGAACAGAAACCAGCACGAGCTCCCCCTCCAACGTGCTGCGCTCTGACAGGGGCATCTCTTTAGCGAGGTTCACATTTCCACACTCAAGCCAGCCTGCCGAGCCCGCGGTATCAGGCCTGGGCTTGTTAATGCACCTCGTTGGAGACTAAGAGCACTTAGGTTTTAAAAGGCTTGGCTGATGGCTTTGTGGGATGCTCTGCTGCTCCACTCGCAAGAGACCGCAGCGCCAGGAAACCTCACCGCTCTCCGCCTTTCCAGAAACACCATCGCGCCATTTCCCGCCAAGTGGGTGGGATCGATCCCTGTAACCCAGCTGACAGCCAGCCCGTTAGCCCTTGGGACAAGCAGCAGCCCGGTGCCTGTAAACGCAGGCGCCTTCCCCCACCGCCCGGCGAGCGGATCTGGGGAGAGCTGCGCCCGGCCACGCCGTGTCCTCTCACCGAGCTGCCAGGTGCCGCGGTGCGGAGATATGTCACACACAGCGTTTTTTGGCCGCGCTCTCAATTCCTAGCTGGGAGCCACCCAGCGAGCAAGAGTCACACACGACGTTACACGTGACAAAAATCTGCTCTCAGTCCCCAAGCCTGGCAGAGAGATCTCTCAGTCATCAGCGATGTCAGAGCGCTGTCTGCAGAGAACACAAACAGCTTTGGGGTTTATTTTTCCCCTTTTACATTAACTAGCTTCTGGGGGGAGGAGGGAAAAACAAAAAAAAAAATCCCTCTTTAGCCCACTGGCTCAAGTCAGCCCAGTAGCAAGAGAGCCTCAGAGCTCAGCCTGCAGCTGCTACCCGCAAACAAAGGATGCAAAAAACACCCATCTTGGTTGCAGTTTAACAGACCTGAAAACGCTCCTGGAAAATGCAAACGTGCTCATAACTGCTTTCTCGCTGCCGTCTCACCCAGAAACGCGGCTGCTCCCCACACATCCGTGCTGTCAGCGTTGTTGTTATTCCTCTGTAATTGCTGTGGTAGCCCCAGAGACCTTGCAGCGGGCTGAAACCTGTTCTGCCTGGTCTTAACACACACACACACCTCGCAAAAAGATTCTCCTCTCCTACAAATCAGGTCCAAAAATTCATTCCTTCCAGGAATCGTCGTGCTTCACTCAACACCTGACTGTCCTTTACAAGTTGTGTTTTGTTTTTCTAACATTACATAGGAACAGGAGCAAGAAAGCAATTTCACCCTGCAACTGCAAAGCTCTGAGCACGCTGAATGTATTAAACTGTTTCCATGTTGTTAGAAAGCGCTGTGAAGGATGCCCAGAGATTTGGCAGGGACGTTGTTTTATTACCATTTGAATGCATATAAATAAATCAATATTAAGACCTATTAGTGATAATCACTGAAAATACAAGACTGTGTTTTAAAGACAGTCAATTGTACCTTAAATTGTAATCTTCTGGAGACAAGAACAATATTTTCGTCTGTGGATAGCACAGATAACCGACATATATTAGCACTGCTATAAAGGAGTATTAGAAAATTACATGGGGAAAAAAAAATCCCAGCCAATTTATTTGGAATAGGTTCTGAGCCATGGACAAGCAGCTGGCTTTGACATGGCAGCCAGTCCCAGCTGAGGGTCTCTGGGCATTACTCCTCACCACCTCCATCTTCTGAGGTTCATCACTCATTCACAGGCAGACACGTCACTGACTCTGCAGTGCCCAATTTCCCTTGCTCTGCTCTCTTTGAAGGACATTTTTATCCTTTCTCCAAAGGGCTCCTTGCCTTCCATCTATTGTCTTTTTTTTTTTTTCCAGTTCCTCTCAGTCTTTCCAATCTTACTATTTCACAAGGAAGTTTTCTCATACCTACACAACTTGCCCCAGAAACCTTGCAAGGCAATGCAGTGTTCAGCAGTTGTTCAGAGGGCTAAACCCCATGAAAATGTAAACAGATACCAATGAATCAAAAAAAACCCCAAAACAACCAATAAAAAACCCTTCAACTAGCTGGAATATCAGGATCTTGGTTCTGTATTTCTACTGTAAAAAACATTCTCCCATGAGACAAGTCCTTAAGCACCTTCATCTCACTCTTGTGTAGACTGAGAGCAACCCACTATCATCAAGGGTGGTGTGGTGGTGTAAGAGAGGAGAATCCGTCCCACTCCATGTCTGGTGAGCACAAAAGCCTGTCAACTCTTAGAGTAGATGGGTAAAGAGGGAGAGAATGCAGTGAACATGGAAGAGCAAAATAGAAAAGCAACACAAGGGAAGGATAAAAGCATCCTGATGAGATGAAGGGGACTTGAAGCATCATGATGATACGCTGGAAGGGGAGCGAAGCCCAAAGCTCACCTGTCTCGTTAGAGAAGCAGGTTTTATGAAACTTCCCCATGTAAAACTCCAGCCCAATGATGGCAAACATCACAATGGCGAAGAAGAGGAGCAGCCCAATCTGAAGCAAGGGCACCATTGCCTTCATGATGGACTTGAGAACAACCTGCAAGCCTGTGGGGACAAGGAAACACACATAATCAGTGAGTGAAGGAAAGCAAGGGCTCGGGGGTGGGGGCAGGGGAGGGGAGGGGCTGTCTAAGGGAAAGTTAAGGCAATACCAAACCATGCTGCTATAAAAAAGATGCTACAGCCATAATGCACTCAAGACACAAGAGAGACAATCAGGAGAGTTATCATTTTCTGACCCCTTTTCTTCAGATCACAGATTCAAAGGTCTCTTAAGCTTCAAAGACGTAAAAATTAGTTTTCCTGAAGTCGGTGGAGTCCCCGAGACTCAGCCTGGAGCTGGACCGGGTCGTTAAGGCAGGTCCCGCATCAGCGCGGATGCAGCAGCAGAGCTGGGCTCTACTGTGGTACCCCCTGTCCCGGGGCGGGCAGGGAACGCTGAGCTGCACAGGAGCTGCCTCTCCCTCCAGGACACACAGAGCAGCCGTGATGCTGCCATGCCTGTCACACCCCGCTTCTGGAGAAACAAAGCCCTGTCTCCAGGGCTATCCGTCCACAGCTTTTTCACTAAAACTCGTTTTCAATTAAAACCAGATGAGATAAGGCCGAGAGAGGCTGGAGAGATGGAGGTGTCAGATAGCGTCATACAGATGCACATAACAAAAAAGCTTCAGCGATAAGCAGCAGTTGAAAGCCACCTTGGTGACCTGTCCTAAGGTACAGGAAATGAAGGATCATTGCTGTCTTGCCACCTTGTACAGCACTACTGAGGTCAATACGGGTGCAGGCAGAAAAAAAAGCATGAAGATCTGTTAGACGGGAAAAATACTGAGAGTGCAGAAGAAAAGCATGTACCATGCTTGTGTACGAATGCACCTCAAGGTTGTACCTTTACTACAGGAAAAAAACACAGCACACAGCTTTCACAGCACCACTAAGAACATGAGAGCGAATAGTGCTCTGTAGGAAAACATTGTGCTGGTCCAGGACACATCACCAGGTGGGAGAGCACGTCCTCCTGGGGGGAACATGCAACCCACACCAGCACAGGGACACCTCAAAGGGCCACCTTACTTCTCTGACAACCTTAGACTGTCTCTACCACCACACCATATTGCCTTGCACAGGCAAGAAATCCATGAAAAAATAGCCAGCACCATCTCCTTTTTAGAGATCCTGTTAATAAATTACACCTTTCCCAAGCTAGCCAAGGACTCTCCTGCGTGGGAATTCAGGTTAAAGCCCCACACATGAAAGGATGCTGATTTCAGGAACTTTTGGTGCTGTTGTTGCAAAGCGAAACCCCTTGCTGCATTTCTACAGCACCGACATGGCAGCCCTGAAGCAGCCAGGGAGGTGGCAGAGCTGATGCCCCAACCCACTGCCCCGGAGGAGAGGGGGCTGCCAAGGGATTAATGCAGAGCAGAGCATCCCACAGAGTAGCGGTTCCCTTTCACTGGCTCTTGCCAGAGGGAAAAATCTCTCTATTCCACATTCAAAAATGAAATACACTCCTGACAGGGATTCCCCGCTAGCGGGCAGAGCAACTGTGAACAGCGACAAATAAAAAGGCTTTAAGGAACGGTGTGGGGACTTTGGTGGTCTGGGGGCATCAGCAAGGCACGATGCAGCTCCCCACCAGAGCATTCAGACCTGTCACATTAGCGTGTAAAATATATGAAGTTGCCCACCTAGTAGGCAAGATCAAATCCTGTCTGCTCTTTCCCTTTGTTTTTTCTGTTATTAAAGGGGTGATATCCCTCATGCAAGATGCTCAGCTGGTAAAAATTGTGAGAAGACCCAAGCTCAGGGCTGGGGGCCTGAAAGCTGCGAAATTTAGATCTCGGGTCTTCACACCCCAGAGAATTAATTCAACGCCAAAGGCAAAAGAGTCCCAGGACGAATCCCTGCTGCCCACCTGCAAATTTGGGAGCACAGGGCTGAAGTCAGCTGGCTGTACACAAAACGGGATGACAGAAAATCAGAACCTAGCAAAGGCAGGAGCCCCAGACCGCAAAGAAGCAGGGGAAGAAAATACTGCTTAGAAAAGCATGTTACACCCCAAAAGCTACAAAGCACCTCTGGCTGTAAAGAAGATGCTACTGTGACACTCACTTGGGATTCCCGACACCAGCTTCAAGGGTCGTAACACTCGGACGGCTCGCAGGGTCCGCAGGTCGAAATCAGTCCCAGCAGTCGCTAGAATCCTAATTGTAAAAGGGGAGAGAGGGAAAAAATTGAGATGAAATGCAAGTTCCTCTTTCCAAATCGTGGATCAGTGTTGCGTAAAACCAGCAAATATTCAAACTTCTTTAAACTTTATAAGCTGCGATCACATCGCAAACTGCATCCACTGAAAATCATCAGTTCACACCCTTCTCCAGAACTGCTGAGCCTGGCTCAGACCATAAGAAAATCTGCAATATCTGCTGGCTTATGAGGTCATTTACACACAGTGAACAGACCTGGTTCTGGCCATAAAAATGCAGCACCCTGTACTTAAAAGAAAGTATACATCATTTTTCAGAAGACAGTGAGTGAGAAATAATCCCCTCGGTTGTGCTAGAAATTACCTGCCAGAGGTTTTCCCTATAATAAAGTCAGAAGTCTCTCAAGCAGTGATGTCTGGTGTTTCCTAATATCTGAAGCAGTTTCTACTTATACAGTTTACTCTGTGTGTGCAAAATTAATTTTTGTTCAGGGACCCTTCTTTGAGGAGAATCTCCAGAGAGCAGGGTGCAAGTAGGTCCTCTGACACGCTGCAGTAGCTCTGGTAAGAAATACAGCCCCCAAACTGAATGATTCTTCAAATTTTAGGTGCTCTGCACAGAAAATGAAATGGCTTCACTGTTTTAGGACATGGCAAAGGAAGAAATATTGTCACAGTATCCACAAGCCACCATGATGCAAGCTCCTCAAGCAAAGACCCTGCAGGGCACACTACCCCACAGAGAGCACGGCAAAACTGCGTCCATTCATTACTGCAGCACTTCCTACAATGCTTCAACAAAAATACTCTTGGTTTGAGGCAGGGTTCCCCTAACACAGGCCAACCATGCAGTCAGTCCAGAGCAAAAACCCCCTCACCAGCTCCCCACTGACTGCACCATTTACAGTGAGCACAAGCAATCGCCATTAGTTTGTGCTAGGGTGGTCCCCAGGCTGTTTTACCAAGGTGGAGGTGGCTGAGCAACCACTCCACCAGTGGGGTCCGCGAGCCCGCAACCACCTGGTACTGAAGGTACAACGCGCCACCACTTCGTTAACCACCACTGCTGGAAGCGCTGCCCGTGGGGACCCAACCTTGACCATAATCTGACGCTTTGCCAACCCTTCCCCAAGAGCTACAGCAGCAAGAGGGACCTGCAAACCTGGCTGAAAAGTGGGAGTCCAGAGCTGCCACAGGCCACGGCTGCCAGACGCGGGACATGAATCCCAGGCAGTCCCCTGGGGATTGAGCACCCAGACACAGCAGGAGTCCCATGCCGGAGCACAGCGATGCACGGTGTGCACCTGTGATTTATCTGTGTCTGCCCAGGAGCCCTTTTTCTCCATTCAGCAACGTGGCCAGCTATCATTAAAAAAATATAAGAAAAAGTAGAGTTTTTCAAAACGAGACATACAGTTTTACTATGTAATGTGTATTACACAGGATGTCTGGCAAACTCGGCAGCGGAGGACATGGCTGTGTGGGGAGCACTCACAGCACAGCTACACTTGGATAAAAACCCCATCCTTGACTTACTGACTGACTTAACACTGCTGCCAAGCTTGGGCCAGGGAAGAGCAGGATCAGCATTGCTGTGCGGAAAGGGCCAGACTCCATCCGCGGGAGGTGCTGGAGATCAGGAAAAAAGCATGCTGAGATCCTGGACGACAAGAGAGGCAGCAGCAAGCCAGGACCTGAAGAGCAGAGTATCTACTCTATAGGACACCTGTTCCTACATTTTCATGACCAGAAAATTCACATTACATCAGCTCTATCAATGCAGTTTGAGCATAAGCAACAGCAGACAATTTAAACCAAGAACCATCACATGCAGAAACTTCTAATTTAATCTTCTGCACCCATGCCAATGATTTCATTCCTCTTCTCCCTTGCCTCCATCCTCACAACTTAATTGCTCACTTATAAACCTCTGCAGTCTGGGAACACCACACACTTCAAGTCAAAAAGATAATCTTAAACATCCACCTTGGATGTTGCTACTAACGGCACAATTAGTCTCTAGTGAGCTAAGATGGATTTGTGCTGTCATTAAGCAGAGCCTGGGTTCCTGGTACAAGCTGAGGGGAGGGGTGCCCAATATGCTCATCACTTTGTTTCTGAATTCAAAGAGAAAATGGGAGTGAATGGGGGACATCATCAATTAGTCTCATGATGCTAGCAAAAGTTTCCATTCCAGTCTTGTTCTCCTAATGGGCTTGATGCTAAAAACACCCTGCTCAAACTACAGCAACAACCCCCTCGCGCCAGTCAAACCCTCTAATCATTAATTAATTCCCACATGGTCAACACTGTGATCCCCCAGCTAACCTGGCACTGGGCACCCTACAGCCCACCATCTCCATGGCTAGAGAGCTGGTCCACGGATCGTTATCAAATCACAGCTGAGCCGTGCAAACCATCCATGCCCGTACAGCTGAGCTGTCACTGTTGTGTCTGCCCGTGAATCAGGCACTGTTGAAAAACAATACAACCCTAGCCAGATTTTGCCTAGAGAGAAAAAAATAAAAAACCAAAAATACAGCTGCATCCCAAACAAAGCCACTTTTGGCAATAGAAACAGAAGACTGAGGGGATGAGGTGGTAGCTCTAGGTCTAAAAATCCACGTTTGAGCCTTTCAGGTAAATTGAGGTAGGTGGTGAGGAAACCCGGGTGGGCATCCCACAAGCATCCTGCGTCAGTCGAAGCGGGGAGGGCTGGATGCTGGAGCCTGCTCACGCCGTGCGCTCACATCCATGGCCCTGCGGCCCCAGGCAGGCCGCCCAAACTGCGGAACTGGGAGAAAAAAGAGGGACCTGTGGCTCCTAGCAGGGCTATGGGGTCAGCGCCCATCCCAGAAGCCATGGCACTCAGGGTCTGACTGGTCCGAGACCCACTGACAGAAAGCTGGTGCCCAGAAACTGCAAGGGAAGACCCCAGCAGCAACTTTCAGCAGCTGGAGCCCAGCAAAGCAGCTTGGAGGGGGGGGAAGTCGTGACACGGCAGAGATGGTGCCTTTTCTCCCTACAAAACCAAAGCTAATTCACAGCTGCTCAGCAGTCCGGTCCCCTAAACTGCTCACAGACATGTGTAGAGAAACGCCCCAGTGAGTGGAAGGCCTTAATTAACTTCACAGCATTTGTCTAAGTGCCATTTTTCTGTTTTACTTTTTCCCTCACTCCAGCTGAAAGCTTGCAGAAGCCACTGTGAGTTAGGTCAGAACAAATCAGCAATAATCATTAAAAATAGGAGAAATAGAGAGATCCAAGGCCCCAGCTGATGAGCGCGTCCTGACCATCCTGCCAGCGCATCCCTGGCTGCACAGCGAACAGCTGGGAACAAGGCAGAGGTGACAGGCGAGCCAGTGCTGGAGGAGGAAATCAGCTGTGAAAGGTAAAAAAATAGCAAAAGAGAAGATTTTAGGGGATAACCTCACAAAGAAGGATAAATGGCTTGGTCTGCAGCCCTTTTTGTATCTTAACTGGTTGTACAGAAACACTGGGATGTGACAGGCTCAGGATGTGTCTTTATAGCACTGCAAGAGTTTGAGTGCAACAAAATCTCATTAAGCTGTCCGTGTAATTTGCCTTTCCTTTACGAGCAGGATAGCCCATCATCAAATCTTTCTTGCTCATGTGCTGCCGTGGAGGATCCGGGCATGCACTCTGCCAGCCCAGCCAGTGCTCAGGACCACGGCACTCGTTCCTCACATTCATGATAGCTTGGTTAAAAATGCTGTGTTCTGTCTCACTCCTCCACTAACCAGCTCTGACTGACATCTGTTCCCAGAGACAGAGGACATATTTGTGAGAAACGCTTGGCAACTTTTGTTCTAGCAAAGCCTGGAGTCAGTTATAAAAGCAGCTTA
>Ga0181612_153802_pt1 | contig 10407 bp, 6 predicted proteins | sample HoacroProtozoa21_FD_119630 | JGI IMG/M metagenome (GOLD analysis project Ga0181612, IMG submission 119630) | Hoatzin crop microbial communities from Cojedes, Venezuel. Combined Assembly of Gp0051906, Gp0051904, Gp0051908 | reverse complement strand
TTATAGAAAGTATAGATGAAGAATTAATAACAAATGAAATATTTCCATTAATGAAAAGCCTCATATTAAAACCATCCTTGCAAAGGACTATCTTCTTTTTTTAATTTTTTTTTTTTTTTTTTTTTAATTTATGAGCTGCTCTGTCATCTTTGGAGACAACGTGTAAATTATAGAATATCCACATACCTGAGCCAGAGTTGGAGGCGAAGGATGCTCCATTAGGGAGAGCAGTCATGGGGGTGAGGGGAAAAGGATTTAGACTTTTTTGACTTCCTGAGCTCATTTTGGTTCTGATCCCCAATCCTTGGAAGATGGTGTGAATCCCATTTTCCATTAACTCTCACAGGCTGTGGAGGAGAAAGCCCTTTTCTGAGCAGAAATAGGGATTGCAATACCAGATCAGCGTCGTGTCCTATCTCCAAAAGCTGCCAGTGGCAGATGCTCAGGAAAAAAGTAATAGAGAGTTACGCTGGAGTAATAAATTTTATCTGGGAAGCTGCGATAGGGGCTGCTCAAACAATTATGCCAAACCAGTCCTTGCCCAGATGGGTTCCTGAGACAAAGTAGAGGGTCACGGGTATTTGAAATGTTGTCACCTGTGGGAGAACCGAAAGGGTCATCTCTGTCCCCGTGTAGCCCCGAGGGCTAAGAAATGACAAGGAAATAGAGAAGTGTTGATGCTGATTTATTGTTTACTTGCATTTCCCCTGCATGGACCCCTGAATCCATCTTCAGGGCAAGAGCATGGGCAAAATTGCTGGCAGTGCCTCGTGCAGCATCAGTCCTGGAAAATTTTTGTGGAGTTGGGGTCTATGGAGGGGGGGTCTCTCAAGCGAAGTCACTTGCAGGAGCCCACCAGCAAGGACTGTGGTTCTCCACCGTGCCCTCGGCTCGTGCCACGTTAGCTGCCAGAGCCAGCCTTGTAAAAAAAAAGAGACGGATGGGTTTTAAATTGTGTTTTGGTGCAAGCTAGTGCCGGGGGCTGGTCCCTGCCATGGGGAGCAGCAACGCATCCTGAGAGCAACCTCATCCCTCCTCGAGGTCTGCTCCAGCCCTGCGGTGTTGCGTTTCGGCAGGTCGCGTTGAAGATGTCGTGATCTAACCATCCTTCGTTGAAGATGTCGTCATCTAACCATCCTTCGTTGAAGATGTCGTCATCTAACCATCCTTGGGGTGCTGCTGCCCTTCGGCAGCATCTGGCGAGAGGGGAGGGTGGCTTTCCCCAGGGTGCAGCTCCTCCCCACCACCTCTCCCCTAGGAAACGCCTCCCCCAGGGTCCCGATCCCCCCAGCTTCGTCTCAGCTCCCCGGTTTGTCTTCTGCCACGTTCCGGTGGCATCCAGGCGCCCCGTCATCCCTTACCCACGAAGTTGAGGCTACTTTTTGTTTGTTTATTTTAATTATCATCTTTCTCCCTGGCTCGGCGCTCCGGCGAGGGAGACGGCGTCTCTGTTAATGGGATTATGCGTGCTGTTTGCTGATGTGTACGTGTTTGCCACTTCCTCTCCCTTTGAATTTCATCCAGATAATTGATTTCTGTCTCTTCCCTGGCACTTGCTTTTGCGGCGCGGGGTGTTATTAGTCCCCTTTTGTTTCATTGCTGAGCGACGAAGCCTTTACAAGGCAGCCTGAGCAAAAACAATTCTTGAATCTCTTGCTTTCTTTATGAACTACCAGGGGGTTGCGGGTAGCTTGAAGCCCTCGAAGAATGTAGTAACATCATTGATGGCTTGGGAGCAAAGTGACTCCTTCCCATGGCACAAAGTTGAGTGGATTGTCCAGGTGTCCTGTTGCTGGCCACCCACCTCAGTTGACTCTGGCTGTCTCCTGTCCACCCATTCATCCCTAGATGCTGGGAGCCGAGGGACCGAATCCTTGCTCGTTTTGCACGTGGGGAGCCGAGGGTGGGCTGAGATTCGTGGCACGGGCCCTTTGCTGGCGTGGACGCCCCTTCTGCCATGGTTGGTCAGAGGTGATGATGGAAGGTGGTTGGTGGTTCTTAAGCTGGGATGTGCTGGTCTGGGGAGACCAGGCTTTTCCAGGAGAATAGGGCAGTGCTTGGGCCGAACTGACAAATACAGGGAAAATAAAAGCATTTCGCAAGGTTTTTAAATAGAATTGATTCTTTTTTTAAGGAAAAAAAGTGATTTTCTGGCCCAAAATGAAAAATTGAGGCATAATTGATTTTTTCTTTTAGTTACTAAGCAAAAAATGGTGGAAATTTAAAGATCGTGTGGACTTTGGTCCGTTTTTTACTGGAGTTTAAATAATTTGTGAACTTTGGTTTCTGAGTCGTTAGGGCTTCTTCCCCCCTCTTTCCCTTCACTGGAAAGGGCAAAATTATTATAGAGCAGGAACAGTTATTTTCTGCCCGGCTTTCTTCAGGCTGTGGAGATTTCCAGAACATTCTGTCCAGTGTCAAACACGCACTCTGAGCATGGAGAAGACATTTACTTGAGGAGCTAAAGAGTAGCTCAACTCCGTGGAAAATAAATACAAATGAGTGTTAACTAGCTAGATTCCCATTTGCTCCAGTATCCGGGCGGAAGTAGGATGTGCTCCCCCAAAGCACTGGGAACTGGCTCCCCTCTGCCCTTCTGGCTCTTGGCTTTGTTCTGTTTTCATAATTTCTCACCGTATTTACTCTTCCTATTGTCTTTTCTCTTTTCCCTGTTTTTCATTTATTTTCTCTTTTCTCGCTGCCTATTTTCTGTTTGAGTTCTGCTTTTTTCTTCCCTCCTTTGCTAGCCTAGAATATGGCTAGCATGAATGAGTGATTTCTAGAAGGAATAAAATTATTTGAGGAAAAAGAGCAACAACATTTTCTGTGCATTGCTGTGTAAAATGTACAATAACAAAGCAGAACCACACTAAATGAATTATGGTAAAAAACCCAAATTACCAACATGTCAAATACTATTAGCACTCAGATTTGTAGAAAGAATGTATGCATGGAAGAAGCTTTCCTTATATATTTTTTTTCCCCCCCCCCGCTCCATTTGTAGAGCAAATGCCAGCCGCTCATAACAGCTGGTTTTGGTGCCTTGAATGAATAACTGATAAAAAGAAGAAAAGCAAGACACGTTCCCCAGAACCATTTTTCATGATGTCAGGGTATCAAGGTAATGTGTTACTTCTCGCAGGAACTTCAGATGTGTTCCTATATGTGAGCGAAAGTCTCATTTCCTTTGACGGGATTAATGATTGCTTATTCCACTGGAGAAGGATGAGAATCAAAACCAAGAGGGCCGAGAAAGAGAAATTCTGTCTAGGAATTGATTTGCTGGCATGGACTAGCAGATCAAGGAAGGACGGCTTGAATAAGGGAGCTTCCTAAGGGAGTGGGTATCTGATAGCATCCTCAAGGACTGCGCTTACTGCTGCTGGAGTTTGCAATTCGTGGGGTGGCCCTGACTGTCGTTGGAGGAGTCCACCGTGGCTATTGATGTTTGATAATCCCAGCAGCAGAGTTAGAGCACCTTAGGGCAGATATTTTCTTCATCCAAAGCATTTTTTTTATTTTATTAATAATATTATTGCTCTTGTGATTATTAGGTTTATTTTTACTTGTGTGCTTGAGTTTGGAAGTTCAGCCAAGATACTGAAATTGTTTTGGGTTTCACCAACCAGACTGCACGTCCGCGTTGTCGATGTTCGCTACTGGGTGAGGTCCCTGAAGAACAAAAGGGTAGAGCACAACTCGATCTGTCTTTCGTTGAAGCTGCTCCATTTTGCAGGAATAAATATTTGTTGGGCCAGCAGAGATTTTATAGCCCATCAGCTAGGGCACTCAGCCGGGATGGAGGAGACGTGTGTTCAGGTCCCTGTTCCAATGCGTATTTAATTATTTATCTGCAGCAGAATGGCTCGGAGAAGAGACTGAGAGAAAGAGCCAGAGGCCAAATCTGTAGCCTGATAGCTGAGAAGCTTAGTTGCCAAGAGAGGCCGTTATTTTTTATTACTGCAGATAACTGGCTTTTTTAGGGTTCAAGTGGATTTTCTGCTCTGGGTCTGAGCAGGAAGACTATACTGGATTTTAGAGATCTCTCCTGATAAATTAAGCTGGTTCGGTGGGGGGGTGACAGGGGGTTGTTTACGTTTCTCTATATGGAAATTTCCCAAGGTCCAGGAAGGGGGGTGGTTCTTTGAAATGTCCCATCTTTTTCCAGGGTGGGATAAGTCTTTCCCTTCACCTGTTGTCTGTTGGACCTCTATGCTCTCTTGCTCCTCAGATATCTGCCACCACTTTCCCTTCTCAAATGACAACTCGTACAACCTGTATTATGCCTGTCCAAGCTAACAGAGACCCAGTCTCCCAGCCAGCACTGCAGAAGAGGGTGTGCATAATGCAGGTATACCGGGGCATTTCTTTGAAGAGCTTTCCTCCTAGCTCAGCTACTACAGCTGCCACAAAGTTCACGTGAGGCAGCTGTCAAGCCTTCTGTGTCCTGGACCAAAGGTCTGCGGGGAGTTCACTTTATCCTAGATACAGGCATTTAGCTTAAAGTGAGTTAATTAGCAGCTGAATTAACATGAAAGGAGAAGGTATAGTCTAATGGACCCATGACTTGTAGAGGTTTCTTCCATCTGTGCTTTTCCAGAAGGGCTAGGACTTCAGAGATATTGCGTGGCTTATAATGAAGACACATGCTGAAGTCTGCATGTGTCCAGCAGTCAGACTCTCAGCCTTTGCTATTAAGTGGGAAGGAAAAGGTCACCCTCTTTGACCTTCCCCCGGGGCAGATTGTACACCAAAGGAAAGCTGAAGCTCCTTGACAGAAAGGCTATGAAGCAAATTAAATGATACAAAATCCTTGTCGTTCCTTTGAGGCTTGTTCGTTACCAATTTGCAAAATAATGCTGCTCCCCCCAAAAAAATATCTGGGATACTTTTAAATAATTACCCAAATCAAGACAATTGACTCAACTAGAAAATGCTTTGGCAAACACGTTGGTTTAGGCATCTTCTTAGTGGACAGTGGTGAATAAGAAATAATGCATTAATAGTGCAGTTAGTAATGGTAGGTTCCAGCCTTCCCAGACCTTTGAGTGGATTCAGTACAGGAGTTAAAATAGCTTCAAGGCGTAGGCTTAAATCTAAATTTGGAGGAAGTTCAGGTTCAACTTCAGGTTGAAACCTACCCCTGCTTTGAGCAGAGGAGTAGATCAGGTGATCTCCCGAGGGCTGCTCTTACCTGAATGATGCCCCTGTGAAAGACGTTCTTTGTGTCCTTGTCGTGTTGCTTGGATTTTTTTCTTCAGTCGATGGAAGGAAGTCTCTGAGCAGCTGTGAAAAGTTGGTCTTTATTATTACCATGCTTTGATTTTGTCTCTTAAAGTGCTGGGCTCCTGAGAAGTGCCAGAATGAAAGCGTTGAGATGGTCAATGAGAGCTAGGGAAGCGTCCAAGCCAGGGCACGGGTACCGCTTCCCAGTGACGATGTCCTTGATGGCTGGGCAACCCCAGAGGTGATGGTGACTTTATCCCGTAACCTCTGTCTTGTTGTAGCAGACCACCCCAATGTATGAACACATGTTCCTGCTGGGGTGCAGCTTGAGGAAGGCCATGTGTGCAGTGCTGCATTTTATATTAAACAAAAATAAATTCCCTCTAACGTGAGTTTTTCAGACAGGTTGTCCTAATATATTAACTTCTGTCTGTGTTTTGAATAGTCAATTTCACGGTGAAATGACTTCTTAATAATATATTTACCACCTGGGAGAAATCTCCCAGCCATCTGGAAAGGAGTGGGGATTTAGTGCCTCCAAATGGAGATTGGGTTTTTATTTATTTATTTGCCCATGTTTCCTCCCCCTGTGACGGGACCCAGAGGATGCTTTGGGTCTGAGTTGACCATTGCAGCAGGTTGTTGGGTCTTTTGTCCTGTCTCCCTGGCGTGGAGGTGTCAAGAAGCGCGTGGAGGTTCTCCACAGCTCCCCAGGCTGGAGACTGGTGTTAAGGCAGCACAGGGACATGCCTTCTTCACCAGTCCCAGGCTAGGACAGCTTCTGTCCTGGGTGCTGAGAGGCGGGTTTGGAGGAAGAGGAGTTTTCCTTGTAGATGCTGGCAAAGCCTTACTCTTTTGATGGAGATGTCAGTGATACATGACCAAAATCCAGGCCCGTTTGTGTAATACATCTTTTGAAGTCCAATAAAATGGAAGCCAGATGCAGACCAAGCTATCCCTTGATTATGTGGGGAAAATGGTAAATTCATCATCACCTGAAGTCTTCTAAGCAAGACTGATTGTCCCGCTAAAACCTATCCGTTGCATCAGCAAGAAGTTATCGGGTTTGATAGTGTTTGCCTGAGCGCGAGGGAATCATCCTTGTGTTTGCTGCAGGGCTTACAGGGTGAAATTGTGTGGCATGGCATCTTCAGGCTGTCAGATTTGATTGCCTGTTCTGGCCTTTGACGTTGTGGATTGATGGAAACTCATCATGGCCTTTCTCTGGTGTCCTTACGTAGCTTCCCTATGTGCTAAAACCTCATCTTTTGTGTCGCTGGAGTACAAAATGCCCACGTGCCTTGAGGGGACTTGGTGCTCACCCAACAGGAGTCCCTGCAGAAGAGGAATCTGGTGGCTGCAGGGCTTGGAAAGCATTAATTTTGTTTGCAAAAGCGATTGCATTAGCATGTTCTGATCCTGAGCTTTAATACTCTGCGCGGGTCGCACGCGTGGCATGAAATGGGACTCTTTGCTGGGGGGTTTTGCACAGCCCATGTGTGGTGCCATCAGAATTTCTCCAGATGGGCTCGCGCGTGCCGTTGCGGGGGGAAGCTCAGCAGCCCTGCTGTGTCTGAATTATCTGCGCTGTGGAAATGTGTGTAAGCTGGTGAATTTTAACTGCCAGCATCTCCTTGTTGGGAACGGTGGGAATGTCCGGAGTAGAAGGCTCTGAAGTGACGGGGGCAGCGGGGTCAGCACACACCCATCTCTCCGTGGTACCTGCGCGTGGTCTCTAACGCCGTTGTATACGCGAGCTAACGGGATGTGGATTGCCCCTCGTAGGACGGCCCAGATCTCCTTTACATTTTCCCTGGGCTAAAGGAGTACAGGCAGGAAAGCAGGTCTCAGCTGACCGTTTTCTGCTGCTCGGCTCGTCCCTTTGCAGGCTGTAAGAGGTGGGGAGGAAAGGTTGGAGGTCCCCTTTGACTGAGGTTGAAAGCAGCCAGGTTTTGTTTGTCCGTACCATTTATCCCATCTATTTCAGCCGTACGTGGCAGGGGATGCCTCCAGCAATGCACCCCTTTGAACTCTGCCGTCTCGAGTTCGGTGCAGACACCTGGCTACCTCTGAAATATGTACAGGGGGGAGGGAAAAAAGGGAGGGAGCCCTGTTAGGAGCTGCATTTTACAACAGGTTGCACCAAACCCCTGGATTTAGCTCTCCTTGAACTTGAAGTTGGCAATAATTGAAGACCAGATTTTGCAGCTGCTGTTCTGACATGATATTGCTGCCGGGTGTTATGAAAACCACTAGAGCTAGAAACCAGCGCTGTGTGCTCTTCTTGGAGCTTTGGCTTTCAAACATATGAAGCATCAATCTCTAGCTAGCGGCTCATGAGCTATCAGCTCCTACAATCAAGTGGAAAAGAGTATTTCAAAAGTGTTTAGTTACTGGAACAGTACAAATGCTTTCTGGACCAGTAAATGCTTCCATGTATTGGTCCCGGACCATGATTAGGAAGATAAAAATCTGGTCCCTGAGGAAGTGCACTGCCTGGCTGCCCCTGTTGCAGAAATGTCAAAATAAACAGGAGGATGAGGAAGGATGCAGGGGCTCCAGGATCGGTTAGCTCGCCCTGTGGGGCTGCTTCCAGGCATGTTGGGCCACATGGACTTTATTTTTAGTCTCCCTAGTGCCGAATAAGTAATTTTCTCTCTTAATCTTTTATTGCAAAATATTTGTTCTTGAATCTGTGTCTAGGCTGATTCCATCGTCGTCCTCGTAAGGATTTATTTTCAAGGCTCAGGGTCATTCAGGCCATACCTGAGATTCTTAGAGACATTGATGATCGGGTGGACGGGGGGTCGGATACGCTCTTGGATCTAGCTAGAAAGCGTAGAAAGTTTATTGCTCCCTATTTGATGTTGCCAGCTCCAGAGCTGGACTATCTTAATTGACTGAGCCAGCATGATCCACACGCTGGAGTGCAAAGATGGCGTCGAGGTGACTTGAGCTGTAGCCGGGCTCTGTCTGCCCGGCCTCCAGCAATCCACCACGCGGTCCTGCACTGAGTAAGCATTGCCGCAGGCATTTCTTTTATCTACTTAAGTGCATCTCCTACACTTCATTTGCAGTATTGCCATTGAAAATACCAGTTACACCACGCAACTGCTGTGGCTTTACCTCTTAGAATGAGAATGGTGGGCTTGAACCCCCCAGGATGATGCTCTGGGGGGGTGAGGATTGTTTTAACTTGTCTCTTTTAACAACTGCAAGGGTAGTGCGTGTATTCTTGAACGTTGCATTCAGTATGTATGGTGAAGAACCACATTTTGTTGCCTTGCTGGCTGTCGGGGGGCTGGACTATTTCCTTGCATACCCTTGGCGTTCGAGGGCAAATGAACTTGTAGCCTTTTGCTTTTCGAAGTTTTGCAGCTGAGGCATAGACAGCCTTTGCTTGCTGGCAGGGGAGCGATGGGGTAGGGCCAGATTCAGTGAAAGGAGCAAGCAAAACTCCTCCAGGGACCCATTTCCTACCAACGATTTGGGCTCCACAGCAAGACTGTCTCAGCCTTGCCCCTAAGATGACCCCCCCGTCGCCAGCACCGTCGGGGTTGAGTTTCCACGTGTGACGTCACTGTGCATTAGCCTGATTTATCTTGAAATGATGTAAAAGGTCGGGATGTTTTAAATTGAAACCCTCTCCATTCACAGTCCATTTTCCCTAAGCCGTTTTACTGGTGATGTGACATGATATCAATAACAATGAGGTTTCTCGCTGCCTGCTATAGTTGTTTATGGAAAGGAGTTTCAGAAAACATATTATTATAGAGAATAATGGATGGGCTGTAGGGAGACAAGGAAATAATTGCATTGAGGGGGCTTGAAAACATCATAAAGCCAAGAATGGAGTTTGGTTGGACTCGCATGTCGCAAGGTCCCTAGGACTAAACTAATTCTCCATAAATCTGTGCAGCCCATTTAGGCTTACGGGCTTTCTTTTCTTCTCTTCCCTACTAGATTTCCCCCAACCCACCCTCATTTCTTTTGAAGAAACACCACAGAGGAGATTGAAGTGAATAAAATCCACCCAATCCACAATTGCGGTGATTAATTATCCATTTGTATTTTGTTAGCACCTCTGGATCCTCTGTCAGGGGGCTGAGAATCATCCAAGCGCAGGATGGAAAAACGCATCCTTTTTCTAAGGATCCGGAAGCTTTGTTTAAAAAGAAGAATAAATGAATATTAAAAAATAAAAACAACTAACAAAGAAAGAAAAGGAGCTGCTGCAGAGTTGACATCCAGATCCTGAAGTGTTGCCAGCACTCTGGCTCCTAAAACCACCGTCCTTTTGCTCTGATTCGTATTTTTGTGGCTGTTGGGAAGAGCCGAAGCTGTTAAAGCAGTTCATTTATAAGCACAGCCCCTTTGAAGTAGGTTGTAAAAAATAAGTCTCCTCAGGTGCTGGGGTGAGAGGGTAGGATGAGATCCTCTGTGTGCCCGTGCTGCTTCTGGGGACTCTGAGATCCAACCGTGCGTGAAGTTGGCGGGAGCTGGGCATCTCGGTGCTGCCCGTTGGGGGGAACCGCGTTCTCAGCCCTGAGAAACCCAGGGGAGGGCAAACATCGTCCTGAAGCTGGTCTGAATATTTCCCCTCCAGTCATGTTGGAAATCTCAAATTGATGTATCACAAAAGAGCCATTGACTGGCCATTTCACAGAGAATTTTTCCCTCTATTTTCCAGTCAATCATTCCCCTCGGCCCTGTAATTTTTATTTGCATTACATCAGCGTGGGGGGGAAATTCCGAAAAATCAGGACTTTGACCAATTCTTTCAGAGGTTGGATGAAAGGGCCTTTTCTGCCTCGAGGGGAGATTTTTCGTTCAGATTTCCCGGGTCTGGGAATAGAAAACCAGCGTGGAAGCACGGCATTATAATTACCATGGGATTAAATCGCAGGGTTAAACTGGGGGGAGCTGGTGGTTACAATTCCATGGGCTTCCCGGGATCCGGGGTCAAAGTCGGGAGGGATGGGGCAATTTATATTCCCTGGTCATGCCGGTTGTGTCATGTTGCAGCCCTGTTTTTTCTGTGTTCGTGGGGTTTAGCATCCTCCATTCGTGCAGTAAGGACTCGCTTTGCTCCGTGGTAGCTGCTGAAACCTGTGATGACTTTTTTTTTGGGGGGGGGGGGGGTCCCACCACGGCCCCCCCCCGGAAAAATTCCTCCCGGGG
>Ga0181612_151419_pt1 | contig 10407 bp, 10 predicted proteins | sample HoacroProtozoa21_FD_119630 | JGI IMG/M metagenome (GOLD analysis project Ga0181612, IMG submission 119630) | Hoatzin crop microbial communities from Cojedes, Venezuel. Combined Assembly of Gp0051906, Gp0051904, Gp0051908 | reverse complement strand
TTCACCACAATACAGCACTCAAGCACGGCTACGACACAGAAGCTCTACTTTTCTAGTGTGGCAATTCTGTGGTACTCATTTGCATTCAGTTGGTTCTCAAGAACTGGCTTTTGACCCCCTCCAGGAATCAGACAGAACAGTTGTCGTATTGTTTTGAGACATACTCCAATATTAAGACAGCCAAATTCATTATGCAAAGCCCCAATGGCCCGCTGAATAAAGTGACCATTGAAAGTCTGTAGTTGATGGAGTGCTCCCACACCTCCTACTGGGACAAAACTCCACAGTTCCACAGGGCTGCTCTATACACACCGGGACTGTGTCTCATATATTACTCTTCCCTTGAGGTTTTCTCCTCAGTGGGACTTAGTTTAATCCCTCAGTTCCTTCAGAGGCCAGGCTAGCTGAGCGTTTAACCTACGTGAACGCATGCACGGGTCTTACGGGAACACACTTTCATCCTGCCGTTACATAATTGTCAGTAATGCCGGATTGCGAGTTATTCTGGGAAGTGAATCGCACAAGTAGAAGCCACCTTTCTGCGGGCTACACTAAAACTATTCTAGCATTTTAACTAGCTGAAACTAGCTTTTTCCAGCTAGACAGACACACAGGATTGACATTTAGGTAGGAATGTGAGATGTATTGAATTCTTTAAGTCACAGCTTCAATTCTACAGCTGTTTATAGCTTTCAGCACAGTTTTGCTGTAATCTAGCAAGGCAGTGTAGTTAAAATGACCAAAAGATATCAAGGGTCTGTTTTAAGGACTGGGGGTGATCCTGGTTCAGGTCCTTACTCCCTTTTCTCACCGAACATTTTTAAAAGGTCTTCATTTTATTCTGATATGTACTGGGATTTCTAGTACTTTTTTTTTTCAGGAAATAATAACGCTGGCTGTTGGCAATACTGAGATTGCTCACTCAGTCATCTTGATGGAGGCTGTCTGAAGTTAGATGAGACATCTTCTACCCAAGACAGCCAATGTTTTTATATGACCCTGGCTTACAAACTTCACTTCTTAAACCTTGTGGTGCAGAGATGCCCAGAATGCTCTTAGAATAAGGATTATGTTTTTAATTTTGCCAGAATAAATTATATTAATTTCTTCCTGATGCTCCATTATCCAGAGCAAACTACTTGTGTCCATCGCACTGCTTCAGTCCTGTATCTCTCTTTATGCTATAAAACACTATCACATATCCAAGCACAAGACAAACAACTTTTAGAGGAAAAGACATAGTAAACCCAAAGTTTAAACTGGCAGTGACAACAAGGATCCCATCGTAAAGCTATGAACAACCTGACACTGGGATAAAAGCAGCGTGTTTTTGAGAAAGATGCAGCACAGCCCCACAGTGCATGGAGTTAGGTAAAGCTTTCCAGTTGTCTACCGGAGCCCTTTTACAACGCCTGTGACAAAGCATTTGATAAGACAGCTTTTGTACAAGTACAATAATCACTGTGATCCACCTTTCAATCCAATGTTGGGCTTTTTGCATTGTTAGGTTGTTCAGCCCAGTGCACATAGAGGGTCTAGATTAATTAGCGTTGACTAATTCCTCTCATATATCTCTACATAGATTTCCTGAATGATCAAAGAGAGGGACACAGTAGGTTCCAAATTCAAACTTCTTCAGAAAGATGAATTTTTTCAAAGACTTCAGCATTCACACTGAGATAACTGCATCTCTGAATTCACATTTACTGATAAATAAGATGTGGTTCCATTCACGTAAAAAGCCAGTCTAGAGCATGACTGATGATAATGAGAAAGGATCGGACCCACAAAGATTACACGGACAAGATTGTTTTGGTTGCTATTTTCTCTTAGAAAAGCATATAGAAGTTGAGCCAATGTTGCATTCACAACAGAGAAAGTTCTGAACAGATGTACGCTACCCAGTTGACCAGGAGGCTTTGGGGAGTGCTCATGTCAGAGGAGCGTTGACCTCAACAGGACAGAGAGAAACCAACCTCTTAGGAATCACTTTTGCCCTTATTGTCTCACGTTACTAATTTTAATATATAATGTTGTGGTTATGAATCATTGTAAGTATACCTAGTTTGGGAAGATGGGAGGTTTTTTAAAGTCTGTTAAGTGATTAGTCTTCCCAGTAAATGAATTACTCATATGTATCATAGCTTTATGTGGCCTGTAAAGCACGGAATTGAACTTGCCAATTTTTCAGATGAGTTCAGCACTAGGTTATTTGGGTTTGAATTGCTCTAAAAATAACAGCTTAGATTAAGTTCTGAGTAGGAATGGAGTAATAATAATTCAAACTGGTTTTCCTTTCAGCTCAAAAAAGACATGAAAATAACAGGTCAAGTTCAGATTTGCTTTGGTAAAAAGAAGCCACAATTCAGACTGGTTTTCATTTTTATTACCTTGTTAAAAGTGTAAGGAGCCCAAGCAGCCTTGTAACTGTTTTTAGAGCACATCTCTCAAAAGAGTTTTTTTGAAAAGCACTTCAAAAACATTTCTCTTCTTAGCTTTCTGTAATGATGACCAGGACTACTGAAAGCCTTTGGGAACGGTTCGCAGGATAGCACTAACACAAGTAACTATGGACACTTCTGTCTCCCAGAATAGATTTCCCCCACTAAACCTCTCCAGGTAAACAGCCTGCGTCTGTGCCCGACAGCCGACAAGGTGATGTCATACTTCAGCAGAAGTACAAGCTCCAGACTGGCTGAGATATTTTGAGCGTGCCAAGCATGCCAGGACAGAGGTTCACACGCAAGAACTACAGGATTTCTCCATCACACTTTTCTATATGCCCTTATGCACAAAGGTGAATTTCATTAATTTTCAGGGCACAAATCAACTCCAGCAGCAGCAAGAACTGCAGAAAGGGCCAATCAGGAGCCTTTAGAAAGGGAAAGTTACTTACCCACATGACCAATCAGTGCAGGAGCTGACAAGAAAGAGAGAAAAGGTTACAAAATGTCACAACTCAGCTCTGCTGTTATCTCCAGAGAGAATAAAACTCAAGGCAAACGCAGATACTCACCTGCTCATTGCTTCCTTTGTATAGGACAGTTTCTGGAAAACAAACAAAGAAATCCTAAGGATATTTGAGTATCATAAGGTGATCTCCCTGTGCCAAAATAATTCTATTTTCTTTGTTCTATGTTCATTTGTCAAGTTCAAAATTTATTAACAAAGCCCCTACTGAAAAACAAATGTGTCCTGCATTCCAAATTACAACTGAAACTCAACAACAGACGCTGTAAAGAGCACTAGGATGGCTCTCTCACCTTAGAGGATGCTAGTAATCAGACCCTTTTAAGCAAGCAGTCCTAAGAAATTCAATATTACTTCTGCTACTCGTCTATAGATTAAAAACCATCTTTTTGAAAGTACAGTTACAGCTTAAAGTAACATAGTAGAATTAGTCTGATGACTTTGTTTATGATTACACAAGTGACACAGATGACATTTTTTCATTTCTTGATGTATACAGACTAAGGCACAGTTACATAGTTCACAATTTTTCATCAAAATTCTCATGGTATTAGCGCCATTCGTTCTAGAGAGGAGTCTCAGGAGTTTCTGTGAAGAAACCCACAAGAAGTGGAGGAGATACTGAGCAGTTTGCAGCATGGTAGCTGTTGAGGAATAATACTGTATCCTGCTGCTGTACCAATGTGAACAGAATGTAAAATACTTACACAGGATTATTGTCCAGCCACAAAATCTCTGTTTCTCTCTGGTTTTAGGGAAAAGGGGATTGTTTGGTGGTTAGTTTATTGGGCTGGCTTTCTTTATAAAATCAATGCAGATATATTTTCCAGTAAAAGTTCAACTCAGAGTGGATCAACTCAAGAACCTACTCAAAGTTAAATTACAATACACTTACCATATATTATTCCCACTTTGAAAACTGCTCTGCAAAACACCCGTATGTAGTTAGTGACCTAAGGACTGACACTCTAAGCTATCCTGGTGATTCTTTTTGTGAAGGAGGAGTAAAAAGGCAAGAGAGACTTTTTAAACAGGTTCTCCTGCTCATTCTCTTCACCTGTGTGTCTAAGGAAGTGTAGAAGTTCAGTTTTTATTGATTTGGAGCTACATCAATGACTACCTTTCCTTGCTTTCCTTTTCAGGACATCTGTGGACAGTAAGTGTGATCACAGCTATAATGGCAGGCAGCCTGGATATCAGCCTGAGAGGGCTTGCCAAAATACTAGTTTTAGTCACTTTGCTTTTCAGTATGTCCTTTGGCCAACCTTTATTGTACAAGTCCATTAAATGAAGTATTTGGAGATACTTTAGTATGAAAAATTAAAACACATCTAGACCAGTTTTAAGTGACAAACCAAGAACCTAGCATGACTAGGTACTCTAACAGTGGAAAGTCTAACTCAGGGTTAGTAAAACTGTACTGGACTTTGGGCATTTTGTTTTAAGGGGTCATTACACTGCTTTATACAGTGCTTGTACTCAGCTTTAGTGCGCTGCAATCTGCAAGGAGTATAGAGACTGATGCCCTCTCTGCAAGCTTTTGGAAAGTTGTATGTAAGTAGTAGCCCATATAGTAAAAGGTGTGTGTTCATTAGAAAAAGAGATCTTCCATATTCGGCCAGTCAAGGCAGTTTGTAGGTGCTATTAAGAACAAACCTGGTTACTAGGGGCCCCACACATCTTTTTAATACCACCTAGTAGTCCGTACCCAGCAGCTTTACTTTCTAGTCCGCAAAGGCCTTTGACAGCAGAGGTCAGTGTAGTCCTGATCATCTCACAGAGCAGGGGAACGGAGCCAGCCCTGTGAGGGTTGTCTTGGCCAAAGCTCTGTTGTAGGGCAGCCTGAGGAGCTGGTGGCACCCAGCTTTCCCAAGCCTGGGTCCCAGCACTTAACCAACATGTCTTGTTATTTCCAAGTCTTCTACTCAATAAATTACAAAAAGAACTTAAAAGAAACAAAACTGAAATGCCAAATTATTATTTTAATGGCCAAGGCCTAGAATAACAAACATGACACACTATCACCACATCTACATTTTAAAAAAAGGCATCAAATTACTAAGCTGTCATTCAATTTTGTAGTAAACTAGCAAAGCCTAATACTGTATGATTGGCTTTGAGTGACAGCCTCTGTGTGGGGCAGCTGGATTATTCCTTAATTTACCCAGTTCAGGACAGAATATTCTCTATTAATTGCAAATCATGTCATTTGTGAAATAAAATAATTTTAAAGGATTACATGCTTTAAATGCCTGTTTAAATGACCTGAATTTTCACAATTCTTCCTCAAAGTCTCCCCCTAGATTCAATGGCAGCTCTGAGAAATAATGGTAAAGATTGTCAGCCCTATATTTGGTTGCTATATATTGCTGTGAAGCTGTTGAGAAAACAACAATTAAAAATGCATGAACTGTAAATTATAAATGAGTTGATAAAAAGAATTATCAGTCATCCATTAAAACCCATAGGCCAGTGTAAAGCTTGCACAGAGATTATAATCTTGCAGTTGTATGTCACGGTAAAATCTTAGGGTTTACATGAATTCAAAAGGAAAGTATGATCTCAGTACCCAGTCTTCAATTTCTTACAGTCTACAGAGAGCTAAAAAACAGATTCACACAGTTTGTGTCAGTCCTATGGACTGAAATGTAAGACTTGTTTTTTATTATGTTAAACTGGTTTTTTTCCAACTGAGGATGCAAAAAATGAGGCATACTCCTATTGCTAAGCTGGCATGGCCTGTAATAGTTTGTAGTGTGATTGCTTCCTCTCTCATAAATATCTAACTTACATTCCAGTCTGGGGTGGGGGTGAGCACTGACATATTTTAATTTCATGGCAAACAGGCCCCTTTTCCCCCTGATTTGAAGCCCAGGGCTCTAGAGTTCTAATACTGGCTTGGTTCCTCATTTAGTACAGAACAGCCTTTGCCAAAACACCTCACTGCTCTGGCTCAGTTCCTTCAGTAACAAGATGGACTTATAAACATACCTACCACACAAGGATCTGCAAGGATTAATTAACATCTTTACCCTTTGAATACTTGAAGTGATCTATAAATAGTTCTACACAGCAGCAGCAGCCACACCAAAGCTCAATGGGATGGCTTTTACTCAGTGAAGCCACCTGTCCTGGGTTTGGCCAGGACAGGGTTAATTTTCACCAGAATCCAGGAAGGGGCACAGCCGGGTGGGCTGGCCCAACCCCAACCTGGCCAAACAGAGCCCGGTATTCCATACCATGGGCCGCCGTGCGGGGTTCCGGTGGGGGGGGCAGCGCGGTGGGAACTCGCTCGCGGCTCGGGAGGGCTCAGCAGCGGTGCGGTCCGAGAGAGCGGGTCTGTTCTGCGGGTTTGTTTTGTATATTCCTCTTTTCTGGATCGTTGTTGTTATTGTTCCCTTTGCTTGCTGCTCTGTTAAACTGCTCTTATCCCGACCCACCGGTTTCTGCCTGTTTCTTTCCATTCTCCTCCGCACCCCGGCGGGGGGAGGGGCGGCCGCGTGGCGCTGTTGTTGCCGGCAGCAGCCGAAACCAGAACAGGAACCAAAGGGTGCTGACTCTGTGTGCATCCTCCTGTGTATTTTAAATTAGATACCCTCACCTACCTTCGAAGTGTACCTGAGAAATTAAGCAAAACTAGTGCCAGTAGGTGCCTGGTGTCCTCCAGTCTGCGATGACAAGTTATTGATTGCACTGTTTGAATGTACTGGCCTGATGGACTCTGTGCTAAGGCACAAGTTGTGTTGGTCTCCTTCACAAAAGTGCGGCTCCCCTTAGGAAAGTAGGCAGTTGCATTGAACTTGACTTAAATTAAGGGCTCGCTTGGGTTCAATATGTAGACTTTTAGAAATGTGTTCTGTTAGACTTCCCTGGACTGAAGAGGAGAGGTAGATCTGGGATCCTGGGATCACATAGGTCTGCTTTGTATTGTCACTGTGTCAGAAGTCCCCATCTTAATGTGGGAAGAGTAAGCAGCAGATCTCCTCCACCCTGAACAGTAGTAGCTTTTCCTTAATTGACAGGGGAACAAAAACATCATTTGAAACGAGTATGTGCAGACACCCAGAGGTTCCAAATGTACAGATGATGGGCCACAAGTTAGGCCTGGAATCTTAAGTGACGGATTTACATTCCTACCCAAATCAGCTGCCCTTCTGGCTTTTGACTCTCATCCACATCTTGAATCCTCTCCCTTGGACCCGTTTGTAAGCTCAGTCCTTTCTCACACCTCTGGAAACTAGAGGTGTTTTGGGTGAAGCAGACAGAGAAGGAATACTAGACCAGCAGAAAGACAGTGCAGTATCTGCTCTGATGTGAGCTGGTGTTGTGAGGTGCCACCACAGGTGTGCGAAAACTGGGATAAGGAAAGTCCATTTTTCTGTTGTAATCTACTCCCTTGCACCTAGGAGTATGATTTCCAGGGCTATTTTCTCCAAGAGTGACCTGCAACACCATGCCCCTTCTGCATCTGCAAATCCCTTGCTGTGCCCGCGCCTGCGTGAGCACCCCCAACAGAGAAGCAACTGATATTGGTCTAAACACATTTGTGCATCTCTCCCTGACATTTGCTCTGTTAAAAGGTCAGGCTTCTGCAGCAGAGACAAGAGCCGCATTCCTCATTATCACATATTGCTGCAAATTTCCATTTCCAACCCCAAAGTTTCCAGTGATTTCTGCTACTGTGGCTGGGACAATCCAGCGCAAAGCGCTATCTGCCAGCCTGGAAGCTCTGCCCTGAACTGCACCGAAGATACCTGGGGAGACAAGCATGACCGTTTGGGAAATATTTGGGAAAACCCAGTGAATTTCTTGCTGCAGTAAGTTCCTTGCTTGCAGTGACAAGTTGGAAAAATATGTAACAAACAACTTAGAAATGCAAGTCTGCAGAAAGGAAGGACCATTCTGCAAAGAGTCATTCATAATTTTCAAGTCTTCCTGCAGAAGCACTGCTCTCAGTTTCTCTGTAATCTCTGATATTTCCTAATATTAGAGTGCGGTGCTGGCAGATGCAAAACCTGAAGCTAAACTTCAGTCTGTATTCTTTCTCAGAGGAAGTGGGTTCTGGGATCTCTTTGGCTTTTGAACAGAAAGAAGCCAGACTCAGAAGCAAAAGAGAGGGGAAGTAAAGGTGTATGTTTCTTGTTAAACTAAGGTCTTGCTGATGGGAAGATACAGGTGCCAAAATAAAAGCGTGTGTGACATTGAAGTTGGGCAGGGTCTTTGGGCATGCATTTTGTAGGGTTATCTGCTCTCTGCTTTGCATGTCAACCTGCCCATACAACCTCAAGAGCAGCCGTATGTATCTTATGAAAGGGACAGCAGATATTGCCGGGGTAACATCATTGTAGAGTGAGTAGATATTGTTCTTACTTTTTGCACTTATTTGGTTATGTACTGACAAACAGGCACAGGAAAAGCATTTGCTTGATGACGAGATGATGTGTCTGGGAGATGGATGAGCATCTTGGTGGTGCTCCTGTGATTCCCCCGTGCTGCGTGGATGGCCACCATCTGCCTTTCCCCAGTTTTTCTGCTGACTGCAAATGTGCTGTAAGGTGGCCACTCAACAGTGGCCTTGGGAGAAGAGATGATAAATTGCTGATTTAGTAATGGTAGATTTAGGGGAGAGGAAGGACCTTACTTACTTTGGCCTTGGATATGAGTGAGACCTGGGGAGACCTTCTACAACAATGAAGTTCAAAGAACAAATACTGGTCATCATAGTTTTAATGTAGACTTTTTTTTTTCCAATGACAGCTGTAAAGAAAATATGCTTTGGAAGCAAAGTATTTTTTTCACATTGTTTCCCTTAGTTTTATTCCTTAATGTGGTGGTGGCAGACCACAAAGCTGCAGTCATGGAAGTCAAAGTCCATACTGGCATCTACTTTTAAATACATGGATACTAAATACTATGGTATAGTAATTTCTCAGTGAGTGATGCACCTCCCTGCTTGGCTCTGTAATGCAGCTCGGTACCCACTGGAGAAGCGGTTCCCACAAAGGGTGGGCTGCCGCCAAAGCAGGGTTAGGCTGGAGGATGTTTTAAGTGTGTTTCTACCCTGATAAGCTGTAATTTGTCCCTTTCCTGCCACATCTGGGGCAATAGAAACACCCAATCAGGAAAGAGTATTTCAACTTCCTTGCCCTTGCATTTTTGCCTTCTAGAAAACATTATTGGGCCTAACGTTTTTAGGTACTTGGGAAGTCCCTCTCCCTAAAACATTTGTAGATACTTTGGATATAATGCGTTGTGCCATTTTTTTAATGTTAATTCAGTAAAACAATAGTGATGCATTTGAATTCTTTGCCATTGAAGTTGTGACTGAAGACAGTTGTAACAAGATGAGAATGATCTCCTTTTATCTGTTCTCCTGTCTTGCTGCTGTAGAAAGTTAGTGCTAGCTTAAACCGTTGTTGCCATTAATGAAAAATTCCACTATTTTTATTAAATTTCAGAATCGCCTCAGCTAGCATGAAAAACAATTATATTGGATTTCCTTTTAAAATTAGCAATGTATGTAGCACAGTAAAAAAAGCTGACATTTACTTAGTGCTTGGAAGCAAAGAGACTGCGAGGCAGACGGCAAGCTGTGCCGCTTCTCTCCTTCATCCTGTGTATGTGGTTAGATGTGGGACAAGGTGGCTCAGGGTGGATTGTACAGTTAGGATAAAAGCTGAGAAACACCACCACTATTGCTACCTTTCGCCAGTAGAAGAACGTCAGGGCTCACAGGGGAAAAAAAAGATTTATTTTAGCAGCTGGCCTGGATATCTGCCAAAATGAGAGGGAGCTCAGAAGGGAAGCTGAGGAACCTGGTTCAAGTATGTAGAAGACGTGAGCTGGGGCTGGAAGATCACCAGCTCCGATCTGTGCTGTGATCAGGCTGGGAAGGGACCTTAAATCCCCTGCAGATTTCAAAGAGACATTTGTCATCCAGCTGGTATAAGAAGTTGGGATGGTGCACAGGGGACACAGAGCAAGGAGCTGGCCAGTGAGATGGGAGGGGAGCTGATAAGAGATGTTGCTCTAATATGACTGAAGATTTTTAAGGCATGTCTATTTATGGTATATAATCATGGAGTTAATATTTTATAGGTTCATTTTAAAATTCACACTCTTCAGGAAGTTTCTACTGCAATCAGCAGAATCCCTTATAAAAGAAAAAGCAGGGAGTTGCTTCATACCTGTTTGTAAGCATTGGAGAGGGTGCAGTGTCTGGTAGAGACCTGGCTATCTTAGGCCGCTAGTGTTACTGGATTAACAGTCTGGGGGACCTGGAAATGAGCTTGCTCTCAAGGAGAGACCACAGATCACCAGGAACATATCCTTGTAGGGAAGCATTCTCATTACCTTCCTAATTCATTCCTCCTTGCTTTATCCAACATGCATTGCTACTAGATTATTGACTATGTGATTTCTTTTCTTGATGTGAGC
>Ga0181612_133565_pt1 | contig 10407 bp, 3 predicted proteins | sample HoacroProtozoa21_FD_119630 | JGI IMG/M metagenome (GOLD analysis project Ga0181612, IMG submission 119630) | Hoatzin crop microbial communities from Cojedes, Venezuel. Combined Assembly of Gp0051906, Gp0051904, Gp0051908 | reverse complement strand
CTTGTTATCTATTATGTATATTAGCCAATAAATAATTGATTTGTGCTTTTAGTTGTGTATATCCTACTTGCAGTCTTTTGTAGACGGTAAAAACTACCTGAACAAAGTGATCGAGAAAGGAAGATTTCCAGGCATTCCATGTGTAAAGGTAGTGGTGGTGCCACTGTGTGTTCCATAGTGTCTAGTTCTTCCCAAGATTGTCTGCCAGACTTAACCACCATTTGCTACTCTGGAAGGCAAGTAGCCAAAACCCTGATTTTTGGATTCTTTCTGTATTTTGTCTTCAAATTGAGATTTGATCTGCTTTGTTCTGTAAAGACTGCTTTTGAACGTGGCAAAACATTTTTATTTTGCACAGAAATCTTCAAAGTCCAAAGTAATACGAGTTAGCTGTATTCAGTGCAAAAGCACAGCAATTTTTGTCTCATTTTTGGCAGGGGGTGGAAATGCTATCAGAAGATATTTCCAAGAATTTGAAACATGGAGAAGTTACAGTATTTTTGTGGAATATTTTAGGGGCTTCCATAATCTCATAGAGATTCACTTATCTAAATTACATTGATTTTGATATGTTGATATCTCAGCTTGGTCTGGACTTACAAATCCAAATCACCTTGTGGAAAACTTGTAAAACTTTAGTGAGGCTCTGAGTAAGGCTCTTCAGATATTATAGCACTGGAAAAAAAAAATCTTAATGTGGTGATTCTTATTGCAAAGCTATTTTTCATCACTCTTGTATTTTTGTGAAGATAAACAGTTTGGAAAGAGTGATTAGATGCTTCCACTCTGGAAAAAAATAATAAAATAGTAGCAAAAGACATAACTAAAATGTTTGCCTGTGGCAGATGGTAAAAAACGTGAAGAAGCTACTGTTTCAGTATCACCAATATATGACACCAAGCAAGTCAGGTGCTAGTCACAGGTTGGTTGATACACTGAATGATCTCCTAGGAAAATTCTCTTAGCAAAGAGAATAAGAGGAAAGATGACCACCTCTTCATTGCTGGGAAGATATTAGGAAACTCAGTATCCTCTGAAGATGTATGGTAGAATGAAAGCAGTACTAGAGCCCAGGTATGTCAATTTGAATATTAAAAGTTACAACTTTGAAGACACTCTAGTCTCCTTTTTTCAATTATGTTGTCAAATTTCTATAATATTAATATACTTAACAAAAAATTGATGTCATAAAAAAGATCAAGTTGTCTTTAGTTCAGAATTTTGTCACTTGACTTTTTGATGGTCTTCAGATTCTTCTTCAAAGTAATGGGTTTTGCTGTTGCAGCCCTTAGTGAAAGAATACTATAACCATTGAGTGAATCAGTTCATCTCATTTCTTTTCCCTCCACCTTCGAAATTTAAATAATTTCATATTGCATGAACAGGCTTAATGGTTTCAACCTGTGGCTGCTTTGTTGTTTTATTTAATGCAAGAAGGCAGTGCAGGTGGAGAAGGGCAGAATAGGAGACAATGTTCATAGTAGTTTACAGTTACTCTGAATGAGGTTTAGCATGAAGCCATGATCTCATAGTTCTTTGTGTAAATCCAATATACCTGGCATAGAAATAATAAAGAAATAATCGATGGGATCATGTGCTACATTTATATTATTCAAAGCTTTGTTACCTTTCTTGTACAGTAAACATTTAATCTAGACTAGGTATTATAAAAACCAGATTTTTTTACTAGCTCTGTTTCTACTAGTTTCAAATAGTTCTTGCTGGGTCATTTTACCCAGGAGGTCATTCACCGTGACATTAACGTGATGGGTATCAAGTAAATTAGAGGTGGGAAAAAAAAAGTGGTGGTAAAAGTACAATCAAAAAAGTTTTCAGGCTGAATTTTGCATTTTGTTGGCACCAGAGAAAAGCGTCAATTAAAATATCATTGAAGTGAGTTGCTCATATTGGTGTATTATATTACTTTTTGATGGATGTAAAGTAAGTAGAATGTTCTCTCATATTTTGATGGGGTCCATTGTCAAATATTTTGATTTCAAAAGTCTGTTTAAAGGTTTTAGGTTTGACAAGATGTGAGTCACGTAAGTAATCTCTTGATAGTACTGAAACAGGGGAAAGAAAGCCCTCAAATCCTCTCAGAGTACTTGTGGAATTTTTGTAACCATTATTTGTATGCCTTTTGACATATTCCCAAGTTCTGCTGTATTTTTAACTCAGGCATATTGTCTTACAAAGCCATGGCATATTGAAGCTCGTTGCAATACTAAATCAAGACTTTTGTAGCCCTGTGACATGACAGAAAGTTAAATCCGCTCTGGACAGTCAATCTGAACAGATTGAAGGAGACACCCATTATTTGATTAACTAACAAAATAAATAATACAAAATTGGGGTGTGTGTGTTCTGGGGGTTTTGTGTCGGTTTGGGGTTTTTTTCCCCTCTTATTCCACCTGTCCTGCATTTGGGTCACATTCTCCCAAAAAAGAGCATTTTGTTAATAAGAAATGCCTGTTTTTATCTTGTAGTCTTCTCTTGGGGATTTTTTTGTGTTTTGTTTTTGTTTTTGTTTTTTTGCCAGTATTAGAAACAAGCTGCTGGTCTGGATGGACCTTTGGTCTGACCCAGAGTGACCACTGGGTCAGAGAGAACCAGAAGCTGACATGACGAAAGTGTGGAAAATAATTAATCATTAAGTGGTAGCTCCTTTGCTATTTTTTTCTCAGTGTTTTCTTTCAAATCAATTTAGTTTCTCCTGATAAAATGTAAAGGTGAAACACAAACCATGTGCATCTTTAGAGCTTCCATTTCAATCTAATAATGCCGTAAGAGTTCAGCATGACTTTAAAAAGCTCATGTGTAGGGTATAAAACCACTGTAGTTGTAAGAAGATACAAACAGGTGCTTGTTATATATGTGTACCAAAACATATAAATGTATCAGAGTGTTGTTTATAGACAGGCTTGGTTTATCAGCATAAGCATTCAGAGAGAAAGGAATAAGCAAGAGAGCACTAATATGCTTATGCTGGGACATGAACTGTCTACTTAAATATCTGACGCTAGTGAGTGACGTACTTTTCTTGTTCATGGGGTTTTTTACAGGTTTGGATTTTGGTTTTGTTTTTTTTTTTTAATGTGCATATCCATTTCCCTGGGATATTTGGATGCTTTTGCTGAATAGACCAGTTTGGTTTTGGTGTACTTTAGATTCCCGTATTCAGTACTGCATTTACTTAGAGACAGATAACAGTTTCATCTAATTGGAGAGAGTGCATTAGTACTTTGGAAGATAATTGACATTTGTGAGAAAAAAAGCAATTCTAAATTATAGCTGAAATGTGAGCTGCAAAGTCTTGAGTATCACCTGCTCTCTTTCATTTTCTTGTATAAGAAGGACCCAAACACTGAATCCTTTGTAACAGAGGAACATAAGTAGTTTTGTAACTGTTTTGCCTACGTTGCACAAGGAGACCTCTTTTACTGGGGTTTTTATTGGCATGGCAGCAAAAAGATTACAATGGCAGCAGTCCATCAGACCTGTAATCATATTGTGACCAGTGACACTACTACAAAGCCTTTTAAATGTAGTTTCTTTAATGCCTTTCTTTATGATACCCTACAAGCAAAGATTTTACCATTACGTGAGTTGATTATTTTTATTAATTCCAACTTAAAGCTTTTCTTAGAGTGCCACTATCAAGTTGAAACATTTCAGCTTTATTCATCTTTTCACTTATCAGTACATCATACTGACTGAAAGCTGAAGGATCATTTTCCCTTTTTCCCGTAACTGCTTAATCCTTCGTATGATTCCAGAGAGCACTACTGTGAAAACTCTTTATTATATATTGTGGCAATGAGCTGCACACCAGAAAAGGTCAGGGCTCTAGCAGTGGCTGACAGGACCTGGTCAAGACTCTGTTAGGCTAAATTGATGTACTTGTTTGGATCCACAGACTGTTTATGTAAGGTTTTAGTAGCAATGGAAGAGAGTCCTAGTCATCACATCTAAGCTGTAGCTATTATATTCTTGATAGAGTAGATAAAAGCTGCTTAAAAGAAGCTGGGAAACCAAGATGCTGGGGTTGTTTGATTTTCAGTGGTTTTATTTCAGTTTACAGAAAAGGAGAATGAAGTACAACAAGGTAAGGAAGTGTCAGAGGCATAAGAAGAACTTGGAATGTTCTGCAAGTCTGTAAAACTCAGCTTTTAAAAAAACTGGGATTTTTTTCAATGGACAGAGCCCACTTGATTGTCTGGAATCATCTCCTTTTGGAGTTGAGGTGGCTAATAAGTAAGAGCTTCAGACAGTGAAAGGAAGAAAGTGACTGGCAGAGGCTTGTACAGTCTCCATGACTGATTTTAAACACTGAAGGAGTATACAAGTTCATCTAAATGGTGTACAGCCTTAGAACAGATAGGAGAATGTCATAACAGTAATAAGGGGACAATGTAGTTAGTTAAAAGACTAATCTAAAAGGTGAATTGTAGTGACGAAAATGAGCTTATGATTGTGTAGAATAACATGTTCTACAAGAGCCTTTAATGTATATTCTTGCATTTTTCGTGTGTGGTGATGCAAATCCTCCTCCTGAAAATTCTACATTTTACAGAAATAGAGAGATGGAGTGTGTATTTACAAAAATCTGGTTTAGCCAAATAAATTTGGGGAAAATGGCAAAAGAAGTTCCATTCAGGTAGCACTGTAGATCCACTGTGTAGTGACTTCCCATGTCATTTGTGAGTATGAATGTGATTGGAGAGCTCGATGCTCCTGGGCATTTTTCTGTTATTGTAGATCTTGCCTTCCCTTTTATCAGAATCCCTAGCATTTGTTCTCTCTATGACTGAATGTGGTAGGTAATGGACTGCATCACACTGTCACTGGGTCAGCAAGAGCTGATGCCGTTTGAGACTTGTTTACTGTAAATCTATCATAGATTATGGAAAATAATCTCATTCATTCATTTCAGATTAAATGAGGAGATAAAAGTAATTTGGTTCCTAAGTAATTGATTTAAAAATGCAGACTTGGGTAAACAGAGCTATTTAATGAAGCCAGTTGTGACTTTAGATGAGTTGTGGATTTTTTCTGGGTTGAACTTGTAAAACCTATTTGAAATTTGTAGCAGAAATCAAGATGAGAAGAGGAGGAGTTTGATGCATTTTTCAGCAATAGCAATGCTACTGAATATGAGGGCAAAACCCCCAGTGAAGATTACAAATATTATGATAAATTTCAGGTCCAAATCTTTTGAAGCCTGAGGGTCCATCAGGAATCACTAGTTAAAGATGTGAATACAAGCTGTGGATCAGGAAGACTTTATGCCAGTTTATCGCAGTTTTGGCCTGATATAGGAGTGAGTATCAGTGTGTACTCATTCTGGTTTTATGCTGTTCTACTGATACCTAGTATTGGCTAGTATTGCAGACTAGTCTAGATGAGTCTTTGGTCTGCCCCAGTCCAGATGTTGTTTTGTATATTATATATGTTTTATATTATTTATAACAGTGATATGGAACAACTTGGAAGGCTGCATTCTGCCCTGTAAGCCTGTATTTCATATAACTGTTGCATAGTTTGTCTGAGGATATTTTTTTGTTCTTCCTAGAAATATGTTCCTTTGATATCAGATTTAAATTTTATCTCTCAATTTCATTGCACATCCTTTTGTTCTTGTATTACTAGAAATAATGAATAGAAACTTATGATAAACATTATCTATATAATTCATTATGTTGTGCACTTTTATGAGGTCCCTACTTGTTTCTCTCATCTCTCAAATACGCTACCTGTTTGCTCTCTGTTCATGAGAGGTTTTTGTGTTTCTGATATTTCTTATTGTCACATCCTAACCTTTTCTAATTATTTTAATTAAATGTTTACAAATAAAAACTGCACAAAAGGAAACTTTGAAAATATTACTAGGATAGTTAACCTTGATCAAAGACAGAAGCAGCTAGAAAAACAAATATGCAGTATTAAAATATGATAAACTGTGAAGGACCTGTGAAATTATACTGCCTTAAGAATACATGGCTCAGAATTATTTATGATACTGAAATCAAAGTAGATCACAAAAATCTCAGCCAGAGCACTGTGCGAATTACTGTGTCCATATAATATACAAAAAAGAAAACTCAGTTCTAGACTGAACTCTTCTCAATAGGAAGACATCTGCAGAGGTGGAATAGGGAGCTTGTGCAAAGAAGAACCCGGACCTGCACGTACCAAGCCGGGTATACTGGGGGTATTAAAAAATTAGAATAGTTTTGTGAATGGGCATTTTCTTAAAGCAGGATATTTAGAATCACTTGGTTTGGTTTTATTTTTTTATAATTTTACTGTAATTATAACAGAGGTAACATCAGGATAAGAGCCATATTAAGTCATATCAAAGAAGTCCAGACTCCGAAGTGTTTGCTTCAGCATGTCTATGTCTTGGCTGCAACCAAACATACCCATTTTTGAAATACTGTGTTGATTTTTAATAATGTTTTTCAGTGACTCAAATAAGGCCAAATTCTGCTTCCAGTTGCTGCTAAAAAAGTTCCTGTGTATTTATCTGCTGTGGCGATACTCCACATCTGTACTGGCTTAACTGACTGCACGAGTTGGCCTCATAGACAATATTGTTTGGAATACAAAGCATGTGGTAATCTACAAAATAATATCTAATATTTGCTCACGAAAGCTTTATTTAAATGGATCTAAATGTGCTGCTATGTAGAACCATCTTTCCAGTGAAACGGGGGAGCTAGATGTGTGTCTTTGGATCTGTCCTGCACTGAGACAGAGTCAGACAATTGTGGACACCTTGTGTGTGTGGACACTTCACAGGATCAAGCTTCGCGTGATACAGTTTAGGGCCTTGTTCCTGACTTTTTCTCCCCAGTCTCAGTGTCAGCTTGAATCACATGGCAGGATCATTTAAGGAAGAATTGCAGCGCTGCCCGTGTTCTGCTGAGAGAATTTTCCCACTGCTGGAATTTGGACTTTGAGGAGACCTTTAAATGTAAAATACTAAGAAGATACAAACAGGATGAGGATTTAATCTCAAAACAATTTTCACTACATAGTTATTGTTTCCTCTGTCATTTTCCTTAGTATGCGACTACCAAAGCGTAATGGGTTTTGGAAGTTTTATATTGGCTGAATTGTTTTGGAATGAGTTAAAGGAAAACCTATGTGAGTTTTGAGGGTTTTGTTTGGGTTTTTTTGGCTTTTTGCCTACTAGGTGGTTTTGATTTATTGTTCCCTAGTGATTTCATTAGAGTTGTAGTATTTCTGTGCTGTGGGGGGAGACTTCTCTAACTGTTTGTGGAAACGCCAATTGCGCAAATAAGGACCTGGGTGTTAGAACACTTCCACTTTGTGTACTAACCAAAATTCAAGGTCAAGAGCGTGTTTGAAAAGAGGGAGAGTTTTGAGTCCCTGGAAGGAAAGCTCAATTAATTGAGATGCTGGAAGAGATTGTATTAAGTAGCAAAATCTACCTGTTTATAGACTAGCTAGTAAAGAGGGTGGGAGTCTGAGATGGAGACAGGAGCTTTCCGAGGAGGACAAGCTGGGCTGCTGTCCTCTCAGAACATCAAGCAGAGCTTTGGGTGCCTGTGTGCCAGCATTTCTCTGTTCTCAGCAAATGTCTGAAATCCACTGACTAGCCCAGAACTTAATACAGGTGTAGGATTTGATGTTGTGGAGGCAGTAGTCTAGGTTGTGAAACAAAAAAAAAAATGGCTTTCAATGGTTTCATATTTGCTGTTTTGTATTTGCTCTTTTTTTGAGAATTTATGTGTTTGCAAAATCTAGTGTTTAAAAGCTGAGAAATGAGGCAATTCCATTTACTTGTTAGGTATCATCTCAGCTTTTCAGGTTTATGTATTAGAGTACTATTTTTATTTATCTACATATATATTATGTTTCTTACCACAAGATTCCTCTCTCATTCAGTGTACATACTAACAGAGATCAGTGAATGAGCGGCTATTCATGTTTTCTGTTATTGGCCAATATGTGACCCACATGTGGTGTTCACATTCAATCATTACATTGAATTCAAAACTATTAATTTCTCCATAGGCTTTCTTTCCATTGTAGCTATCATTAGCATCTGAATGCCTCACAAACCGTAATTAATTAATTTTCACAAAGCCCCTGTGAGGTGAGATGACATTATTAAAAGAGGAATAAGCCACAGAGAAAAGTGCTAGCCTATATTTTGAATGCTCAAGTTGACATGTGCAAGGTGTGTTTTTTTAAGCTACTTAGCGTTCCACAACACTTTATTTGTTCTTTGTCTAGCTTCCTTTTATTTAGCTACAAGCACCAAGAAACTTTGTAAATCAGGCCACAGATAGGTACTTTGCGAATAACAGTTATTCGTTGTGAAGAAGAACAATAAGTAATATCCTTTACCAACTATCATATCATGCAGGCACTGATACCGTCCAGTGTTCAAAAGTGGCATCTAGCTACCTTAACCTGCCATTTTCTTATTAGAGTTTCCTGCATCAATGACTGCACACCATCAAACTTCTTCAGAAAGAGATCGTGACACTAGTGATCCTCTGCACAGACCCTTGATGAGTGCCCAGGGCATAAATAAGTTCCCTGGTGTTGTGATATGTTAGAAGCCTAACACAATTCTGGCTTTCCAGCATGGAAAAGAAAACAGCGATTAATTAACAACATGAAAATGCTATGTGTTTAGCTGATAAATATCAGCAGTTTCTCAAAGACAGCAGCCAGGCTGGCCACTTCTGGCTGCTAGAAATAGATGTGTGAGATGGAAAACCTCAGTGCAACAGGAACAGTTATGTAGATCTTTTGTTTCTTTCCCATATTGGTCTTCAGATGCCTCTTTCTCCTTCCCTCTCAGCTAATTAAAGGGTCATTCAGAAGAAGAGTGATTTTTGATGCAGGCTTCTGGCAGTTTTGGGTAGTTGGAAAAGATGAAGAGGTTCTCTGGTGTCTCCTGCCCAGCAGAACAAGTCCAGTTGACTGTACCCACTGAACTGATGTGTAACTGGACGTGGTTATTGAACTGAACTTTCTATGCAGTCCTTGTTAAAGTCTAATTTATGTGGGTTCTAGGATATTCTTTAGGCAATGCATATATTTTATTATGTACAATAAAAACATTTGTCTTAATTATTCCCTGTAGAACTTGTAACAGCAAGATGTGAACATGTCTGAAACAGGTTCTTTTTCTACAACAGACATCACAACTGAAGTGATCAAGAGATTGTTTTGGTTGTTGCTTGCCTTTTTCTATGCCTTAGTTGTTGCATTTTGGTGTTTTGGATTGGGTTTGCTGGGATTTTACTACTCAAAAAATTTTAGTCTGTGGAGTTGACATTTTTCTGAGGCACTGTTGCGTGATTGTGCTTTACCCACACCCCAGGCATTGTCCTTATTAGAGTGCATTCAGTGGTTCTGGACAGGCAAGCCTGACAGCTCGGAGCCTGTGGCATCAATGTTAAAACAAAGTGTCTCTACTGACAGCAAAGCGCCGTGTGGTGTGATACCTACCTGTTGGGCCCCTGCAGGAGGAGGAAGGAGAGAAACCTTGCAAAACTGCAGAAGCACTTTACTCTTCACAGATAGTCATTACTGACTCTCTCTGACGTTCCCAGTAGGGGATTTATTTATGGTAATTGTTTGGTGTCTGATAGTGCAACTTAGTAAATTCAGACTTCATTTCAGATACCGAGGTAGCTTTACCTAGCATGTAGTTCTTGTTTATTGTTGTCTAGCCTCAGCATCCATAGACTAGTGTTTTACTTTCTTAGGAAGTAAGAACTAATGACAGTGTAAACCCTATCCAAATCTTTCCCAGAATTGCTGTCTTGGGGTTTTTTAAATAATTCAGAGAACTTGGGGACATATGTTTATTTAATTTTGATTGAAGGTATGGGTCTGTATCTCCTAGCTGCTTTGAAATGTCAGATCATCCTCTAGCTGCTTTTTTTACTTCTTTAAATGGATGCATGAAGGACACCAAGTTAAACAAAGCATGACAATCAAGAAATATACTGCTTACCTCATTCATCTTGAATTTACTGCTTTGAGGGACTCTGTGATTTTCTGGGATCGATAACCCATTCCAAATAGGCACTGATGGTTCAGTCAGTCAAATGTACTTACATGTGATTTCTCCTTCAGTGATTTATTAATAAGTACTACACCTTTAATGACATGCTTTGTTTACCGATATCCTTCTGTGTTTTGTGAAGCATCCACATAAGGTATCTCAACTCACACTTGATCATTAAGAACAAATTTAACAGAAAAACCACTGGTTCCAGATGACCTAATGTGAAAGTTCTGTGCAGTTTGGAAAACAACAGGGATATCTGCTTTTAACTGCAGTACTTCCTATCGGCTAAACAAAAATAATAATTATCAAAATGTGTAATTAGCAAATGTTTCTTAATTTAAAAT
>Ga0181612_128350_pt1 | contig 10407 bp, 3 predicted proteins | sample HoacroProtozoa21_FD_119630 | JGI IMG/M metagenome (GOLD analysis project Ga0181612, IMG submission 119630) | Hoatzin crop microbial communities from Cojedes, Venezuel. Combined Assembly of Gp0051906, Gp0051904, Gp0051908 | reverse complement strand
TTCATCGCTTGCCTAAATAAATTCTATTGCTAATAAATTCACACTTGATTAATTAACAATTGGCTCCTCAATTTGGATTCGTCACGGGAGGCGAGCATCCATAACACTACTTGGAAGTAAAATGAAAATCAAACCAGAGAAAACAGATCCCATTTCTCACTTTGCAAAAGCAAAATAGTATATAAAAGACAAACAGTAGAAGAACAAGATGAAAACAAAGCTAGCAAAGACATCAGAACATCAGAAGGCCAAAGTAGGTAAAAGCATCACCAATGCATTAAGCAAGTGAAACAGAAGTGTATACAGAACTATTACACATTAAACCCCGCCTGAGTGAACTTTGCAAAGTTATCTACATGTTTACTGTTAGCTATGACAAAACCTCAAGTAATATATTTATTTTCATGAGAAAATACTGAAAGGGATATTTGAGATGCTGTATATACCTTCTGACAACCAACTACCAAACTCTCCACTTAGTTCTCAGAAGATCAAAGACAAGCCGCCAGTGTATTTCCTGTTATAGTACAGAGACACAAATATTATGAACTTCAAAACAAATCCTGACCCATAAATGTTCCCAGCTGTGACAACTGAGCTCATCCAATGGAGACTGATATAGTGTACCAGAATGTTTAGCTTCACAACCAAATTAAACTTAAAATTATAACCAAGTTAATAATTATACAAAACTAAAATACCCAATTCACCCTTTTAATTTTTTTTTAATTTTAAGGATATAAGAAAGCGCTAAAGTATCTTAGTACGTACAAACATAGGACATACAGCAGATAATCTTGCTTCCCAAAAGCGCTTCATATTTTTTTTTTTCAAATCTAAACAAAAACCATTACACCAAATTCAACTACAACTCATATTTCAATACTTTAATACTCTGAATTCCCTGAATAAGGGGTTCTCAATACCCTTTACACTTACAGACTGTCTGCTGAAGTGTACAAAAAAAGTGGCTATTTAGTGCTAGGTGGATATGTTCCCTGATATTGTTATCTACTCACTTGGAAATAATTGATAGCAACAACCTAACTTCACTACTCACTATTTTTGATTCACTGCAACAAAACACAATATTAAGACTTTTCAAAGACTACAGAGATTACTTTTTGTCTTGAAAATATGACTGCTTATTTCAACTGTGTTTCTGGGAATAATTTTTTAATTTTGTTTTAAACGCATTCAACAACTTATTGAAGGAAACAAAACTCTGGATTCTCTTTTCAAGAAAAGCAAAAGAACTGAAGACAAAACACTGCTATCTACATAGAAATATTTTTCAGTTCATGAGCAACCCAAGTTCTAAAACTAATGTTCTACGTAAGCCACGTGAAATTGACATTAAGTAGTTGTGGCAACTCTATTTTTTAACAAAAGAAAATAACACAAGTGTGTACTTGGACAGAACTGATGGAACGCTATCCCATTGAGGATCTTAATAAAACACAGAACCATTTATGCAAAATTATTCTTACAATTAATTTGTATTAGTGTTACCTGCCTATTCTTTTGGGAAAAGGTAAAACGTCCCCAGGGAATACACTTATATGATCACTTGTTACTGCGATCTCTTTTAGTTTCCTAGCTTTTATTAGTGATAAAGTGAGCTTGCCAAAAGTACTGTGTATGGACAGTTGTCATATTTTAATTTTGCAATATCAGGAGCAAAAATGGATTGAGGAGGCACTCACAACTCACCTCTGATGGTTAATGCTTTGCTGAGAAAAGGACGACTGGTATCCTTTATAACGGTATCCTGGAAACACCTCCTCATTAGCATCAATTAGGTTTTAACATGCCAGATTTCATTACAATATCAATAGTGCAGTACAAACGATAACACGATAACTTTGGTATTTTGATATAAAAAGATTTCTGTAACCTTAACGAGAAACAGAGTCACTGGACATCATGTTCCTTACTCATTCTAGCAAAGAAAAAGCATCCATTCATATTTCACAGACTGGAACAGGGAAAATTCTAAATAAAAAAGAAAGGCCTTGGTGCATGTTGCTGAAGATCTCCATTTTAGCAGACATACAAAATTAGCAAAACCCTACCTACATTTTTTTCCTTTTCTTTTAAATCTCATTAGGGTCTTCACAACGTCCATTTAATCTTCAGGAGAACAAATGTCACATGAGAGTCATCTTGCTTTGCTCCATTAATGATGCTCTGTATAGCTTTTTGCACAGTGCAGCCCAGGAGCAGGTTTGTTCTGGTGGCCACGTACAATTGTGATATAAACGGCATTCTACAAGCACTAGTGAGGTACAGCAATAGTAGACAAAAGAAAAAGAAGAGGTAAATGTGATATTTCCCTCCTGAGGTTTAAATGAATAAACCCTGAAGAAAAGTAACGACAGAGCAAAGAAATACTATGAGCCAGCTCTGCTTTGATGTAGACAAACAAAAAGGAGGAAGAATAAATCAGTCAGAGCCTCCATTCCATTGATATTTGTAAGCTGTATTGAGGACTACTTTGCACAAGACTGTGCCCAACAGACAAAGACCCGAGTTCAGGGCAGTGCAAAGACAAACTGGCCAAAGGGAACTCCAGGAGGTACTGTGCCTCACTGCTTCTGTTTTACAGACTCTGGGATGACCTCTTATTCAAGCTATTCAAAAAGCATTAACTCACAGTCTCACCATCCCATTTGAAAACTACGACATCTTCTTGGAACTGCAAATTCACACAAAAAAAAATCTTCCTTTTGGTGTAAGCTTAACAGTGATTTCATTGAGTAACTGCCAATTTTTCTACCACACATTGGTAAAAGCAACAAAGAAGCATGAGGAGGAAAGGTGAAAAGAAAAGAGTTCATCGAGGTCAGCAAATTGTACAAAGCTGGGTCTAGAGAGTAGTTCATTTAGCCCTTGCAAAAACATTGGATTGCCTCCAAAACGGAGACTCTACAGACTTTCTTCATAGCAGAGTGTCAATACATCCAGGGAGGTTTGCGTTTCCTGGGAAGAAACAGGCATTTGTCTACTCACTTTCTGGTCCCACGAAGCCTACTGTTCAGGCTTGTGACCAAGCTGGCATGGGTTATGCATCTGGGCTGCCCAGGTCCATCACAATTAGTATGGAATCATTAGAAGGATCAATAGTGTGTGTCTATTCACCAGCACCCCCTCACCACCCTCAGTTTTCACAAATTACATGTCCATAGCCTCTGCTTACTGTTAAAAAAGCCCTGAGAAAATGAGGAAATGAAGACCCAGTTCAAAAGTTAAATGCTGGAGAAGTGAGAACCCACATGGACAGCCAAAAGCCTTCTGCAGGCATACTGTATACACTTGTTTTTGCTCTGCCAAGAAGCTCTGCTGCGTTATTTGTTGTGGAGATTTTAAATCCACATCACAGGAGAATAAGCCTACAAATACAGAGAAATAGTACATATCTTCAGCTAAGATCTGCTGGTGGTTTACAGAATTCTTAGAAACTCTGCTTAGCTAGAATCAGAATTTTTGTGTTTTCAAGATCTGTTTAAAAACAAAAAAAAAGGATTTAAAGTATTTTCTGGGAACAGTTTATCTCCAAAGGCTATAAATTACAAATTTAAAAATGAAAGAAGAAAAAAAGGGAAAAAAACCACCTGATGCAGAAGAATCTATTGAGCAACACAGCAACAGTGACTGTGTCCTTGCTTTAGGCTGTAAAAATCTGCAACAGCTGTGTCAAAATCCTACCCCGTGGAAACATGTAAATTGTGCTGGCTTTGCTGCTGACATCACTAAATCCGAATTTTACCCACTCTGTGTGGCAGCCAGTGAATTTTCTTTCATTCAGTAAGAAACAGAAGCCACAGCGCATTCACTAAGATTACTGATTTGTATGGACAGTATTCAAATGTTTGTCCACATAGAGGGATTCTTTTGGTGACACATTTTCTATCTGAGAACGTTCTGTGCCGTCTTTATGAGACTGCACTGAGATTTTTACATGGTGACTGTCTATTAGCATAGCAAAACTACCTGTGGTTCCTCCCATGCACGCACCTACTCACCTATGCACTTGCGGGTTTACCCTCTTGGATACATCAGAGGGAAAATGTACAACCATCTCAAAGCTATAGAATGAACAAGAAATCAAATAAACATAAATCTACTATTCTTACAGTTTTACGAGTGTTATCATGTATTCTCTTTGGAAGCTTTGTGTCATAAATTAAATGAAATTCATAACTTGATAATAGATAGAAGGCCATTAAGGAAAGACTGTATTGATTCGGACATTGTAAGTAACCGCTCATTTTATTTTAATCAAGTCTAACTTCTAATCTTGGCTGCAAAACAGCAGAACTAACAGGCAGAATAAGGGCAATTTATGATATTTTAGGCAAGTATCATGCTCTGATCTAAAAATGCACAGAGGTTCAGTGTACTTGATTTTACATTTAATTAAGGTGACTTCCAGACTGGACTTTTTAATTTAATAATCATCTAAACACATGACTCTTTATTTTGTGCTAAACTTCTTAATTTCAGTAATCTGCTCTGAAGCCAAAAGCCACTCACACTGATACAGTAAAAAATTGTTTAATCAAAGGTTGCATATGATGATAAATTGGTATGGCATTTGTTCTTCTGCACTTTTAATGCAAGAAAAAGAAGGGGCCATCTAATCAACCTGTCCATTGACTCCTTCCAGACCTCTCCTTGTTTTACAGGATATTACAGTTAACCAATAATTACAATTACGCAACACAGAAAGCAGAAAACCTCAATGAGCAAAAATCTGAGACATTTTCAGACTAAAAGGATATGGCTAGATAACCATAAAATGTAGTCATTTTCTTATTGACAGCAAAGTAATAAAGTGTAATCATTACCCTACCGATAGCTAAGAGATGAAAAAGATTGGTACCTATGATGAGAGACACAGATTTGAAAAGCATTAGGTCTTCCAGTTCAAGACAGAGCACATACTTGACAACGGAGAAAGGGCAGTGCAAAATGGAAACCAGTGCTGGGCACATGGCTGAATGGGGAGCAACACGCATACCCCCACCATGCCCCTCGTGCCCACTCTCTCTGCTGGTCTTCCCAGGGCTGCTGCTTCTCTCCTGGTGCCAGAATCAGCAGGTGCCTGGAGCCATTCCAGAGTGGTGGAGGATCCCACAGGAAGCACCACAGCAAGGGTGGGGGAGGGCTGCCCAAAGGCTGAGGGGAGCAAGAGGCAGGGAAGAGAGACACGTCCTCTTGGCATCAAAGCTGCTTTCTACATCCCTGTGTACTTCAAAGATGATGGAGTAACTCTCTTTCTTGCACAGATTTTATGCTGTTGTAACTACAGAAATACCATTGGCCTGACACTGACTGTAAAGCAGTGAAGAATCAGGATCATTATTTAAAAAGGTGAGTAGCGTATAAATCCAAAGCTTGAAGGACTTGTGTAATTGCCACTGTGTGCAGCGTGTACAGTGTACACAGGGACTATATTGCTCCATAGTATGTGGAATCCTTCACTCTCACAGGAAAAAAAAAGAGGGAAGGTGAGATTAAAGTGAAATAAAGCCACCCAGAATCAAGGATTCATCTCAATAGCTCTTCCTTCTATTTTCTGTCATCAAAGACTTGTCTGTAGAACAGTATCAGAGCATACTCACTATGTTTTTTACTCATACAGTATTCTTCACCTGCAACTACTTGCTAGAACTTCCAAGGAGAATTTACCCAAATACTATGTTCTTAAACGGGGGAAGGGGCAAGCTAAGGCATCTCTCCTAGAAGCAATATAAAAATCTGCTTTTGCAACAGCTTAATATCCTAGGAATTTCATTTTTTCTAAAGTGCCCTGTATCTTTAAGTGACCCCAGCTACAATTCATTTGCCTCAAAACTTTACTGAGAATTGTCTTAGTTTATGAACCTTTATGCATTTCTTCATCGCTGCCAAATATTAATTGAAACAATTAACTATGAAGAACACGTGGGTGCAAAAATATTAGTGCCACATAATCTTTTCTAGTTAAGAGGTCCTTACTGGATTATTGCAGAAACGCTCTGGAGTTCTAATTACCTATGGAAGTCCCACAAGGTTACTGCAGAACACGGTAATTAGACGGTTGTAATATAAGGTGTTAGCAGGGGATTGAGGATTTGTGCTAAGAAGCATGGCATTTTCATGGTTATTTACTGTGCAGGGTCCCAGAATTTAATGGAATTTGGTGGAAATCTCCAATGACAAATGTAGTTAAAAGGTGGGGGAAATATCTTAATATGGATTCAGCAGCTGGTAAGGGGAGACTAGATATACTACTCCATTATATTTATGTGAACAAAAATGACTAGAGTGTTATGATTTTTACAGAATACTAAAAAAACTTGATCTAGTACTTCATGCAAAATACTTTTCATTTTATGCACAAAGTGTTTCATATAAACAAAATGACCCTTTGACCATTGGTCTATCACTGGTAAAAAAAGTTAGGTTCCCCTCTGTGGTTGATAGCGCACGATAAAGTGATGTGGCTGATGCTGCGTCCAGAAGCCTTTGACTTTCTTGGTCAAATGACAAGGTCCCCAGCTACACAGCTGTGTTAACACAAAAGCTCAGGACAAGGCTCAAGCCTGTACCCCTGGCTCTGCAGCAAGGCACTTGAACTATTCTGGTGCGACCTCCCATGCAGCAGAAGCAATCCAGTATTATGGGTTTTCAACTTCATCTAAATGTATGCACAAAATACGGAGGTGGAATGTTATTTAATTACACTAAGATAAAGGGTAAATTTGGAGTACCTAAAATTGAATTAAGTACCACTACTGCAAATCGACACTGATAAACAGGAAAGAAAAATGTGGTCCCTAGTGTTTCTCTTCTGTATGGCTGCGGCATTCTAAACACGATGTTGCAATTCTCAAGCCATTCACGTAAACCTCTGCTGGGGAGCAGGGGAGTAGGAGGACTCGACACAAGGCTCCAGCCTTTGTCCATCTGCAGCCCATTACAGCTCTGTGAAGTGTGTACACAGCACTGCAGATGTAAATTTCTAGACAAAGTGGAAGGTAGTGCAGAACCTAAACGCTGTCTTATTGTCTTAACGTTTTACCTGATGGTTATTAAAACTCATTGTTAATGACAGCTAACATCCAATCTGACGAACCAGTCTTCCGCAATGCTGTCGGAACAGGCTTCCACAGGACCCTCTGTACAAAGGCGAAATTCACCTTTCGTAGCTAAGCATACAGCAAGGTTAGATCTCCTTCATTATTAGAATGATAATATTGCCATTTAATCTTCCTTATCCTCTTCTGTCACTAAAATACACCTCTCCACTTTGTATGTCAGGCTGAATAATAGAAAGTTTATATAATTCTGAAGAACTCTTAATACTTAATTTTTTAATTTAAAAAAGCACATTGCTAATCGTCTAGGTTCATGTATTTAAAAGCATGCATTCTGTAGCTGTTATCATACTTCTGCAAATGACCGCAGAGATGCACAAACATCATAAGCTTCCTTTAACACACTCATACAAATTTATTTAAAAGACAAAAAATACAAAATGCTGAAGATAAAACTTTCCCTAATATTTTTCAGCTCCTTCTTTTAATCACAGCACATATTTTTTCTTATTCTGATTCTGAATATTTGACCTTTTAACATATCGTCTTGCCTGCCTCTGTATAGCTTTTGATTTGTGACAGCTAGAAAACAGTCACTACTTGCATTAGTTCATGATGGTGATTCATCTCTGTGGAAGTTAAATCCTGGCTTTTATGATCCTGGCCCAATTAAAGCAAGTTTATTTTACCATTTTTAACTCAACATTAAGAGCTTGTTACCTTCTACAGGTCTTTCTAACGAAGCTGGAATGAACAGGGATTGCTGTGGAAGTGAAAGCTGCCAAAATATGAAAATCCATGTGGGCCTGTTTTTCAATGAATTGAGGAGAGAATTCTCTCACAAATTCAAAAAAAAGAAAAAAAAAAAAGAGAGAAAAGAGAAAAAAGAGAGAAATTCACCTTGAATGACTGTTTCCTTTCAGAAGAGCAAACATCTTTCCAAGCATTAAAGCAAGGAGTTAAAAGCAAAGAGAGAGAGCTGCTGGGTTGCCACCTCTTGCCAAAGGACTTATCTTGAAAAGCTGACCTCTTCTCATTTGATATAAAAATAATGCCAAAGGACCAAAGGAGGGAATGGGACCAAGAGAAGAAAGAAGCCAAAAGGAACGATGAAACTGCATGAAAGCAGGAACCAGACTGAAAGCTTGTGCATCTCCTCTAACGCATGAAGCCGCAACAGAAGGATGAGTTGGTTGGACAGTAATTGCCAAAAACCAACCCCAATCCCTGGCCTGGTTAGAAAACTCAGTAAATTTTTTTTTTTCCTAGTCTCCGGGGAGTAAATATCTGACTTCAAGGAGGTTAGGAAATACAAATACATTCACTGGAAGTCATTCCTTTCATCCACTCAACATGTGCATATAAAAGATTCACAGTGTTTTAAAACTTATCCATCTGTTAACGGGAATGACAGCCCAGCGTACCTCACAACTTTCCAAAGGACGCTAGGAAGTTTTGTTTATTTACTTCTTGCAATATATGAAGTGTAAACCGATTTCCTCACTATTGTTTAGATGTATCCAAAGCTTTCACATCCTGTGCACTGGCAGCACCTAACTGGCTAGCACCTAACTGAAACTGGAAAAGCTGGTGATTTCAAAGAACTGTAAATCAGACCTTAAGACATTTTTCAGCCTGTCAAGCCTATATGTGAAAATCCTAAAAAGTCAATATTTAAACTTCTGTCTTCTGGACTGGATTAATGAATTAATAAGTCAATCACAACTGTCATAATGCAGGACATCGAGAATCCAATAACATCATATATGTAATTACTACCACCGAAGTCATCGGGAAGGTAATGCAATTGCCTTCCCGTGCATCAGCAGAATGGCAAAAACCTGCGCTGCAGCGAAGGCACTTAGGACACGTTTGACATGGTGCCTCAGGAGCTGGAATTTCTAAATGATCTTACTGTGTGCATCTGGCAGTCTCTTCCCTCACTTTCCTGTAGCACTCATCCACCCAGTTTTTTTAACACATTGGCTGATTTTGCAGAGGAGTACAAACTAAGATTATCACCAGTCCTGTGAAAATAAGCAGACAGACAGAGGCAAGGGACCTTGTAAGTGTCTAATGGAAAGGTGGGTGCAAGAGCTCATAAGGTATCAGATGACAGAGAATCCTGCAGGACAGACCTTAAAATGTCTCACTTGTGAGAAACTTTTCAGTCAGTGACTGTGTGTTCTTAGATACCACAGTCAATTGACCAGGAATCACCAATCCAAGCGAAACCACTCTTTATTGTTTTTCATAGTTGAGAGACATCACTGCAATGCCAAGCCTAACCACCTGCTCCTGCAACGTGATGAACAGAACCTATCTTCAAAAGTTTTTGCCTTAAAGGTAGGCAAAGTTAAAAAAAGGGGTATTAGAAAGAGAATAATGAAATTTGGGAAGAGGAAGAAAGAAAAATAGAGCAAATAAAGAGAAGATAAGACCCCCTCCCTGCAACCCCTCTCCCCTTCCGACAAAGCCCCAACCCAAACCCTGAAATGCGGAGATGGCTGTCGGTATCTGTGCTAAGTGGCTTCACTTACCTCCTAGGCCCCTGGAAATGGTGACACCGGGAACACATGGTCAGGACCCATGCTCTTCTCAACAGAGACAGCTTGGCCAAACTAAACCAGGCTGTGTTTCAGTCACCTCCCTAGGCTCTGACTCCTTCAAAGGACATTAGCAGTTGCAAAGCTGACTGCCAACTGCTTCCCTATTCAGTGTTTGTAATTGGAGCAGAGGTGGGAGGTGATAAAAGTGGGGAAGAGGTATAACAAGGCCAAAGAATAGAGTGAAAGGTAAAGCTGGCCAGTGGAGTTAAAAGGAGGGGATGGAAAGCAAATTAGATACCTCATGCTGTCAAAGCAATAAAACAGTGAGAGTCTGGAAAAGAAGAGAGAAAAGAAAATTGGTGAAGTTCAATCAGGAATGGAGGGGAAATGGCCCAGTAAGAGTAAAATGAGTAGCAGATGGAAGAAAGGAGGATGGGGTGGGGGGCAATCAGAGACACAGAGCACAGATAAAGAGAGTTACATAGGAGGAAATTAAAGAGTGGAAAGACAGTGTCATTGCACTGAGGACATCAGATCTCAGCTCACTGAAGGTGAGAAACAGAAACACAAAGGAGCGGGAGCGAGATAATGAGGGGAGGAATAAGATGTTAAAACCTAAGAATTGAAACAACGCCTACCGCTAAGTATTCCAGTAAACAGAGAGGAAATAGTGCACCAGAGCAAGCTGAACTGGCAGGATCTGAAGGCGCGCAGAAAGGATGCCAGGTACTGAGACCAAGGGACTTCAGGATGTGTGTACGTTGGCATGACTC
>Ga0181612_150441_pt1 | contig 10408 bp, 8 predicted proteins | sample HoacroProtozoa21_FD_119630 | JGI IMG/M metagenome (GOLD analysis project Ga0181612, IMG submission 119630) | Hoatzin crop microbial communities from Cojedes, Venezuel. Combined Assembly of Gp0051906, Gp0051904, Gp0051908 | reverse complement strand
TCCAGCTTGCACTTGCTCCTGCTGGGCCTTAAAGAACTCTGGAGACCAGGTCTGTAAAGAGGTGTAGAGATAGTTGGGATAATACAGAGCAGGTGGAAAAATAAGCAAGCTTTTGGACATGCATCTTATTCAGAGCAGCTTCAGTATCAAACCTAGAAGTCTGCACATCTCAAACTTCTCTAACTGTTGCTGTATCATTTCATTTGCTGAGATTGTTTTTATCCTGCTGTGCTTAAATCCTGAAGTCGTCACAGCTGCAGCATTCCACTACAAAGTTATCGCTAAAGCAGAACGACAGCCAAAGATATCTACTGTTGTCTGCAACTTCAGTAGAAAATAAATAAAAAAACTTGGGAAAAGGAAATTTGGAAGTGTATCTTGTCTTTTTCCTTTTCTCTAACGAACTAAAGAATTAATTTCTTAAGCGGTCATTCTGTTTATTGCCACTGTCTGTAAAACAATAGAGTGTTTTCATATGATGCTACTAATAGGTACTATAGCCCTGTATATGTTCAACACAATGTACAGGGTGTTATAGCTCCAGTGAAATAGATTCTGTTTGCCATCCTCCTTTTACATGACAAAATCAAAAGAAAAATATGACATTTACTCATAATGTTCAGTGAAGGAAGTAAAATCAAGAATAAACCTTAGGACTGTTGACTTTCACAAAAATAATGAATTTCATAAGGGAAATGACAACCTTTGTATTTGGCAACAGTAGCATTGGAAATTAGATTTTAGAAATTGACTTGTCACTGTGATGGTTTTTTCTTTTTTTCCTCTCTGGGTACAATGAAAAAGAAAGCAATTTCTAGAGAAACTGAGACATGAACTGTAAACAAGGCTGAAAAATTCTGCTCATGAAAATGACTGCAAGTGGAAAATGCAGTGATCTTATGTCATGTCTGAACAAAACATTGTTTCCATGTGTTTAGAAAGGGGGGGGAAGAGGAAGTACTTTTCCTGTTAGTCTTTAAGGTATATCTGCTCTTCTTCTGCTGGGCCAGATTCTGAGCTTGTGAGAAATTAGTCCCCATACCTTTGATTTCTTCTGCTCCTTTGGTCCTTGCAGAAGCGCCCATGTTCTTGGGGAGAGAGGAGGGCTGGTGCCCTCGGTTCCTTTTGTGTGTTCTGCATGCCACCATCGGCTGAGGGCAGGTGGGACGAGGGGGTGGCGTGAGCTGGAAGTCTTCTTCTAGAGCGTATCTGTCATGACATCACATTCAAGACTCAAGGTTTATATGTTTTTCTATCAAAAAGAGTGTAGATTTTAATTGTCCATGAAGAAATTTCTTTTACCATGTCGCTTGCTATTTATTATCATGCAGGAAGCAAGGTGTTTGCTGCAGTTTCTGAAGTAAAAACCTGTGAAAATGGTGTAGAGGGTCATTTCAGTTAGCAGACATTTTAAAAATGTGGAAAGAAAATCCCCACGTATGAATAACAAGCTGTATTCTCTCTAGTTCAATTTGTAGGTTTGGGGGGGCTATTCTTTTTAGTTCTGAAAGGTTAGCTGTATGCCTTAACATGCTGTCAGTTAAGGCTTTACGTGGTATTTTCAACAGTTTGAAAAGCTGAGTTCTTTGAATCACTTTAGGTGAAGTCGCATATGTGAGTAGTAACCGTTGGTCTTACCACAAGACAGTTTTGGTCTGTCTGTGCAGGAAAGGTTCAAGATTGGTCTTCAGCAAAACCACAAAAAAAAAAAAAAGAGATAATCAAAGATCTGTGAATTTTTTTGTTGTTCTTTAATCCAGCTGTAAAACAGTGTGAATTTTAAGTTGAGGTTTAAAGGAATGCAGTTGATTTTCTTTTTAAGGCATTAGAAGAGAGAACTGGGTATTACATGCAGCAGTAATTCGAGTGCTGCTCTCCTCGTCTGAAACTGTGTAATTCAGAGCTTTAAAGTACGAGAGTTTCACAGCTGTGCATCTTCCAAAACTGTTAAGCAGTTTTATTTTTCTCATGTTTTTGCTCATTTCAAATTAGTTATTTTACCTTAAAAATCTGAAATGCTTTAGCTAAAGAGGGAATTTGAAAAAAAGAGTATATCGAATTAAAGCCTTGAAAGTGAACTGGTTCTCTTTGAGAACCCTCCTGTCATGTTCTTGCCCTTCTTGCCCAGCAGATGTTGCTGTACATACATGAAACAGGAGGTTTTCTAACTGCAAAATTCTGCATCTGCACTTAACTGAGTATTTGAAATAACTTTTCTGGTATAATTTACTCTGCTGTCCTCTCAGTAGACTCCACGGAAGGCTCGAACTACAAACAGGAAGACTCTTAGTCAAACCATGTTTTTCTTCAACTGTAACTGTCTCATGCAAAGCGTCTTCATGTTCCTCCTTTTTCAAAGAAGCGAATTGTCCGTGGAGATGCTGATTATTTTGCAGAGTCTCTTTTACAGTTAGTTGAATTATTTAAAGAGCATTTCCAACAAAATGTTGTTCCTAAGCCCAAAACACCCTCAGCCCTCCCCATCACATGGTACAATTCCAAACTGCCCTCATTCCAAGAAGTGTCTCCCGTTTCACATCGATGTCCTTCTCTGGGAAGCTTCCATGCTGAGAAAACAGAGTTTCTTCATATAAATTTGATGCACAATTGGAGCATGTATGTTTTGGCTGTCACTAATGTTGCAGCGAGAAAACTTTGACCTCATGAAGTTTGTACTGCTAGAGCTACGCTTATGCTTGTTTCTGACTTTCTCTTAAATGCACATTGTTCCTCAGAATTAAACATTAGTGCACTGACCTGCAGTAAGTAGAGTTTATTGATTTTTATAGTCTCTGCTTATTGAGATGCCACCAGTTAGTCTTTGTAGTTGCATCATAAACTCACTGGTTTTCACTGCTTCACTTTGAAACCCCCTTTTTCAGAATTGTTTTAACAGTGGTTACGAGATACTCACACTTTTCAATTTTCTCATTTTCACAAGACTGCTGAAAAATCTGGCCAAATGGAAAGATCAAAGAAAAACGCCAGGCAAAGGCAAAATGATTTCAAGGTAAGTTATGGGGGGAAAACATTGCTTTCTTTCAGTTGTCCTTCATAACAAGATACTTGAGTGTCACCAACTTGAAAATCAGATTCCTTAAATCATCTGTGTGCCCTTACACCTCCTTCTCCTCTGCTCTCTACCACATGGAGCCACCTGTAAATCGTACATTCCAAGCTGTTGGGTATAGCAAGTACATGGATGCCTAAGCACATTGATAGTGCTTTTTGCTTTATTTTTCTTCCCTTTCTCTGATACAGAAAATGATTCAGGAAGTGATGCACTCTCTGGTAAAACTTATCCGTGGAGCTTTGCTTCCCTTCAGCCTCAGAGAAGGAGAATCGAGACAGTATGGTGGCTGGGAGATGAAATCTGAACTTTCTGGCCAGTGGCTGACACATGTTATCCAGACTGTGAGGTAAATGGCTGTGTGGACCTACAAAATGATACTGTTCCTGGCATGTGTGTGCTTTAAGACAAATTGTTCTCTTTATTGCATTAAATACCCCTACTAGTGAGAATGTTAACATTTTCAAGAATAAGGTTACAAAAAAATTACTTACGGCAGATTTAGGATTCTATGTGCAAGTGCAATTAGTAATGTCTCATGATATACCCCTATTACGTGATGGATTTATTCATTTTTTTCCATGGCATCTTATGAAAAAGTTTGAATAAAATATTTGCCTGCCATAGCATAGACAGTCCATGAATGAAACAGGATTTGATTTTTTAGGGTAGAAAGAATCATCTGCTTCGTTTGCTGCACGTCCTCTCATCTGGGTGAAATGGGTGAAAATAGCATGCTTCATTCTTAAACCATAATTTACTTTTACAGTTGTTTTATGGAAGGTGATACTCCTGCTTACAGTGTCATTCTGCTTGTAATTATGTTTGTTTATAAATTTACTAATGTGCACGTGAGTAATTACAAGATGTCTCATATGGAGTTTGCTTCTGTTTGTCTATGGAGAATATAAGAATTGCCATTATGTTTTGGAAACTTGAGTAATACCTGGATATGATACTGTACTTCTCACCTGCAGTTTTCAAAACAGGTAAGGAGCAAAGCACAGAGGAAGAACAGGAAGGGGTATGGAGATGTAGAGGTATTCCTGCTGCGGATGGAGCTAGCAGTGATCTGCTTAACGCTTTCCTCAAGTCTGTTCTCGGTTACATTATCTCTACTTTAACCATTTAGAAAAACACTTCCATGGGAAGTTTCTTATAGTGGCTGAATTTTATGGCAGGCTCCCAACTGAAGAAGGAAATGGCTTGGCATCTGATGGGAAGATGCAAAGGGGCAAGGGAGCAGGCTTTGGCACCAGCGTTGGCCTCTCCTGAGAAGCAAACCAATTTCACTCAAACAGTAAATTTAGAATTTAACACTTCCACATCTGTAATACTGGCTTGGAAATTTAACCTCTAAAGGCTGGCTGTGCTTCAGAGTGCTGCCATCCAAGGTATGATCCAGGTGGAGGTTATAGGACAGGTGAAGGCTCTTTTTCAGGGAATCTCCTCTTGCTTTCTGGCCACTGCCCTGGTAGTGAACAAGTGAACTGAGAGCTGTGGAAACTCTCTCGCCCTCCCACTCTTCCCCACATCTTCTTCTTACTGATGCCTGTGCTGGCACTTCAGGAACCTGAGCTAGACTTTAATGCAAAGAGGTCAAAGTAGAGAAGAAAAAGGGCAATCTGGCAAGAAGGAACTGAACATGGCGTGATGGGGAACCAACCAGTGATGACCAGGTCAGGCGTTTTTGCGAGTGCTACAGGTGGTTTTCTTTTCAAGCCCTTACGTTTTGACAGTCTAATAAATCCTTGTGACTCACACCAACGACAAAGGTGGGCTCTTCTCTTGAACAGTCTACACTTTACATAAAAACCTGATCTGTTTCAAAGTTTGGCAAGTCTTATTTTTATCGTTTCTAACATAGAGTCGTTGTGAAGCACATGATAGAGTTTTACTCTTTTCAGTCATCTCACAAATGATTTACCGTTTTCTGCTTGCATTGAAGAATGCTAAAACTTACAAAATTAGGTAGCGAGGAGTTGGTGTTCTGAGTGATCTTAATTTTTCTGCTTGTTTGTGTGTATCGCACAGCTTAAAGTGATGGTTGCACAGTCTTGCTCTTGTACCCCACTCTCTCATTGCCCAATATGAATAGGTTCCAGAAGATAAATTAGAGCTCTGCGATAAAGTGAAGCTGTACTGGAACAGGCTGCCCAGGGAGGCTGTGGAGTCTCCTTCTCTGGAGATGTTCCCGCCCCGCCTGGACAAGGTCCTGTGCAGCCTGCTCTGGGTGACCCTGCTTCAGCAGGAGGGTTGGACTGGGTGACCCACAGAGGTCCCTTCCAACCCCTACCATTCTGTGATTCTGTGAAATTTTCTGACAGTGTATGAAATAAGTTTGATCCAGCTTAGAAAAGAGTAAAAATTGAGATATTGTTTAACTAAAATTTTGATTATGATTATTCTTACAGCTTTCAATTTGGAAACTGTCTTAGTTATTCTGGTTTGAACTTGGAAGCTACAACAGTTTGAAAGTCACGCAAGTGATTTGGTTTTGTAGTTTAGGAACAGGAGATCTCCTGAGAGGATGAGGTTTTGTGACAGTTTCAAGCAGTTTGCAAATGAAAGAGGATTTATTTGGTTTGTATTACTATTTGTTACAAATTTTTCGGCAAACATTATTTTAACAAAAAACTTGTATTTTGAAATACACATATTTTCCTTCAGAAAATTTTTACCTTTTTTTCTTGGAACAAAAAGCAAACAAAGTATTTAATTTTGAGTCTGGTTAATCTGAAAAATATTTTTTCATTGTGTTCAACTGAGTAAGAACCTCTTCCCTTTGAATTCATTTGCTGCTAATTTCCTGAGCTGGTTTAATGCCTCACGAGAGGTGGTTGAGGTACCTGCTGCATCCCTCCTCCTGCAGGAACCAGCCTTTGTTACAGCATGCTCGAGCCTGTTCTCTGGCTGTACACCGGGCGTCCGTCGTGGGAGAGATAACCCCTAGTGCAGGGCCTGTTGTGTGACGGACGTGCAACACCAGAAACGCATCCACGAACCAAATTGTCAGGCTGCAAGAGTTCATGCTAATATTAAATCAAACTTGAAGAAAGAGGTTTCCGTGGATGGTGACAGACAGAAAGAGTTCAACAATTCCAAACATTTTTTAACATCTCCAAGTAATTAGAAACAATTGCTGGAAAATTTTAACTACTAAAGCCTTATCCTTCAGCATGTTTTAGATACTAAAGTGCCTGAGAGATGGTTCTTGGTGGTCATTCTGAGTGGACGAGTATGAAAAAATAAATGCAAGAGTTATTTTCTGGTATGAAATCTTGCAACACAGACTAGAACACCTATTAGAAGACTATAAATATAATTCAAATTCCTTTGACCATGATGCTGTGGCAGGTAGGCTGCAATTTCTGAAGCACACAATTGCTGTTAGTGTATGGATTTTTGTGGTGAGTTCAATGATTAGCTACTCTTGGGACTTAGAATTCTCTTTCCTCAGATATTTGCTAACATTATTTTTATTGTGTATTAGTTAAGCTCTCCCATTTATTCAACTCTTCGACTCTGTTTCTGGGACAGATCTAAAGCTTTCCCACTAGGCAGCAAATCAGAATGAAACTGCTAGTTTCCAAAGAATAAATTCCCCTCTGCAGTTTTAGAAGTTGCCTATTAGTTCTGGCCCAAAGTTGAAACTGCTGACCAAACACCAGAAATGCACACAAGTTGCCGAGGGGTTAATCCACCTGATACCGAAGGGGGAAAACGCTGAGCACAGTTTGCCATGCATTTGCCTGCCGTGTGCATTAACAGCCACGAAAAGCTCCCTGCTGGTAACCCAAGTAACTCCGTGTTTTCCATCTGTCGGTGTCAGGCCATAGCACCAGTGGTGTTAGTCAGAAATGTCCTGTGGTCCTCTTTAAAAAGGCCAAGCTCACCTGCTGCAAGGACAGATGGGATGAGTAGGTAGCCTTACACAGGGAGACAGATTTCAGGAGAGGGCTTGACAGCTGCCAGCCAGTCCCAACACTAGCCAGCTCAGGTGCAGATACACATCACCTTCGTGTTCAAACACCAGTGGATGCAAATAGGATGGTTCCCTTTCCAAAGCATAGCAACTAGGTTAAACGACTTTTGCATACTACAGTATTCCTGAGCTGGTTGTAGATTTGTCAAATTTGCTTATCTTCCTTTGGTCTTATATGCCTTTCACTATTGTTTTTACATTTGTCCTGTCTGGGTTAGCTGTGCTGATTCCTGCTAGCCAAAAGTATGTTCTGTACATTTGCTTTTTTCTGTTTTAGTGCAATGGGAACAGTGATACTGTGCGTATCATTTGAATTTCCCAGCTCTCTTGCATGAGCTGTTGTTGAACAGTTTTCACAGTCATGGTATCCTGATTCCACTCTCAGTGAACTAGTCTTGTTCACAGAACTAGAATTTGGGGACCAGAATTGTCTTCCTTTCCAAATAGGTAATTTGGAAAAACCAAACTTTTTCTGTCTCCCTGAATATTTAAGTAAGGGGGAACCAACTGAGAAACTCTTCAACCCACAGAGGAGAGAATCTTTGGGTCCTTGTATATGTTATATAATGATTAGATTTAATGCAGGTATTTTCAATGAGAACATAATCCTTTAGGATGGTTTAGAAACAGTGTCCTCTCTGATGTTCCAGCTCTCCAGACATTGAAGCTGAGCAGAAACACCTAGAGCGGACCCCAGCTTCTCAGTCACTTTAACTGAGCAAAAGAAGTGGAGTTGTTAGCCCTCCTTCGGAGCGAGACAGCTGAAATGCCTGCGAAAGTCAGCAAAGCAGACAGCAAGGTGGAGATTTCCAAAGCTGTCGAAGAGATTTGGCGTCCCAGATCAGGTGGCTTTGAAACCCCGATCGTAAAAGTCGTCTGAAAAAAAAAAAACAACAAACCCAACCGAAAAAGAAAATAAGGAAAGGAAAAATAATTGTGTGAGAATCTGAGTAGACCTAGTCCTTGAGGCTTCATCTTTAAATTCCTGGCTTTCTTAACAGATCTTTCTTCCATTCGGAGCAGCGCTGCAGCAGGACAGTTGGTGCTGGAGGTGAAGCAGCATCCAGCGAGTCTCCTTGTGTGCCCTGCCCCTGTGGGACCTCTTCTGGCTCATCCTCTCCCCCCCTTGTTGCTCTTCCTAGCCGAGACCAGAGTGGCTGCATTGCAGGAGCTCTCTCACTGTTCTATCACTGATTTGTGTGCAGTCCTAATTACGATTTACCAAAATGTTTTTCCATTTTTCTATCTATCATGTTCTAAGTCTATAAAAGAGTGGGTGAGAAGACTTGTCAGTAAGTCACACCTCTTCCATTTTCTAAGTATATTTTTAGTTGACTGACTCAGATGGACTTTTGCTGTCAGAACATCAAAAAAGCCTTACCCAGCAGATGCATCTCTTTGCATGATCAGTCACTTTGAGTTCAGGATCGGAGTTCATAAGTGCATGTATTTGTACCCTCAACTTACTGAATAATTTCAGCTTACACGTTGTTTCAGTCTCCTGGAGATTGAGGGGAGATTTCATGGAGCTGTCAATGTGACATAGTGCAACCTTACCAGTGGCTGCTTCTCACGAAGAGTTTCAGCAGCAAGCATTTGCAGCATGTGGCCTGATTGCTGTTGATACGTAGCCTGAAATTTAGCTCTAAGATATTTCACGTACTGAGGAGTCTGTGGTCTCTGCAATGACAATGAACTTTTTCATTGATCAGATGTTTTGTCTAGGAGGGTAGAGCAACTTGGAGATGTGATAGGATATGAAAAAGAGATCAGTGGCTGTTCTTGTTTAATTCCTCCACGTCTAGCACTTCTTACAGTGCTGCTGGGTTTTCATTTGTAGTATTACGTGGCGTTCTTTAATATTGCTCTCTGTTATTGACAAACATCTGTAAATAGTTTTCCCCAGTAAGAACAGTTTTTTCTCATCTTTGACTTGCCTGCTGGCGTATACCCACAGTCAGCCCGTGCATTCTTATGCCCACCTGCATACAGCAAACGCACCTGCGTGAGCACCCACAAGATTCTTTCTGCAAAATATGAAACTGCTAGAAAGCTTTTCTTATCTTTATATGCCAATCATTCCACATAATGGTGTACCGTCTGTTTCCAAGATGCATTCGAAAGAGCTGCTGCAAGTTGGAAGCCCACCTCTGAACACCCTGAAGCTGGAAAAACTGGAATTTCTGATCTGAAACTTTGCAGCTAATGTGGTCTTCAACACAGAGGCTCAGGGTGAGGCAGTGGTGTGAGGAATTGCTGCTTCCCCAAGTGTATGTCAGTCTTAAGTCACTTCCATTATGGGCAGAGTGCGGTAAATGTTTCATGCTGTAAACATCCCTACCAGGAAACAATTCATTTCTCATTGATATTTTCTGGCAGCTTGCTTCCTCCCTCCAGTGGGGTGGAGAAGTGCACCTTTGGGGTCGCCTGCCATATAGCTGGCTATTCCAAAACCAGTCTTGCCATCACGGAAGCTTGATGGAGCCCATCCACCAAGGGGAGTTAAGGCCTGAGCGTTTCATTTCTCCTTAGTGGTTGTCATAAAGAGGAACAAAACGCTGCTTGAGTGATTGCAGGGACACAAGTGACCCCAGCTGTCCCAGACAAAGTAATAGGAACTATGTAATATCACCATCCTGGCTTTGTTTCTTTGATCTAATCTTTTCCCAATCTCTTACAGAAGCCAGTGAAACTGCCCCGTTCTTCTTCTTCTGTCTTTGGTGCCAAAGCGGTAGTAAATTTCTGCCCAGCTCTGTGTTCTCCCTCCTTTGTGTACCTTTTCTTGTGTTCGTATGTGTTAAGAAATGGCTGTTACTAGAGTCTGTGGTCATCTTCGTTTCACAAGGTTTCTACAAGCACATCATTAGCTTTGATATCCAGTAAGATATGAAAGTGCAAGTCCACTTGCTGCCCTTTGTGGCACAGTACGGGAAGCACAGCAAAAGAAACGAAAACCAGGTGAAGAAACTTCTGCCTTGGTTTGTCTGGCTCTAGGAATCACAGCCCGTCACTGGGGTGACCTTCAGAGGGGTGTGTTCCCTGCCAAACCTGACCCATTTCAAGTTGAGATGAACACTGGAGTTTGTGCTGATTTGGCCAACACAGGTTGCTCTCATTAGCACAAATTACCTGAGAGGGGCTCACACTGCAGGTTCCCCCCAGGCTAAGGTTCAGAGGGTTGCCCAGGTGTTCTCCACTCCTATTAGAGGTGTGAAAGAGCCAGCCCTCCCAAGGGCAGTGTGGGAGATAAGGGAGGGCTCAGTTTCCTTTCTACATAGATCCCTCTGAGGGTGACGGAGCACTGGCACAGGCTGCCCAGGGAGGTTGTGGAGCCTCCTTCTCTGGAGATATTC
>Ga0181612_144655_pt1 | contig 10408 bp, 3 predicted proteins | sample HoacroProtozoa21_FD_119630 | JGI IMG/M metagenome (GOLD analysis project Ga0181612, IMG submission 119630) | Hoatzin crop microbial communities from Cojedes, Venezuel. Combined Assembly of Gp0051906, Gp0051904, Gp0051908 | reverse complement strand
GGGGGGGTTGGACTAGATGACCCACAGAGGTCCCTTCCAACCCCTACTATTCTGTGATTCTGTGATTCTGTGATTCTGAGTGATACTTACTTCTCTCATCAAAGAGATTTTCTGTCCTTCTTACAAAGTTAGAAGGTAGCTTAATATCTGTAGAAAAAAAGACATGTGAAGGACAGGACATTTTTTAAATGGGAAAAAAATCAAGTCCCAAAATGGAAAAAAAACATTGTGCCTGGAATTGTTAATTCCTTAATTAAGAAAATATTTAAATGCTTTACATATACTCAGAATAAAATGTGAAAATTTATACTGCTTAACCATGTTTTGCTTATCTTGCCAGACATGTTCGGGTGAAATGTAATATACTTCTTGGGCTGGCTTTCAAATAACCTGGGGCAATCAAAACAGAAGCACTCAGAATAACATTGTGTTTAGCAAAACACTTTTGAATGTAACAACAGAAAGTGAGCAGATTTGTTACCATGCCCTTATGATTTTAACATTTACTTATTTCCCCCCCCTTAGGAAAACATTTAATATAAAATCAAGTGTTACTGTAAGGAACAAAACCACTGATCGCATATATATCTCTTGATAAAGGGATCATTTGGTAATACCTGCTTATTGTGTTGATTTCTGATAAATCACAAACTGATAGTCCTTTTTCTTGGATTTCTAATAACCTGTACTCCATTAATATTCTACATGATTATTCCCCCCTGCTCCTAGGAAAACGTGAATGTAGATTTACCTTTTTACATAGTCTCAAATGTTTGCCAGTATTACTACATTAAATGATATTTAAATTACTTGAAAATTCATTCAACTCCAATAACTTCTTTTATTTCTCCTAAAAATTCTCGTGTACTCCAGATACAATGAAATGTATTCTGTCCTCAGTACAGTAAAGAAAATGTTTCTTTTACTTAACTCCTGCTTTCATTTTCAAAGTAAATAATTTCAGGTTTTATATGTAGCTATATACCCTATATGACATACAATCTACTAACTTTACTTAAAAAATTGAAATTACGTTTGAAAAAGATTCGTTTACCATGCTATTAATTTCAACGAGACCAGATTTGAAATATATATAAACATTAGTTATATATTATCAATAATGATCAGTAAGACTAGTAATTAGTCTAGAAAAACAGGTACATGGAAAAAGGGACAAAATGAAACAGTGTTTTAATCAAGGTAATCATGACAAACCTTCTTTATACTGTTCTTTGATTTTTTAAGCAAAGGAAATATGATATCACAGGGAATAATTATTTAGGCAAGTTAACATACGTAGGAATGAGGAGCACACAAAACTTAGAGTGGTTGTGTTGAAATAAGAATTGATGTGATTTAGAGATATTCCCAGGGAACTTTCTCATTTGAATGTGAGTTCTCTTTAACTTGCTGATTAACCTAACTTGACAAAACTAGGCAATCTCAAAACAAGAGTGTACTTCCTTAAAAAATGTTCTGTCATGCCTTGATGCCTCTTATTATTTCAATGATCTCAGGCTCTCCAAAAGTTTAGCATTGTTCATGAAGTTTCATAATTGATAAGGTTTAAATCTTAACCTGTTCTCCTTTTCATATAAACTCAATTAGTTTGTTTAAAGCTATGATTTTTCTATCCTTCTCTTTTGCTGAAATAAACTCTTCACATCATTGTTCTTACCTATTCTTGAAGATTCTCTTTGCTTTCATGAGCCTTTTAATATCTCATACGGCCATGGGGATGAAATAAAATTCCACTTGACTTTATGGGATAATGTATGAGCTCTAATATTTGTTTCTTTTATCATTTGAAAACCTATGGTATTTATGTCAACAACCTGATCATATGTAACAGTAAGCTTTTAAGTCTGTTGTCTATATCAGTTTATTACAGTGCCTAAAACACTGAAATGGTTTCTTCCAGAGCAAATTTCTATTTTATTTTTTGAATTTGTTACATTAATCAAATGCAAAAAGAAAAACAAAGTGGGAGGTAATAAGCTCTCCAAAAAAAAAGGGGGGAGGGAGAGGGAAGAGGAAGGAGAGAGAAAAAAATAGTTAAATAAAACCCCCAACCAACCCAAAACAGTGACTGCACAAATGCAAAACTAACCAAGAAAATGTAACGCCCACCCTGGGGATGAGAAACCGCCCCTGGGATTTCTCCTTGTGGGGAGCTGGGCTGGATCCTAACATCAGCAGGAGCCAATGTTAAAATGCAGTAAATCCTGAATACACTAGACTGTAAACCATCCCACTTTTTAAGACTAACGAGTAGAATATATTTCAGGGGTGACATGTAGGTGTAACAGTTCTAAAGTCTGGGATTTGCTTTGTAAACACAGGTAAGAGGCATAGGTTAAGGGAGGGATTTAGTCTGCTTAGTTTCACTCTCTCAGTTATGGTGCTTAGTTAGAATATGAGCTTCCCAGGCAATTGTCAGCAGAAAGACAGTCTAGTTTGAGAAGGAATCTGGCTTAGGCTCCTTGACTAACCCTCTCTCTGTAAAACTAGATACTTTAGGTTTAATAATATACAAAATCTCTCCTGTGCTTCAGCCAATTGACAAGCCTCTGGTCCAGGGCTGAATTCCTTCATGAACTTCTGCAATAAATCTAAGACTGAACCAAGTTTATCTGTGATTTATGTATTGCAAGGCCCAAACAGTAATCACATCTGCTTACTTCTCAGGGCTGCTCAGCACAAGATGATCGTATCATCTTATACAAGATGAGGTAAGGGCACCTCCAGAGGAGTATTAGTCACTTAAGTGACCACATCTAGCCTTCCTATGGAGGGCTCTGGAAGCCAATATTGCTCTTGGGTTTTGATACCTAATTTCAACTGAAATTGTTTGTTGAAGCTTTCCGTCTTTTGGCCATCCATTGGTTAGAACGTTCAGGAAGCTAATAATCTGAAGCGGTTTAGCTCTACATTACTCATGTCCTAGGAAGGTTCCTTACATTTTAATGAATCCCAAGTTCCTCCTTTCCTCTCTGTTCTTGTTAGAGCCTTAGGCCAGAGGGAGAATGGGAAAGAGTGAACCCAGCCTTAATCTACAGTGAGACTTTTCAGCTGCATCAGAAGAGTGGACTAAGTTTGAGACATCTAAGTTTAGCCTCCTACCTATGTTTACGTGTGAATTAGGTGTCTAAGTTCCTTTATGGCCTAGAAAGCAACTAGGTTGACCCATTGGTAAGAGATCTACTTTAGAATGAGAGGAGTTGTCTTCAAGACTCTGTTGCCTTGTACTGACTACTTCTCTGTAGACTGCAATGGAATTTTATATTCCAAATACACACGTAGGCATTATAACCATGTAGCCCTGTAAAGCAGCATTGCCATTGATCATAACAGGTCATCAGTTTTGCACTGTTTACAATGCGTCAGGATGGAGGGTTGCCAGGCTTGCCATCTGAACTCTTCTTAACCCTCCAACAGCTTTTTCTTAGCTACTTCAGTTGTGACAGTAATTTTTCTAATTCACCAGATCTAAGTTTACTTTGTTTTACTTCTGTTTATGGTAGAATCACAGCAGCAAGCACTTATTCTATTTAGCATAAGGTATTTTCAGCGCTAAGATAATGATGCAGTGTAAAGAAACACAGACCTGGTATGACAGCAGAGACACTGAGAAGTGGAGGCACAGGATGTGATGTAGAGCAATGCAGATATGGGATAGTAAGTGCTGGGGCACAGCCTCAGCACTGGAGACCTCTTGGCTGTAAACAACTCACCCATGGTCATTTAAAGAGACGCAAGCCTGGAGTTGAAGGAACTTGCATTTGGGGATATCACAGCAAAGATATACAACTTAACATGCATTTCTTATATATAATGGTCAATTATGGATATAATGGTCAATTAATTGCCTATGCTAGAAACATACACAAGTGGAAAATTGTGTTTAATGTGAAAGGCTCAGGTTTATAGCAGCATGTTCCCACCAATATTCAAGAATTGAATAGAGGTACTATTACACAGTATCTAACAAACTGGATTCCAGACAATCTGCCTGGAATTTTCCCAGACAATACACCTGGATACTTTGTAATTACATAAAGAGACAGAAAGGCATCTTTTTATGAGGACTTTATTAAGCTTTCAAACATAGACAAATACAATACCATCAGCACAGAAAAAAATAATAATCCTAAACTCATTCAGGCGCTCCAAAAGATCCTGTTGGCTAGGATTACTCAAGTATTGGAGGCATCCAATGTATGTAACGACAGTTAATGTATGCTTAGACAGTTAAACTCTGAGACAGTAACATTCCTGAGAGCCTGGAATATTCTTCTCAACATAGAAAATGCCAGATCATTATTTCAAATGCAAGTGTATGTTTTTATCATTGGGAAAGCAGCAAAGTTATTAATAATGTCAGAGGAAAGAATGAGTGCAGAATATTAGCTAAAAGCTCCACTCACTCCAAAAAAGAAAGATGTCACTGCAGTGCAAATGTGTGCTTATTTGTTTTGCCTTGGCCTAGAAAAATCTCTTCAGTAGACAATATTTTTGACTGTATAGAAGTAGAAAATATTGCTTGGAGCCTGTAAAATTTGGAAGAATATCATACTTTGATAAGAACATTAGAATGACGATGTGAGATCAGTGGTCTATCTGTCCCAAAGCCTCTCTTCAACGGGACAACAGAAGGTGCTTGAGAAAGGACAAGAATGGGGCAAGTGTGTGCTGATTGCTCACCTCCCTGAAATATCTTTCTAGTCCCCAGCGATCTGTGTCCCTGAGACTTTTAGGTGTTGTCTTCTGTATTTAATACTTTCCAGTTATACAATGTCAGCTATGCTTGCATGCAGCCCTTGATGGAAGGCAGAGCCTTCAAGTTATCTGAAGAATGTGTATGTGATTTTGTCCCTTCCTAAATACACTTGACTTCGTAATAACAGCATCATCTTTTAATTTTCATAAAATGCCCCCAGCAGCGTTCTTTATACCTACTTCATGTGTTTGCCCTATAAATGTTTCCTGCTCCCTGTGCACCTGTGATAATGTAGGTGTAGTTTGATCTTTTTTGATACATTCCCTCTGGTTGAAATGTCTACGCGTGCCTTTAATTTTGATTACATTCGTATGTTTTATATTAAATCCTTGAGGCACTCCCTGATCATACCACAGATATCGGTACTTTTGTTAGTTTGAAACTTTTATGCCAACCACTTTCATGAGGTTTGTAACTCTCCGGAGACACTCCCTGGGTATTCATGGTTTGAAAGCTATAGTGACTTTAACCATGTGCTGAACTTCCAGTTCACAAACTCTACAATAACTAGTAAGAAAATGGGGACAGCAAGGAGGAATTTATAGCTTTCAATTTTGACTTGTGCATTTCAACCAGAACTTTTTATTTTCTGTCTTCTGTTGTTTCAGAGTTTTAACTCACCGGACTCCTCTTTAAAACTTGCAAAAGAATGCAGTAGAAAAAGCTTAAATTCCAGGATGGGAAAAAATAGTGCTTCCATTATAATGTGAAGCTTGTCTTACTTGTTCAATTTTGGATTAGGTACTCTGAGAAGAAGTGGTGATTTTGTGTAGAAGAGTCCGTGGTTTGTTGAAGCAGAGACCAATTTTTCATTTATGGTTTATCTGTTCATTCATCTTGTATTTCTTTTTTCCCTTCCTGCTGGAAATATAAAACAACCAGGGAGGAAAGGCATTAAAGAGTTGCTTAAAAAGATCATTTGCACTTTGCTACCTTGCTTTGCTTATTAAATTGAAATTTTGCAGTTTTATCAGTTTGACATATGCATAAAAATGAGATACTAAAAAAAAAAAAACACCTCATAGAAACATAACACTTTTTTCAGATTATTACACAATGGTAGACAAAACAAACCACCACCAACAATTTTTTTCTAGTGACAGAATATGTGGCAGATTAATGATTGTTATTTAAATCTACATTTTAGTTCATTTTGCTTCAGGACATAAGTTAATAGGATATTGATGGCATTTGAACTCAGAACTACGTGTTCTGTAAACAAAGATTGTGTAAATTCTAATAGTTCATTTTGCCACTTGATCTCTGTACACTCAAAATGTGGGTATGTTTCCAGAGAACTACTATAGAAAATAAAAATAACTAAAAAAAGAGACATGCACTACTACAAGTTTTTCCCCTTCCCAAAGATGAATTTTCACTTCCTTGTTTACAGAAACTATGCTTTGGATTCTGTAATGACTTAAGTATAACAATATGTTTTGTTACAGCATTTTTTTGGCAGATTTGAGCTATTTAACATTTATTTTTCAAGTGGACCACTTCATTGTAATAGTACTGCTGTTCAGCCAACAAGAATCTTAACATGTGAGCTAGTTAGCTGGTCCTGTTCTCCTGGGCAAGGGATAAAACTGAAAAAACTAAAGCAAACAAATGCAAAATATATATTCTTGTAAGATATAAAATCAGATCTGTTTTTTCAGTGGCATAATTTACAGTATGAATCAGTATGCTATATGAGAGAGATGGTAAAGATTTAATGTGAAAAGTAAAGATTATTCTTTTTTTTTAAACATAAGCCTCGTTTTTAACCCAAATATGACATGCAGTGAAACTATCATATTTTTTGAAAGCATAGAAGAGTACATTTACTCAATTTGCAAGAATAAATTTTAACTGCACACATTTGGTTGGAGACCTTCCTTATTACACCACCTAGTAAAGGAATGCAGTATAAGAGTTACTTTACAAGTGAGCCAGCGAGCTGTCCTGGCTTACAGAACACATTCACATGTTCAAGATCCACTGGATTTTCCAAAACTCTGGTGTACCCTTGCAAGTTTTGTTGACTGTCTGGGTCATATACTCATGTACATTTTATCACCCAGAAAGTATAAAAACAAAACTAAAAAATATGGTTTTTGTATATCTTGTCTTCCCATTAAAACTGATATTGACAATCACTTCTTTTTATGCTATACCCAGTGGAGGACACTCTGTGCAAAAGAAAATCAGAAGAGAAATAAAGGGAATGAACAAAAGAATTCTATGTGGCTGGTATTTTGGGGTATAGCTCACCATCTTCCCACTGCACCAAATTAGAAAACACTTGAACAAAAAAGAAATTGGTGAAACGTTTTCAACATAAATAAGAAAGGCATATATATACCACACTTTCAAGATAACGTTTTAAGCTTTTTGAAAAGTAAAATGCAACTAGAGCTTGAAATTGAAATAACAGTTACTCAGTGTTTAGGGATGGAGAACGGAAAAGAAGTTAGTCATAGTGGTGGCAGAATGCAAAGTTTCAGATTCAATCTTTTAAAAAGCAGTGTAGAAACAGAGGATCAAATAATGATGTAAAGTTGTACAGCTTCCAACTCAGTGTAGGAAAAAAAACAAAGTCAGTTTTGTGGGGATTTCAAAAATACTGATGGGATGACAGAAACTGAAATACAGGCTTTGACCTGCTTAAAGATCAGACTGGTAATTTTCACATTCCAAGTCCCTTCAGCATTTCTTGAGGATTTTTCTGTTTTATCTCTCACCTTGTGAAAAAACAGTAAATTTGAACTACTCTCTCTAACGGGTGATACATAATGGAAACAGTGTTTGATTGTACCAGTGATTCATAAAATCTCTAAACTCGACACATTAGCTCAAGATTGCTGCAGAAACGTACTTAGCTGCATGTGAAAAGCATAGAAATACTTCTAGCCCAAAGGTGACAGGACAAAATGTTCTAGCAAGTTATCAGTTTGTAGTTTCTCGGTACATCTGTGGTAAGGCCTGCAAAATCAGAGGAACAGTCCAGAAGTCCTTTTCAGTTTCCTGTTCCTAAGCATATCAAAATATTTACTCAGTAATTTGTGCTGGCTATAGGTTGGTACTTTCAGTCGTTTTAGGAAAGCTGAATACATCAGACACTGGTCAGAAAAACTTTTCCGTCCTCCCTGCCTTCACTGCCCCAAGGCATGAGAAGGCACAGAGTAGCACAAAGGCTGCTGAAATAATTTGTTTTGCCTGCCTGTAAAACCTTGGTAGTTAACAACTGCATGCATTGCAGTCACCCTCACCAGCACTGTTCTCTGCCTTTTGAAGTAACACGTATTAATGGTCGGTCTATGGAAAAACAAACAACCCTCTTCCCCACATACAATGTACTCAGTATTTAAATAAACTGAAAAGATTTTTTTTTTTTTTTTGAGGTGATTTATTTCATATTTTTGATAAAACTTGCATTATATTTAAGACATAATTTTTATAACCTATAAAAATTCTTTTAATGGAAGATAAATAGTTTATCTCTCTGATTTATAGTACTCATATATATAGAGTTGCTGCTCATTTTTTTTTTAAATAAACCAGGAAGACTTAGGGGTGGTTTTCAAGATTTTTTGTTTTGTTGGGTTTTATTGTTGTTGGTTTTTGAAGAAACAGGACTGATAGTGCTTTAGCAGTTTTATGCAAAAATCACTGTGTTTCATAGCTGACATGTTGCCTCCTTGTATCGAAGACATTAGCTACCTGATTCACCACTGCCGATGGTGAAGAATACCTCCTGGCTAACATTGCTTCCCATACTATAACAGAGGAACAAAAGAAGAGCAAGCCCCATCTCTATAATGCTTTGATTACCCTTTCAAAATGGCAGATTCTTCAAAGGTTCAGAAATTGCAGAAAGAAAAAAAACTGATTTCAATTATTCCTCCTCTTGAAAAATAATAGCTTTTTTTTCAGTACTCCTAAAGCTCATGTTTTAATCAGGTTTTATAAAAAAAGCCAGTATTAATTTTATCCAGATGTATCTCTTCACCCCTTTAAAAAGAAATACAAATTGGCGCTTTTTTAAGTTGAAAAAAACCCTGATCTAGTACTTTAATTTAAGACACAGACATCCATAATGATTCTTTTTGTAATCCTTTTAGTTCAGAGACATATTTATCCCAGATTGTTTTTAAAATTAACTTCACACTTGCACAGATCACAAACTTAATCTCTTTCAGGCATTTTTTTATATTTCCTTATATGTCCAGTATAAATCCAATGAAATTCTGATGTCAAAGAAATTCTTCATTTTTACTTAGGCTGGATGTGAGAAAGTCAAGCTTATTTTGCTTTATTTTAATAATTGGTTCTGAGCAGATGCATCTATTTATATCTCCAGTCAAATTTCCTATTTCTAATTTGTGCAAAGGTTAACTTGTACTCCTAAAGTCAGGAGCCTGCAACTTTCAAGTTTTAGTTCATATTTCTTTTATTTTGAAGTTGTTATTTTACCCTGACACAGGTCATTCTGAAAGGTTAGTGATATATCCATGGAGCAGATTTTGCATAGAACTTATGAGACAATTTCAGAGTAAATCCATTCAGTTCATATATTTGGCAGACTTTATTAAGACCGGGGATTATCTTCTCAGGAAATTCTTTATTTCCACATGTGTTGGGTTGACCTTGGCTGCCTGTCAGACACTCACCCAGCCGCTCTCTCACTTGCTCTCGTCAACAGAACAGGAGGAGAAACTAAGATTAGAAAACTCATGCCTTGAGATAAAGTCAGTTTACTAAGTAAAGCAGAAGCTGTGCACAGAAGCAAAGCAAAAAGAGGAATTTGTTTACTCTGTCCCATGGACGGGTAGATGTCCAGACACTTCGTGGGAAACAGAGTCTCAGCACATGTATCAGTTGCTTCAGAAGACAAATACTCTAACTCCAAATGCTCCCCCTCCTCCTCCTTTCCATCAGTTTTATTGCTGAGCACAAGGTCATATGATATGGGAGATCCCTTCGGTCAGTTTGGGTGAGCTGCCCTGGCTGTTCCATCTCCCAGACTCTTCCCCGCACCCAGCCTACTGACCTTTGGGGTGAGTGTTGGAGAGAAAGCCTTGATGCCGTGGGAGCCCTGCTCCGTCATAGCCAAAGCACTGGTGCATTATCAGCTCTGGTTTAGCCACAAATGCAAAGCACAGAGTGATGTGGGCTGCTGTGAGAAAAGCTAACTCCATCCCAGAGAGACCCAGTACACCAAGGAATGCTGATATATATTATTTATGCATTGAGTTTCGATATCTGACCTTTGTGAGACGTCCTCTATCCTCCCTAGTTCAAATGAATAGTAAACTGAGGCTGTGGATCTGAAAAAGCTTCAGGGGATAAATTTGCAAAGTAAAATATTACGCTCAACTTAATTAGATACGTTAATGATCATTTTTTTGGTAAAAAGCAATAGGGATTGTTTTGTTAATTTTTGTCATGCCAACAAAATGCCAAAGATCTTGGAAACAATTCAGAGGAGAATTTATTACAGGAAAAATGGAAAACATTTAAGGGATATTGGGAGGGTGAAAGAATTAAGAAAAAAATAAGTTACGGCAGGATTCCTGGCAGTCTTATAATTTTATTTTTGCACATTGTAAATATGATTAACACAATTCTATTTGAACTGCAGTG
>Ga0181612_138373_pt1 | contig 10408 bp, 8 predicted proteins | sample HoacroProtozoa21_FD_119630 | JGI IMG/M metagenome (GOLD analysis project Ga0181612, IMG submission 119630) | Hoatzin crop microbial communities from Cojedes, Venezuel. Combined Assembly of Gp0051906, Gp0051904, Gp0051908 | reverse complement strand
CAACCCGTTTACCTGGGCTTCCGGTTGGCGCTCGCCTTTTTATTGCGATAATCGAAAGACACTCTCGTATCCCGACTTGCGTACCTTTATCAAGACGGAACTTACGCGTGTAATATTGGAAAACTTTCCGGAGGTGGAAGCCATCGCCGGTGTGGCTACCGGTGCCATTCCGCAGGGAACCTTGGTGGCCGACGTGCTGAACTTGCCTTTTGTCTATGTGCGTTCCAAGCCAAAGGACCACGGACTGGAAAACCTGATAGAGGGCGAGATCCAGCCCGGAATGAAGGTGGTGGTCATCGAAGACCTTGTATCTACAGGCCAGAGCAGCCTGAAGGTGGTCGATGCCCTCCGCCGCGACGGGTGCAAGGTCATAGGCATGGTGGCCGCCTACTCTTATCGTTTTGCCGAGGCCGAAGAGGCGTTCAAGAAGGCCGACGTGCCCCTGCTGACCCTGACCAACTACGACGCAGTGGTAGAGGTGGCCTTGCAGACCGGCTACATCAAAAAAACCGACGTGCCCACCCTCAACGAGTGGCGCATGGATCCTGCACACTGGGGTAGTCATTTAAAATAAACAGCTATGGAACAATTCAAAAGCAATGTAAAAGTAGTATCGGCTTCTTCCGACAGTGTGTACGAAGAACTGGCCGACTTGAAAAATTTTGAAAAGCTGACCAGCCGCCTGGATGAAGACAAGCGGGGCGACATTGTGTTTGAAGACGAGATAGTCAAACTGAAAACCACCATGGGCGACGTGTCGTTCAAGATCGAAGAACGCACGCCCGGCAAGTGTGTGAAGTACACCTCGGTGGATTCTCCTATCCCCCTAAAAATGTGGGTGCAGGTGTTACCGCTGGAGGAAGAAAAATGCAAGATGCTGGTCACCTTGGGCGTGGGGCTGAACTCGTTTATGGTCCGCATGGTGCGCAAGCCGCTGGAAGAAGGCGTGGAAAAGGTGGCCGACGTGTTGTCGCAAATACCCTATAACGAAATATAATGGCAAACAAGCTTTGGGAAAAGACGGTGGAGGTGGACAAGGCCATCGAGCGGTTTACTGTAGGCAGGGATCGCGAACTGGACTTGTACTTGGCCCCGTACGATGTGCTGGGTTCGGCGGCCCACGTCACCATGCTGCGCAAGATTGGGCTCCTGGAAGAGGCCGAGCTGAGGCAGCTGATGCCGCAATTGCACCGCATATACGAGCAGGCATTGAATGGCTCGTTTGTAATAGAAGACGACGTGGAAGACGTACATTCGCAGGTAGAGCTGTTGCTGACCAGGGAGTTGGGCGACGTGGGCAAGAAAATCCATAGCGGTCGCTCGCGCAACGATCAGGTGCTGCTCGACTTAAAGCTCTTTACTCGCGAGCAGCTGCGTGTGCTGGTGGGCGAGGTGAAGGCCCTCTTCGATGCCTTGATCAAGCAGAGCAACAAGTACCGCGAGGTGCTGCTGCCTGGTTACACACACCTGCAGGTAGCCATGCCTTCTTCGTTCGGCCTGTGGTTTGGCGCTTATGCCGAAAGCCTGGTGGACGACATGCAGATGATCCTGGCTGCTTACCGGCAGGTCAACCGCAACCCTTTGGGCTCGGCAGCCGGTTATGGCTCGTCGTTTCCGCTCGACAGGGCTATGACCACTCGCCTGCTGGGGTTCGACAGCATGGACTATAACGTGGTGTATGCGCAGATGTGCAGGGGCAAGATGGAACGCAATGTGTCGTTTGCCCTGGCCTCGGTGGCAGGCACGTTGTCGAAGCTGGCCTTCGACGCCTGTATGTTCAACAGCCAGAACTTTGGGTTCCTGACCCTGCCGGCCGAGTGTACCACGGGTTCCAGCATCATGCCCCACAAGAAGAACCCGGACGTGTTCGAACTGATCAGGGCCAGATGCAATGCCTTGCAGGCCCTTCCGTCGCAAATCACGACCATGGTCAACAACCTGCCCTCGGGCTACTTCCGCGATTACCAGCAGCTGAAGGAGGTGTTTATGCCGGCATTCCCCATGCTGCTCGATTGCTTGAAGATGGCCACTTACATTGTAGGGCGTATCAAGGTCAACAAGCATATATTGGACGATCCGCGTTACGATGCCATGTTCAGCGTGGAAAAGGTTAACGAACTGGTGCGCCGTGGCGTGCCGTTCCGCGATGCGTACAAGCAGGTGGGGCTGGAGATAGAAAAGGGTGCTTTTGTACCCGACAAGCACATACGGCACACCCACCAGGGCAGCATAGGCAACCTGTGCAACGACGAAATAACCAGGCTGATGCGCCAGGTGGTCGCGCAGTTCCCCTTTGCCAAGGTGCGGCAGGCCGAACGGCGTTTGTGGCAGGGATGAGGACCGCGGAACAAAATTTTTAAAAAAAGTTGCAAATTCAACAAATTTGCGTATCTTTGCCACACTTTTGCGGAAATAGCTCAGTTGGTAGAGCACAACCTTGCCAAGGTTGGGGTCGCGAGTTCGAGTCTCGTTTTCCGCTCTCTACACGGCTGCTCGGATGGTGGAATCGGTAGACACGAGGGACTTAAAATCCCTTGGCCATTGCGGCTGTGTGGGTTCAAGTCCCACTCCGAGTACTCCCTTACATCCCTCAATCTGTATGCTTTGCATGATTGAGGGATGCTTGTTTTTCCCCTCATGGGCAGATGGTGGACCCCATTCGCCCCTAAAAAGGTTTATTTCGGCCCAAATAGATTTGGATTTTTGCAGGGCGAAAGGTATATTTGTAAAAATTTTAACACAATCCCCATGAAAAAAATCCCCTTCTTTTTAGCAACGTGCTGCTGGGTGCTGAACGCCCTGGCGCAGACCCCCAATTATTACCGGCCTTCGGACAGGATTTACCTAGATTCGAAGGAACAACACGAAGGCAAGGCCGAGTGGCTGATGTGCAAGGCATCCGACTTGCAAGTTTCTTCCGAGTCTGTTTCTAAGGCAGGGCTCGACACCAAGGACTGGATGAAGGCCATCGTTCCGGGAACGGTGCTCACCTCGCTGGTGCACAACGGCAAGTTGCCTAATCCCGAGTACGGGCTGAACAACAAGCTGGATAAAAACCTGATACCCGACCTGGCCAAGGTGGGACGCGACTATTACACCTACTGGTTCCGTACGGAGTTTGAGGTGCCTGCCTCGTATGCCGGCAAAACGGTATGGATGCAGGTCGACGGCATTAACTATCGTGCCGAGATATGGATCAACGGCCAGCTGTTTGCCGTCATGGGCGGCATGTTTAAGCCGGCTTATATTGACTTTACGCGGGTGGCCAAGGTAGGCGGCAAGAACGTGGTAGCCGTCAAGGTGTATCCCGTGGACGTGCCGGGCGAACCTATGCCCAAGAACAAGCAGTGGGGGGCGGCCAACAACGAGTGGCACAATGGCGGCGACGGCCTGATAGGCTACAACACGACCATGCTGATGACGGCCGGCTGGGATTTTACCTTCATGGATGGCATACGCGACCGTTGCACGGGCATCTGGCGCAGCATCAGCATTTATGCCACCGATGCCGTGGTGCTTAGGCACCCGTTTGTCATTACCGACCTTCGGCATCCCGATTACAAGCAGTCGAGCCAGACGGTCAAGGTAGACGTATTGAACAACTCCTTGGACAGCGTGGATTGCGAGGTGCGGGGCGAGATAGTAGGCGAGGGGATAAAGTTTGGCAAGACTGTCAGGCTGCTGCGCGGCATAGAAAAGGAAGTTGCGTTTACGCCCGAAGAGTTCCCGCAGCTGGTCATCAACAACCCGCGCCTGTGGTGGCCTGCCTTTAAGGGGCCGCAGAACCTGTACGAGCTGAAGTTGCAGGTGGTGGTGAATGGCAAGGTCTCGAGCGAGACCAAGACGCGTTTCGGCATCCGCGAAATTGTGAGCAATGCGGAGTCGCCCGACCATTCGCGCCAGTTTATTGTAAACGGAAAGAAACTGTTTATCAGGGGTACCAACTGGATACCCGAGGCCATGCTGAACCAGCCCGACGAGCGAATGTATGCCGAGGTGCGTTACACGGCCCAAAGCGGTTTCAATATGATACGCCTGTGGGGGGGCGGAATAGCCGAAAGCGATTACTTCTTCCAGCTGTGCGACGAGATGGGCCTGCTGGTGTGGACCGAGTTCTGGATGACGGGCGACACCCGGCATCCGCAGGACGCTGCGCTGCACCTGGCCAATGCGGAGGCCACCATCAAGCGTTTGCGCAGCCACCCGTCGCTGGCCTTCTATGTGTGCTCCAACGAATCGACCGAACTTGCCGGGATAGAGGAACTGGTGACCACGCTCGACGGCACGCGCGCCTATCAGATGCAGTCGGAGTGCTGCGGCATACACGACGGCAGTCCGTACAAGCAGGTAAACCCCATGCAGCATTACGAAGACAGGGCTTCGGAGCGGGGCAGCCGCATCTATGGCTTCAACCCCGAATATGGCGCACCCTCCCTCCCGCTTGTGGAGAGCATCCGGAAAATGATGCCCGAAAAAGACTTGTGGCCCATCAATCCCGAGGTGTGGAACTATATGGATGGCGACGGCTTCTTCAAGATGGCCTCGCTGTATAAGGAGCTGTCCGACAACTATGGCAAGTGTACTTCTATAGACGACTACTGCCAAAAGGGGCAGTTCCTGGCAGCCATGAACTCCAAGGCCATTTGGGAATGCTGGAATTATAACAAGCACGAGTATGGCGACCGCTATGCATCGGGTACCTTGTACTGGTCCAACAGCTGTCCGGTATACAGGGTCGATGCCAAGATGTACGACTACTTCCTGGAACCTACGGCCATGCTCTACCATACGCAGAACGCCATGGAACCGCTGCATCCCCAGTTCGATTATATCAAAAACACGGTGAGCGTGTGCAACGAGTATTACCGATCGTTTGCCAATTACAAGGTGACGGCCGAGGTATACGACATCGACAGCCGGCGCGTATGGCAGAAGAGTGCCACCGTAAACATCCCGGAAGACGGGGTGGTGAACGATGTCTTTAAGATAGACTTCCCGGCCGGCATCTCGCAGGTGCACTTTATCAAGCTGCGGCTGTTCGACGACAAGGGCAAGCAGGTAGGCGACAACTTCTATTGGAGGTCGAACGACAAGTACGAGGGGGCTTGGACCACGACGGGACCGGCCACTTCCGGCTTTGAAGACATCTCCAAGCTGAAGGAAGTAACGCTGAAGGCCAAGGCTTCCACTTCGCAAAAGGACGACCGAAATTATGTGCAGGTGGAGGTGAAGAACCCGTCCAATACCATTGCTTACTTCGTACAGATACAACTGGTGGACGACAAGCTGGAGCCGGTGCGTCCCTCGTTCTGGACCGACAACTTCTTCTCGCTGCTGCCGGGCGAAGGAAAGACCATCACCATCGACACCGCCCTAAAGGATATGCCCGGGAAAATGCGACTGGTGGTAAAGGGTTGGAACATTAAGCGGCAGGAAATAGGGTTGTAAGCAGCCCCGGCATCATGGAGTCCTCTAGGAACGCTTATTTCGACACCCTGAAATATGTCCTGATAGTCCTTGTGGTATTGGGCCATGTGTGCGATCTTGACATGGAGGGGAATTGCCGCTTTTACTTCTTCCAATACTTTCACATTCCGTTGTTTGTGTTTGTGTCGGGTTACTTTACCCATGTAACCAATAAGGAGCGCTTTTGGAAGAGCCAGTTAAAGATAGCCGAAACGCTGGTGGTGTTTCACGTCATTTTTACGGTGCTGTGGATGATTTGGAATGGACGGTTCTCTAGGTATATGTTGGTGACCCCCTTCTTTGCCTTGTGGTACCTGCTAGCCTTGCTGTATTGGCGCCTGCTGACCTATGTGTGCCACGAAAAGTTGAAGAAGGTGCATCCCTTTTGGATCATTGCGGCTAGTTTTGCCATCAGCCTGCTGAGCGGCTGGGTGCCGATAGACAGCCAACTGTCATTTCAGCGCAGCTGCGTGTTCCTGCCATTCTTTATCATGGGTTTTTATGCATCCGACAGGTATCTGCTGCCACAGCGACTGCCTTCCGGGACGTGGTCCAAGGTATGTGCGGTGGCTGTCATTCTTGCCATTTTCCTATGGACCTACACCCACGTGCGTTTGTCCGTAGGCAGCTTGTACAGCATCGCGTCCTCTTATGGTGAGCTGGCGAGGCTTTCTAAGATTCCGGCATTTCAAGTCTTCCTTCTCCGGGCCTTGCACCTTGTATTTGCGGCCCTGTTGTCGTACAGCGTCCTGCTCTTGGTGCCGCGCACCCAAATGTCGCTAAGCCGCTGGGGCAGCCGTACGTTGTTTATCTTGATATATCATATCTTTTTCATCAGGGCGCTGCGAGTTTATTGGCCGTCGGAATGGCCTGCCAACATAGGCGTCTGCCTGTTGCTGACACTCCTGATTATGCTTGCCGTGCACGGCTTGTACCATGTCAAGGCGCTGCGTTGGTTCCTGAACCCGTTTACCAATTTTTTCGAAAAACGGAAGGTCAAATAATTTTGTCGGATTAAAATTTTGTCCTACCTTTGTCGCTCCAAGGCCATGGGTTGGCAGCCTGCTGCCGGCTTTGTGGGTTTGGCACGGTTTTTGCAAGAAGATTACCGATACTCGGGGTTGACTGGATTTGACAGCGGGTAGAAGTGGTAAGTAAGCATGCAGTGCGTAGTGGGCTAGCACTTAAATATCAGTCTTCAACAATTATCTGGCGAGAATAACTACGCTCTTGCTGCCTAACCGAAGCATAGTAGGTTGAGGCTTAATCTTGGCACTAGGTGCTGAGACAAGACATCACTCAAAAGCTCTTGCTCCGAAGCGTTTGGTAAAGTGGTGCGGCAAATTCGGGGATAGTCGCTTGCCGGCCTCGCGGCGGCGGTGAAATTTCAGAGGATAAGGCTGCGGTTGATGGCTCCGGTTCTGCCAAGGCTCGAAAATCCTTAGTCGGAGATAAGCATGTAGAAAGCTTATTGTTTCCTCGTTTGGACGAGGGTTCGATTCCCTCCAGCTCCACAGGCAAATCCGATATCGCAACGATGTCGGATTTGTTTTTTGGAAAACAGAAAACGTAAATCGGGTATTTTTGTCCGTAGTACAGGTAACGGACGAACCCTTGATTTTATTCAATTTTGCAAAAAAAATTAGGACGATGAAGAAAATAGAAAATCAAACTTTTGACCAAGAGCGCGCCTTGTACAACCTGCAAGACGCCGAAGTGCTGAATTGTGTGTTTGCCGGTCCCGCCGATGGCGAGTCGGTGCTGAAAGAGGCCCGGAACGTAAAGGTTGCCGACTGCCGTTTCTCGCTGCGCTACCCCTTGTGGCACGTGCAGGGATATGAGATGGCGGACAGCAGTTTCGACGACAAGACGCGGGCCCCGCTGTGGTACTCCAACGATGGCAAGATTGTGCGGTCCGACCTCCAGGGCGTGAAGATGCTGCGCGAGTGCTGTCATACGCAGATAGCCGACAGCCGCATCGTGTCGCCCGAATTCGGATGGAAGTGCGACGATGTGAAAATGATTCATTCCGAGCTTACATCGGAATACGTCTTCCTGGACAGCCGCAACATTGTGCTTGAAGATGTGGAGTTCCACGGCAAGTATTCGTTCCAGTACACCCAAAACGTGCTGATCGAAAACTGCAACCTCGACACCAAGGATGCCTTTTGGCATGCCCGCAACGTGCATGTCCGCAATTCGGTGGTGAAGGGAGAGTACCTGGCCTGGTTCTCCGACGGCCTTACCCTCGAAAACTGCCGCATCATAGGCACCCAGCCCCTTTGCTATTGCAAGAACCTCAAGCTCATCAACTGCACCATGGAGGGATGCGACCTGAGTTTCGAATACTCGGAGGTGGAGGCCGACGTGCAGGGACGCATCGACTCGGTGAAGAACCCCAAGTCGGGACACGTCATTGCCGACAGTATTGGCGAGATTGTGCTGCACGATTCCATCATGGCGTCGGACTGCGTCATTACCGAGCGGGAGAAGTAAGGAACCGCCCGTTTCTGCTTTGCTGATTGATTTTTTTTCAAGAATTTGTTTTTTTTAGAAAAAACTTTTATTTTTGTATGAAGTTTGTATTTCTAATAAACAAATAAACAGATTTTTAAAAATGAAAAAGTATTTAGCAGAATTAGTGGGTACTTTTGTACTGACATTTTTGGGTTGCGGCGCTGCCGTAAGTTTGAACTGCGGTGTTGATCCCGCATCGGTTGTGGGTACGGCCATCGCATTTGGCCTGGCAGTAGTTGCCATGGCTTACACCATTGGTGGCATTAGCGGTTGCCACATCAATCCCGCCATCACCTTGGGCGTTTTGCTGACCGGCAGAATGAGTGTTTCCGACGCTATTGGTTACTGGGTGGCCCAGGTAATTGGCGCTATCTTGGCTGCTGCCGTTTTGTTCGGCATCGTGGCCACCTCTCCCGGTCTGGCTGCCGGTACTACTACCGGTGCCAATGCTTGTGCAGCAGGCCAGGTAAACGGCTTTATCGTAGAGCTCGTGCTGACCACTCTCTTCGTATTGGTTGTGCTGGGTGCTACCAGCAAGACAAATGGTGCTACCAACAATTTCGCAGGCCTGGCCATTGGTCTTTCGCTTATCCTGATTCACCTTGTGGGCATTCACTATACCGGCACGTCGGTTAACCCCGCCCGTAGTATAGGTCCCGCCCTGTTCGAAGGTGGCAAGGCCCTGGCAGATCTTTGGGTATTCATCGTAGCTCCGTTGGCAGGTGGTGCCTTGGCTGCGCTGGTTTGGAAAATTATCCACCCTGCAAAAGAAGTAAAATAAATTAGTTGGTTTATTTCATTGTAGAAAGACCGCAAGCTTGGACTGTAAGTTTGCGGTCTTTTATCTAAAAAACTCTAAATCACTTTTTTTTAAGTTTTTTATGCAGTAATTTTGTGGTCGATGCGTTTTACAAGTGGACATAAGGAAAAAGAAGCATACACCGAAGAAGAGTTGGTAAAGTTGTGCAGGCAAGGCGACAACGAGGCGCGGAAGCAGCTTTACGAACGTTATGGCGGGCGATTGTTTGCAATCTGTATGCGTTATGTAGGAAACCGCGATGAGGCGGAGGATGTCCTGCATGATGGTTTTCTGAAATTGTTCGCATCGTTTGACAAGTTCGATTGGAAGGGCGAAGGTTCCCTGCCTGCCTGGATGGGAAGGGTAATGGCGAACGAGGCCTTGCAATACTTGCGCAACAAGAAGCAAAACGCATTGGACCAGTCGGTCGAGTTCGACGATGCGCCACAGGTGGCCGACGTGCCTGACGTGCAAGAAGTAAGCCGGATACCCCACGAGGTACTGATGCGGTTTATCGAAGAGCTCCCTGATGGCTACCGAACAGTTTTCAATCTTTATGTCTTTGAAAAGAAATCGCATATAGAGATTGCGGAGATACTGGGCATCAAGCAAAAATCCTCTTCTTCACAACTCACGAGGGCCAAGGCCTTGTTGATGGCGAAGATTAAAGACTGGCAAAAAAGAGAAATGTAAAAACGGAGTTATGGAAAACGAAAAGTGGTTAAATCAGCTTGAAGAGGAGCTGAGGGATTATGCAGAACCGCTCCCATCCATGGGATGGGCCCGATTGGAAAAAGACCTGGCAGGTCAGGAAGGCAAAGAGACTCCTTCTAAGCGTACCATATGGTTGTCGCCCTGGCGCATGGCTGCCGCAGCGGCCGTGCTTGTAGCCGTTTCGGTTTGGGCCTTCCGTACGCTGGGCCATTCGCAGGTCAACATGCCCGTCCCCGAGGATATTGCATTGGTTTCGGACTCCATTTCTGCTCCCGAGTTTACATTTGGCGACATCATCAGTGTGGCAGAGCATATAGGGCACCAGAAGCAGGCACGCCACCGCACTGCCGTACGCACCTTGTCCCATAGGAAGGCGGCGCAGGCTCCGGTAATAGTTGACGATGAGGTAGAAGAAACGTCCGACAAGGAAATTAAGTTCACCCCCATCGAAACGCGGAAGTCCGCGGCCGGCACTGCCTCGCAACAAGACGAGTCGCAGAATGCCCGCACGCAAACGCGTCCCACCGTGGCACCGCCTTCCATGAGTTCTAGCTTTATGAGCGGGCGCCGCGTGGTGGCCACCCCTGCAAGCAATACCGAGGAAAACGGCAATGTGGCCGAACCATCCGAACAGGCTCAGGAAACGCCTGCAAGCAAGCCCAAGGCCAAGCTGGTGGAACAGAACGGTCAAAAGGTGATTGTAATTGGCGGTTCCGAAAGCGGTGAGTAAGCCATCCTGGTTTCACCGCACAATGCGGCAGACGTCATCCCCTCTCTTCTAAAACAAAACGAAGCGGCACCCTGACAAGGATGCCGCGAAATGTTTATATATGTTGAGGCGCCGGTCAGTCGCCTGCCTGCATTTTCTTTTTCTTCTTATGCGACTTATAGATTTTGTACCCTATTGCCAGT
>Ga0181612_131555_pt1 | contig 10408 bp, 10 predicted proteins | sample HoacroProtozoa21_FD_119630 | JGI IMG/M metagenome (GOLD analysis project Ga0181612, IMG submission 119630) | Hoatzin crop microbial communities from Cojedes, Venezuel. Combined Assembly of Gp0051906, Gp0051904, Gp0051908 | reverse complement strand
CTTTTCTTTTCTTTTCTTTTCTTTTCTTTTCTTTTCTTTTCTTTTCTTTTCTTTTCTTTTCTTTTCTTTTCTTTTCTTTTCTCAGTTCTAGGCTTTTAAAAAAGAAATGTTAAAAATATTATGCACACCTTTTTCTTCCCCAGCACAGACTTAATGAGGCAGGGCTAAGACAGCAGTAGCTCTGACTTCACACTCAAGTCACCGGATGCGTCTGCTGCTCCGTGATTACTCAAAACCTCTGCAGCGTGGTGGGGTAAGCTCAGATCTGTAAAACGTGTCTTGTCTTTCTGTACCTACAGTTTGTTGGCACTGGCTTATAGCCAGACTCCTGGAAGAGCACAGAATGTTATTCTGGCAGTGAGAGGGTACAATTGGATATCTACATGGCTCAGTCCTCACTTTACTAATCCTTGGGTCCCTGAAGCCTGCTTCGCTCGGAACGCCATCTTTGTTTTCTGCATTTGCTCCTTAAATGACTAATTATACCCGTAAGAAACTAGCCTGATCCCAGTTCTAAGTGTGGCATAGTCTTTGCTGGACAGGGAAATAAATAGGTCCGAATTCATAAGATCCTGTTCAAAATCAAGGTATAATAACAAATAACTACTGCAGGAACATTTCCGTCACAATTAACCTGCTCCTATTAATTGTTGATTTTGATGTATTTATGTCCATGTCAAAGAGGATCTCATGTGAGGCTTGTCTGACATGCTAAAATGCTTAATTTAGTTTTCTCCCATCAAGTTTCTCTTTTAGAAGTTTTCACATTTCTGAAGTTTCTGCAAAAGTTCTGGTCTGTCATCTTCTGATAATTCTGTGAGGGATAAATATGAGTGTAGCCATTGGTGATGCCTGAGCATGGTAAACAGCTTCAACTGAGTGCACGCAGTAGGATTTGAGGAGATAGGATTGCCAGATCTGAGTGTCTTAACAGAAGGATCAAATCTGAAAATGTGTGAGTAGCTAATCTCTAACCCCTGAATTTGTGATCAGCAGTAATCTCCCTGCTGTTAAATAGGCCGGAATATACAGGATCTTAATTATCTTTCTGCAAGGTGTTACAAATCAGTCCAGGTTCATTCAGGATCCTCCTTATCTAACGCAGAAGAGGGAGATCTATGAAGACCTTTCTCTGGAAAGTGCATTTGTGCATTATATACACAGAGATTTACCAGAATAAAATTTCTGTTATATTTTGCTGTGTAAAACCAGCGCACGGTAATGGTATAGACCAGGACTCCAAGCCTGATGCAACACCCTTACCTGCTGCTGTCATGTCTTGGAAGATAAAAAGAGCAGGAGGAAAGACAGCTAAGCTCAACTGTGATCCCCAGTTTTCTCTTCATTACCTTTGGTGATGTCTTCAGGCTGTGACCCTCAGAATGTAATTGCTGGATATTATTTTGGCATTAATATCTAGCAGCCTTCTCAACTTTTGCTCCACATTCCTTACCCTGTTCCTTTCCTCTGCTCCATTTCTGTGCCATCTCTCCTTTATGTGTCCTCAGGCTTTGATCTGCATTTTCCTTCATATATACCCTGCTCTTCTAATACACAGGAAGGCAATATTCATATTCCCCAAGCAGATCAAGCCCTCAAAAGAAAATGCAAGCCAATGAGATAATAATGAGCACAAATCACTTCCAAATTACTGCAGTTGGATGTATTTTCTTCTTTTTTTCTCCCTCGCGTATTGTTTATGTGTTAGAGCTGGTTGAAAAATGTTGAATTTTATTTGATTTGGGCATTTTCCCAGGGAATTTGGATTCTTTCAGTAAAAAATTAACATGTCCCCAGAAATTAAGATTTGCAGTGTAAAGGTACTCATTTACACGGTCTACTTGATGCCTCTGCTCTCCCTAGTTGTCAGACTTCTGTCTCACACAGTGTCTCTCTCACCATTAGTACTTTCCTGGTGCACCATTGTGGCAGATCATGAAGAAGTTGTCTAGGACACCCTAGTTAACCACATAACAATTCTTCATAGATGCAAGCTAACATTTCTTGAGAGAAATGTCATTAATGCTGCTGGTACTGCTGTGCAGTACTGGTTACGTAGCTGTGTGGTGTCAGCTCTTCTGATCAATCTTCCCTTTGTTTGGAGCACTAGAAGGCAAAGATATCCTGTGGGCAGCTTCATGGCAAGGCACTTGTGGGACATGACACTGAAGTTATATTTGATATGTTTTGAGAAGGTCTAATGGTTCTGATACCTGATATCCTATGGGTATTTTATACAGATGAATACTTCTTATATTTCTGGTCCTTGTCAGTCACAGACAGTTACATGGAGCAGAAAGTGGCAGATGGAAACTAGTGGGAGATAAATATTTAAGTTGTTATATGAAAAGCAAATAAATAAAAACAATATCTCTTGTGAAAGTGAAATCACAAAATTAATTACCCCTACTCTATTAGTGGAAAACAAGAGACCTCTCTAGTGCAGCTGACATCCAGAGAAAGTCTCTGATGCCACTGTCATCTTGGGTTCCCATTTCTGAGAAGCTATCTGTCTCTCTCTAAAATATATCCATGCATATAAACATGGCTTTTTATTTTTGAAACACATGAAATAATTTAGTACAAACTAGAAAATAGCTTCCAAATGCCCTCTTTTGCCTGCACTCTTCTGAGAACATATGGGGAAGATAGCACATACTTTTCTTACAAAGAAAATGAAAATGTCATTGTTTTCCCCAAGTGAATTTGAAAAATTGATTTTGAAAAAATGCATTTTTGAGATCAGCCCCTCCCATATCAATACATCATATGAGAAACCGGTCATCTCTGCAGAAACATTTATTGGTTTCCATCATGTTGCATCACTTAAAAGATGAGACAGCACGCTCTGCAGAGTGCAGAACTTCCTTTCCTCTCCTCTCCATTCTACTTTAATTGCATTTCTGTTCTCAGCATTACATAACTTTAAAGGCATGTTATAAATATTATTCTGTGTCATAGATCATGTCTACAATGTATACAGCATTTTTACTTTGACATAGTCTCCTAAAGAAAAAGGAAAATGTGGGAAATTAAAATAAAAGAAGCAACCTGCCATTTGAAAGACATTTTACTTTTATTTTGCAGAAATCGATTTAATATATTTTACATAGTATAATTATTTTGCAAAGTCAGTTTGGAAAGGTTTGATTAAAAGCCCTGAGATTTTTTGAAGTCAGAAAATACATTTACGGAATTTTTCTTCCATGTCTATGGTTTCATGTAATTGCTTTTGTTGTATTAGTTTAAATTCAAGATGAAATCATGGCTGATTCCCACCCAGAGTGAGGCAACCAGGTTAACAGTAGTGGGGAATACCACACTGAGAACATACATGGGCATCTGTGAGAACAACCAGATTAATTCCATGAGTTTTACATACTAGAGCAAGAAAGACCGGTTCTACAGGTACAGACGTTTGCTTTTTTCTCAATTTGCTCCAGCAAGTTAAAAGTTCAACTACTATGACAGAGAATGGGTTCATAATCCCAACACATATTACTCCTTGTTACAAAATCTGTATTATTGGATTGGGAGCGTTTTGCTTGATGAGCAACCTTGCAATCTAGCCTACATTTTCCCATTGTTTTTGCTTATGAAATGATAACTGCCACCTGCATCATTTGGTGTATAAATAAATTAACATTTGTCTTACAATTGAATCTCTCTGAGTCTCATGTGGCTGACCCAAAAGTGACCTTAATTTTGAATTTTAGTAATGAATGTAAATAAATATTTAGGTAACATATCTTTCTGAAAACAGTCTTAACATTAGCATATCAAATTCTTGGAGCATTCGCCTTCCTGCAGAGTGGAAGTTCTGAAAAGCTTTACCCAAAAAGGTGATTTTTTTTACATTTTCAAGTAAACCACAACATTTCAGCATCCCTGAATTATGTTTTCTTTTGATTTTTTGAACTATATTCATTATTAAAATAAGCTTGTGCATTGCATTACAGACTCTGCAGTTCAGGTTCCTGTTCTCTCTTGAGGGCTGGGTTCTTTGGGTGGACAACATGTTTCTATGATGTACCCAAGACCAATTTTCTGAGGAAACGAGCAGTATGGGTGGCATATAAGGAGGTGGGATGGATCTCATCTAATGGTTTCAGTAATGTACAAATCCAAGAAAGCAATGACAGCTTTTGCTGATGGCACAGAGCTGGGGACATCATCAGTACAGAAAAGGTCACAGTTCACACAGGAAAAAGCAAATGGCCATGAATATTGGTGCATAGAAAGTGGAGGGCAAGGTTGTTTGGAACAAGGTAAGAACTGAGGGTTTTGTTTGATTGCAGGTTGGCTGTGAGTTGCCGGTGTGGTATGACTGTGGAGAAAACAAATGTCATCCTACAGTGTAGTGAGGCATTTCTGACAGAGGTCGGCTTTTAATATTGTGATAGAAGAGTGTAGTGAGAACATGGCTTATGCCTGGCAGAGGCTACTCTCGAAGTAAAATTGCAGAGGATGCCTGCTGGTGTGGCTGTGAGTAGGAAGCCTGTCTCTTGTGTGGAGACCAAGACAATTTGTCTTTTTTAACTCAGCCATGAGAGGACCAGGGAGAAGATGCTAATGTTCTCTATGCATAGTCCAGGGCCAAGTGGCTGGGGTACAGAAGAGCAATATAAGCTGAGTGACCATCCTGGCCTGCGAACAAATGGCTCTGAGCAAACGTGTGCTGTGAATTGGGAGAGAGAGGAAAAGAGTCAGTAGAAATAATGGAAACTGGAAGCTGAACAAACTTTAATATGGGGCTGGTAAATATTTTAAGAGGATTACGTGGTGCAATTGCCTGCTTTGGTGGCTCGGGATGTTCATTATGGTCTTGTGTTCTGCTTTCTTTCAGCCAACATAGTCCTTCCCTGGACACCAGCACTTGGAGGAAACAAGGACTAAAAGAAGGTTCCTGGGATAAAACGTCGGCCCACAGATCAATTGCATGAGTTGTGCCAGTGGCCCCTTTGCACATTTGAAAGGATGGGGTTCATGCCTGTTGTGTCTCAGTGGACTGCTTCAAGCAGTCATGCTGCATCTGCCACAGGTTTGCCAGGAGCTGAGTAGAAAAATCCCATTTCACGTTCTCCATATGGCTGCTGTCTAACAGATGAGTTCACCTAAATGCCCATAGTCCTGGCTCTCCCCTCAAAAGGCAGAGTGATTAGGGAAAAAAATAAATCAAACCTCCTCCCTGCTCTCCCTTGCCCCTAAAAAAAGTGTGAAATTCAAAAGTCTTAGTGAATCGTGTCAACTCAGGAGCAACAACCCATCTTCAGGCTTCGTAATTTGTTAGGGATACTGAATTGCAGCGTTGTTTTTTATGTTTTTGTTTGGGTGGGAAGTCTGCAATTCCTGTTAATGCTTTGTAACATACTTTGTGACATGTGGTAACACTAGGGAGAATAAAGACCAGGAAACACATGTGGCTGACAGGCAGGGCCAGTCATTCCCCTCCTGCCAAGTAGGCTGCCTTCATATGTGTTTCTGGCAGTGAGCTTCATGACACCTCAGGTTCCTTCCCATGTCTTTCCAAAAGTAACAGAGATTTTCTTCCTTGCAAAGGAAAAATGAAATCATGACAAAAAGTAATAAAAGCCAGCATCCAAAGCATTCAATAGAGTTTAAGACAGGAGTTGGGGGGGAGGTCATAGCTCAGAATCATTTTGTTGCAGATTATTACTGGGTGCTGTATTTTATCATTATGTATTCTATTTTGAAGTCTTTCATTTCTTTAAGGTGGTGACCTTCAGTATGCTGAAAGCATAACTGGATGAGCTTACCTGATTTTCCACAGCCCCAGGTATCCTTATGCATGTTTTGAACAGTGTAAGACACTTCTAAGGTATTTTGGTAACATAGTTTACTAATTAAATTTTTGTGTTGAGTTTACCCTTTAATAATGCCTGCATGGGTGCATTCTGGGGGCACGATGGTAGTTTCCTGGCAGTGCAGAGGACCTGGCAGCAAGGTGGGTGGTGGTGTGGTGGAGCTCTCCTGCAGTACAAATGTTGGGAAGATGGGAGTCCCAAGCCCGCTCAGGTGATTAGGCCTTCCACTTTTTTTTCTGTGTGTGTATATATATATTATTCCAGCAATGGCATAAACTGGCTTTCACTTCTCTCTGATCTGAGACTACGCTATAGTCATTCCATCCTCTCTGACAAAATTACTTTTTATTTCTTACTCTTTCCTCAGGAGGGTCTCCCCAGTCTCTCAGCATATCTTTGTTCTTTCTCTTCTGTACTTTAGAGTCCCCTATGGTCCTTGAAATCCTACCACACCACATTGTCCCCTGAGCTCCCTTTCAGCTCTTCCTTGCACACAGCATCTTCACAAGTGGCTGTAACTCCTTCCTCTTTATTCTCTGTGGTCTCCCCACACATCCCTATTTTGCTTATGTCTCATCTGCCTCCTACATGCTTTATGATCTCTTTGCCAGTATGAAGTAGTTCCCAGTAACATATTTACTGCTCTTTTAATAATTTCTAATGATTAAAGTGTCATGAGTGGCAGGACTTGCCCAAATAGGTGATAATTTAAAGATGAGACCCAATTCTCTTTTTAAAAATACAGTCCAGTTTGTCTTCCTTCCCAGCTTTGCCAAAACAACAAACCAGTCTGTCTTACATTTCGTATATATGATCTCATGTCAGAGCAGAAGTTTTCTGGAAAATTTGAGGCAAGTTGGAAGAGGCATTTTTGGATTCATATAGAAACTAAAGCATTCTTTTAAATAGATTTCTTTTTTAAATTTTTTTGGCTTGTCATTACTCAAAAGCAACGTGGGCTGGAAAATTCCTGATCTGCCAAGACCGGGGGTTTTCTCCACAGACTCTAAGTTTTCAGGTTCTTCTAGGGGCCCAGAGAGTAAAATCAGTAAAAGGGGCAGTCCTTTTTGTTAGGTCGTTTTTCTCCCTTCCTTGCCTGATGAAGTTGTGATGTGTACTGAAGGACAACCTCCCGTGCAATTACTTGTTACCTCTCAATTGCAGAAACAGGAGGTAAGGGGCCGGGGAAAGTGCCGACCAAATTGTGCCAAGTCCGTGTGTGTTCAGTGTCAACCTTGCTTATGGTTACTGAATGCTGGTTGTTGAATGTGTCGTATTAGCTCTTTATCAACAGGTGTTTTTTGAGCTTGAATTCTGAGTTGATAATACTGAAATAAATCTTTTATTTTTTTGGGCAAATACAAATTGATTTTATACTTCCAGCAAAACAAAAAATTCTTTCCAGATGCCTTTTTTCTTCAATATCAAAGCAGAGAATTCTTTTCCATTTTGTACATTGTTCTTTTTATTCTTAAGAATACTACCTTTAGGCAAATTTCAAAACAAAGTATTTTGTGGAAAAATCAAAATGCTCATCAAGAAAATGTCTTTTTTTTTTTCCTGTCCTCCCAAAAATATTCTGTAGACTTGCTAAATTCAGTATGAATTTATGAATAGTTTTGATTAACCCCAAATGATATTTTTATGGGCAAATATGTTATCTATTTACACCATATGTTTTGTAGCTGTATTTTACAATTTTTTTCTCTGAGTATCTCATCAATGACTGGTGCCTATGAGTAGTTTGGTAAAAGTTTATTAGCTAGGCTGAAAATCCTATGGATGGCATAAGAACTTTGCTTGCTGATTTTTATGAGCCTGTAGAAGCCCACCCTAGCCAGCTATGACATGTTTAATATTTTTTGTAGCTTCCCTTCTCGGATACAGCATATGCTGAATTCTTAGTGGGTATGGGAGAATTTGCCCAAGCAGTGATAATGTCACTAATCCAAAGATTCAGAAGACTTTGTCAGCTGTAGCGGAGCTTCTCAGGTCACAGGTTCTCTCTCCCTGTGCAAGCAGTAAGCTATGAGTGGTTTTTTTATTCTTTGCATGATCAGTTCCTATCAGAAGTAGAGGAAATGGTGCTTTGAGAGGCTAAAAAGTATGCTAGAAAATAAAGCAGAAAATAGTGTAATATGTGACTTTTTTTATCTGGTGAGTGAGTGGAGAGGAAACTATCTTTTCTTGCTCCCTTTTTCCTGCTTTCTGCCTCTTTCTTACAAAAACTGTAATAACTCACATGTAGCATGGATATAGGATATATGGCTAGAGCTTTGTGAGGAGTTAAGCTCGAAGCAAGACTTGAGTGAATTTTTTTATGATGGGCAATTTGCCAATGATGGGCAGTGTGGTGCAGTGCTGCTAGGAGAGCAGTGTGACTCTAAGAGCAGAATATGACCACAGCAGCCAACACAGATTTCATGTCACACCCTGATATTAAAACTAAGTCTTGTGCTGGCCTTTTGCACAAGGTCAACTTTAGTCTAGACAGGGGTGACATCTCTTCCACAGAAAAACCAGCACTCCAACAATCTGCATTAAATAAAAGTTTAAAAAGTATTATTCATATCTGAAGAATGAAAAATAATGGTGAAAGACTAGAGTTCAAAGTAAGTAGGTTTAATGGGAACTTTAGCAAGATAACTTAAAAATCTAAAGCCCAGAAAGTTCAAGATCTCAACAACCTTTAGTCTACTTTCATCTCATTGCACGTCTTCCATGTGTAATAATGGAAAAAACCCACATATATTTGCAATCCCTCTGTACATTGACAAGCTGAGCCATCAATGTGCATCATATGTGATTTACAGATGTCTTAAGCACCCACCCAGGACATATGGACATCTACGCAGCCAGAAACTATCTTCCAACTCTTGTATCTATGGCAAAATCTTGACCTTTATGTTTCACATAAGGAACAAAGATTCCCAGGTTCCCGCTTAAATTCTCCCTTCCATGTACTGAAAATATTAAAACAATTTAATCTCCTTACAATCCCCAGTGGTGCCCTTTAAATCAGCTTTTCACTGGGAATTGACTACATACTTTCTGTAACATAAACTGAAACCTGGGAGTTGTAAGCTGCCAGCAAAATATGAGGGTATGCTACATTTGCCTAGATATATAAGATATGACAAGACTTAATATATATTAAATTTAACAGGTGCTGTGATCTCCTGCATAGATACACAATATTCAAAGGCATACTCCAGAGAACTCTGCTTTCCTTGATAGTTCTGCATTTCTGTCCTTTCCATCATATTTTTATCTGTAATCTTACCTCCCATTTCTTACAATTCAGATTCGTTTTATTTAAGCAACGTTATCAATATTTTTATCAAGTTCCTAAATTACAGGCAACATATGCAACCTTAGCTCCAACTTCCCAGAGGTGTTAGTTGGGGAAATTGCAAACTGGTTAGATAAGCTGTAGACTTTAACAGAAACAGAGCAAATCTTGGATGTCACATTTCTCACTCAGTCAGAAGAGCCGTTTCTCTCACATGCTTACGATTTGAATTTTTAGGTGGAGAAATTACTAGGGAGGAGGTGGATGGGCAGAAAGAAGAATGGTTTTGTTTTTGTGAAAGCTCCTTAGACTATGGAGAACCAATCATTGCTGCCTTGCAGCTGGGATCTAAAGCCAAACATGTCAAATGCTGTCAAATGCTAATGATCACATTTTACATGTATTTCACATGGTCTTGAACATCAACAGTAGATGTAAGGCAGCACAACACAGGGAATAAGACACTGAACTATTGGGGCAAAGGGCCTCTCTTGAGCTTGCCAGCAAAGCTCAAGTGTCCACATTAATCTAAAAATTCTAGCTCTTGCTGGAAAGAAGTGTTTCTTGATCATGATTTACAGTGCCCACACTTGGATTTCACTGGTACTGCACGTTCTATCTCCCAAATAGTGGCCCTTCATTTTTTTAATGTCTAACCCATTCAGACGTTAATAAACACACCACGACCCCCATATTCACAATCATGTCATATGTTTTCTGAACACAGAACACACACCCTCGTTCACTCGACAATCCCACATCCACCAGTCCTTTTGTAGCTCAAGGAAGCCACAGTCAGATTTCCAACCCCGTTTTCAGTGGGGATCTGCCAGCTAGTGAGAGGCAGGTTCTCTGAAAGTTTGTTTTCCCTTTTCTGTCAAAGGAGGATGTTGAAACATCACTTACTAAGAACACTGTGTGAGAGGAAAATGTCATCATCTCAGTGGGCTAAGTAGAACCATATTTTGCTCTCTGTCTGGATCAGTATTTTTAAAAAAAGAGCAAAATTTTCCATTGAAGATGCCCTGTATGCAGAAGGAAGGAGGCTGCTCGACACAAAAAAGGAGACACTTTTAGACATGAAGAAACTCCATGTGGCTAAAAGCTGAAAATCAGCCTATTAAAAACAGAAGAGGTAAAACAAAGACTAAAGCCCTCTAAACACAAGGCAGTGATGATATTTCCAGAGATCTTAAAGCCAGAGGAACTAGTACAATACTTGTAGTCTAGGCTTTTCCGTAAGACAGGCCAAACAATTACACTTGGTTGTTCTATCAATAGAATGGTATCT
>Ga0181612_117758_pt1 | contig 10408 bp, 3 predicted proteins | sample HoacroProtozoa21_FD_119630 | JGI IMG/M metagenome (GOLD analysis project Ga0181612, IMG submission 119630) | Hoatzin crop microbial communities from Cojedes, Venezuel. Combined Assembly of Gp0051906, Gp0051904, Gp0051908 | reverse complement strand
GCAAACAGGAGCAGGTGAATCACAGAGGAAGAGTGAATTAGAAGAGGCAGTAGATACAGTACATTGGCTGCCTAAGTGTTTTCTAATATTTCACAGAAGCCATGACCTGGGTGAGATCCAAAGAGAGACTTAAAATTAGATAATGGAGGGCGTTTTGGCCTTTTTACCAGGTACTTTTTAAGTAGCAACACTCTCCAGTTATACACAGCAACAGTGTTTTGGGAGAATAATGACGTGAAAATCAAGAACTGCCTCAGATGGAAAGACAGATTTGACCAGTGTTTTGTCATTACTAGTCTACACTATTAAGCCTATTTTTAAAAGTCTAGACTTGCCTTCCAGTCACTTCCAATGGTGCAGATGGACCGTAGAGCCTGAGACTTTGTGTTTTAGAAGGAAGAACTGTGGCTATAATAGAAGGTGACATTGCCAAAGTCATTAGTGAGGAGGATGTTTCCGGTGTTTCCAGTAACAGGTATTGGTGGAGTTAGTCATCACCTTTAACAAACATCAAAAAAAGCAAAACCTTAGGAGAGATCCCAGTTAATAGCAAAGTGCTTTTGTTAATGATAATTTGAAAAAAAATAGATGCTGGCAATTATATCTCCCTAAAAGTTTTAGATGAAGAGAAGAGCTTTACAATGACAGCAAGCTACTCTGGTGTCTGGTCTCTCAAATTCATTTCAGAAAAAATTATATGCAGTACCAGTCCCAATTTCTGTTTGCACCAGACTTGGTACTGATGCCAGAGATTTGCCATTGGTCATCCACCCTGCTAGTTAAGCATGGATCTGAACTCGCTCTTAATTTGAAGCTTCGTTCCCTGTCACACTGCAAAAGCATGCCCTTGGGCTGAGCATGCCTTTGGGCTGAGTCGACTGGCTTTGGTAATGGTACTAAATTGAACAGTGGTGCTCAGGCTTAGTGCAGGCAGGGTGTCCCCTGGAGCACGTGGCTCATGTAAGTGTCCGCTTTGGGGATGCTGCTGCCCGCAGAAGCAGCAGCCTGGCCCTAAGATGCTGCCACATGCCATCACCATCTTAAATGTCCTAGGGCCAGAATCTCTGCTTTGCCACAATTACGCTTAAGGTGGCAAAAGCAAAGAGTCCCTCGTTTGCCTCCTTGGCTCTCTGTCCAGCCTTAGCACGGGCTGTACAGGTTTTCAGTCTGGCTGGCCCTACCCAGCAGCAGTGCGCTTTACCAGGGAATCACAAGCAGAACACACCGCCGTCTGGATGCACCTCCTGTTGGGTCTCTGCTCTGAGAAAGAAAACCAAAAGATATTCTTCAGTGAGTAGCAGAAAAAGTATATGCTTACTGAGCTTGTACCATGGTTATGTGACTGAAGACATGTTAATGTTATCCAAATATGTTAAAATTATCCAAAGCACCAACAATATGAGTGTAAACCGTGAAGGCAGAGTTATGGGAGTCAACCTCTAGTAAATATTAGCTTTTCTCATTTTTTTGCTAAGGGCCATAAGTCTATATTGAACTTGGTGACATTAATAGATTTTTTTAAAACAAAATGCCATTTTAATTTATATTAAAATCCTTTTGTTTCAATTAAACTTGTAAATATATATATTCCCTGGTTTTTATCATGATCCTTGTAGCCATTTTGCTTTTTCAACATTCAATATTTGCCTTGGAAATAGGAATGATCAGCTGATTACTTAGTGTCTGTAGGTTTTGTGAGTATACTTCTGATAGAAAATTAAATTTTAAAATTGAGCATTTCAGTTGTGATGTTAAATGACAAAGAATAAATATGTTGGCAATCAAATCAACTGCTAGAGTAGAGATCAATGACTGAAATGATTTATGCTTTCAATTTTGGCTCTTCATCTATTTTTTGTGCAGGACTGTTTCTTGGGCAAGACTGTTTCATTTTCTTATGCTCTACCTTTTTTCTAACCTGTTTCAAGTTTTAAAAATTCCTTTACTGCTGCCTAATTGCAACCAGTGCCAGAATTTGAGAGATTAGAATTGCAGTGCATGAAGTGCAGCAGAAGTGCATTAGAAGTGCATGAGCACTGCTCTGCTCTTCTTTCATTCTGGGCAGTTTGCATATGTGCTTAATGGCTCTGAAATGAGAATTTGTAGTAGCCAAAGAAAGTTCTGTGAGCTCCATCATAGATTACACTGGCTTTTCACTTAAACTTAATTGTCTTAATAGTCAAAGGACATCCTACATGGTAGGAGAGGAGCAAAGACTATTGCTGAAGTCAGTGACAGCTTTTCTCCAAATAAAATCTGCATGGAGATCTCTTCTAGTTGAGGTTTGAAGAAATGGGACAGAGCAATGTGGGGAAGATTTCACCATCACAGTCGGCGCAGTCCATATTCTACAGTTTGCTGGGGGATTTCACTCTGCAGAAATCCTTCCCCAATTAATAAATACATTTTTAAACCAGCAGAAAAATAATAAAAGTAATCTCTTTGGTTTAGGAACAACCGGTAACAACGTAGAACCTTTTCTTCCAAAAGTGTACAGGCAAGATATTTGTTATGTTAGTGACTCTTGTTTTCCCAATAATGTTTTTGAGTTTCAATAACTTGGCTCTTGAGTAAGTTCAATTAGCTATCTAATTGCAAAAATGATATATGATGGCAGGTGTAGCTTTATTTAGGACTGTGGCTGTGCTTTAATCCTGACAGTCTTCAATTTAGTCCATCCTTCTGGATGATTTATCTTGACTATAGTTCTGCCAGAATTGTTTCAGGGACCAGAGTGCTGGCAAAATGATAGCGTCATTGCTACTCTCATTGTGACCTTAAAGCATTTCACATATACTTTTTCTGATGGTGGCACAACAAAGGTACCTTTTTAATAAATACAAGATTATTGGCTTATTTTTTAATAGATCTGCACCTCTGATAGCCATTCACACCACTACAATGTGATGTAAGACCAGATCATCAGAATTTAGAGTTTGGAAACTTCTTAGTCGGTAGCAGTTTTACACATTTTCATTAGGTGGAAATTGCTACATGAGGCACAACGGAACGAAGCATCAACCCACAGACTGTCACTTTGGCTGTAGAATGCTGTGGTTATTTATACATTTTCTGCAGTTTTGCTCAAGTCTCTTTGTTGTCCTGAAATCTTTAAAAACTTTTTGGCAAAGCTGTTGTAGTTCAAAATAATTCCACTGTACTGAACTACACCAGTTTACACTGGAAGAGAGTTTTGATCTATTTTTTATTGTCTTCGTTTGGGCAATTTTGCAGACTTCACCAGCGAAAGAACTGTTCTTTACTAAGGCTTTGAAACTTTGCTGAATCTGCTGAGGGTGTCTCAGTGGATACTGCATCTTACTGGAGGAAATGTCTTCCTGAGTGTGCAAAACCTGTGGTTTTCATGGCATCCAGTTCTAACTCCTTACAGGAAAGAGTCAGTGCAGTTCCACTAAGGCCAGGACCAACTATAATCCCGCATATTACAAGCAGGGATTGCCCTTTTGCTTTCTGACAACCGCTCATTCTTAACTTGCTTCTTAGCTGTCAGATGGTAGTCAGTTTAAGTACGTCTTTTGTTCTCTAACTTATTAACACAGGTGTGTTATGGTGTCCCTCAGGGCTGACGCTCTTCCAAATCTGTATGCCTTCTCTTTTATTTTTCTCTGTTATGGGTTGAGTTATCACCATTTATGCTGATTACACTCAGTTGTGTGTTTTTTGCCTGCTGATTTCACTTTAGCAGTCTTGCTGTTTCTGCCTCATCTTGGAAACATATGGGGTTGGATGACATAACTTTTTTCTTAAGCGGGCATGGCCACACAACCTTTAAATTAGTTCTAAGCTTCTGTATTTAGTCACATTTATTCATAGTAACCATTTAAAACATTGAAGCTAAATATTGCTGGTTTTATTATTCATTTAGAAAATATTTATTTTGTACAGTTAAAGGGGAATTGAGACAGGCTATTTTTGCTTCTCCTCATGGAGGTAGTGCTTCTGAGTTGAAAAATTTGTTACTTCGTTAATCGAGTTCTAAAGAAACATGAAAATCGACATTCAATAGATAGTTTCTGAAAATATATGACTTTCCTCTCAAATGCTTACAAATTTTGGATAATAACATCTGGACTTCTTCAATATATGATCTCACATTTTGTTTCAATCTTTAAAGTGATTTTTTTTGTCTAGATTTTTCTGAATTAAGTTGACCCTGACAAGCAGTCACCAAAATCTTTGAATTTACTTATCATGTAGGTGTAGTGGCATATACAGCTGCCATGGAGTAGACACACAAACGTTCATGACCACTTGTTTTGTTGCTGCATGATAGGAGGGACCTTTCTAGTGACAGAGTGGAAAGTAATCTCAAAATACACCCAATTCATAGAAGAAATTAGAACCTGCTTCATTTCTTTGCCTCATTTTCATGGTCTGTGATTTTGCTTATAACATGGCAAAACTCTGATATCTTTATTCTGACATAATTTCCTTTACCATTTTTGACATGAAGTGTACATAAAATTTGGCACATCTCAGTTGCATTTAAGTTTTTAAGCCGCTTATGCCTGAACACACCAAGCTTCTTATGCTTTTCATAAACTCTTCATTTTTCAAAGCATCATGCCCAAAGGCTAATATAACCAGGAACATTTCCTGGCATGCACAGGGACATCTACAGTGGCCTTAACTGGCTAATTTTTCTGTGGCTTCACTTGAAAGTTTCACTATATGAATTAATGGGATATGTATCAAACTATTTATGTGGCTGCACCTAAAAACTCTAGTGTATAGTAGGAAGATAAAGAGTTGTGCTAGTTGCCTGTCAGTGATGCAGACTAGAAGATGGTCTCTACAAACAGACAAATTAATCTCATGTTTTTAAGATTAACCTGACCATGATTGCTTTGGTGATGAATTATTTAGTTTGTTTGCAGGTGTACATTTTCAGTATACAATTTTTGTGCAGAAATATGTATGAGTGTTTTGAGTACTAAAAATCGTGACCTAAGAGAAAATGGAAGGATGAAATCTAAGCTGGGAGGTTAATATTTAAATGTCTTTTAAAAGAAAATATCCTAAGACCTACATTTCTTCAGTATTCACCACCACTTACTGGAATCCATCTCTGTATCTTACCAGAATAGCCCTCATTGTCCACTTTCTTACACTTTCTAGCATCCACACAGAGAAATGTCTTCATAATTTAAAATGTGCTGACTAATAAAAATGTACAGAAAGGTTTTTTTAATAGTGAAACATAAGTTTATAGAATTAATAGTTTACTATAGGTAACTTGATATCTGACTTTAATGGATTATGAGATTACTAGACTTCATTTCTGATTGAGTAAAAACTATTCTTCCATTAAAGAGAAATAGAATCCAGAAATACAGTCAATGAATTAATGTTCTTTCCACCTATAACTCTGATAATTTACATTTGTGGACCAAACAGGCAAAATTCCGGTCAAATCTGGGAAACTGGCAAGCTTATTGTCACTGATGCTTTTATTGTCAGCACAGTTACTGAAACCAGTAGGTCTTCAAAGACAAGAAGAGAGAAACTGTGTGACTTCCAGCTTCTTAAAAATTGATCCACTGAGTCATGTCACTGCCACAGCATATTTTAAGCCTTAGGTTATTCTCTGTATTCCCTGACAGAGAGATTCAAAGTTTAAAACCTGATGGAATAAAAATATGCTGAAAAACTGTATCATGAATTAAAAAGTTTTCAAAAAATGTTAAAGTTGTTGTTCTTGATGCCTTTTCCAGAATCTGAAGAGTCCTGGACTTCTGTTTCTTGAAGTAGCATAAATTTTACTTTTTTAGTTAAATAACTAAAATCTGTATTGAAATGTTTCCACAAAATAGGCTGAATTGAGTTTATAGAAATAACTGCAATCCTAACATTTCTAAATTGAGTACCTTGTTTTCGTAATCTTAATAATATTCTTTTAAGATTTTTTTTTAAACTCTAAAATTTCCAAGAATATGAACCATCACATTGACCTTGATCACCAGCAGAATTAGTGCCCACGCACTTATCTGTCACTTTAACTAATGGATTAAGTAACAACTGTTGTAGGTTGTCGTCTATCTCATTCAGCAGTTTACTTCTCAGCCTTTTTATGTAGTTAAAGTTCCTTCCACTCATAGCCTCTGCCTTTCCCAACCCAGTGCCAGTGCTGCATCTCATCCCAGAAGAATGTCAGACTTCTCTCCTGCACCTGACTTTCTCAGGCTGCTGACCCAGCCATTTCTGCTCTCCCTTCAAGCTCCTTTTCCAGCCTTAGGCTCTGGCACTATCTATTGATTTCCATTTTCTTCTCTTCCCTTGTTGCTTCCTGAAGTCCCAGCCTCTGTCTTTATTTCCAAACAGTTGTAGCCTTCTGCCTCCCAACCTCTGAGACCTGCCAGTTCCAGTCTCTACCCTCACCTGACAGACCACTGATGATTTTCTTTCTCTGCAGCACAAATTTATCTCCTTGTAAGCCTTCTCCAAACCTAACTGGCTCTGTTCTAATTTTGGCTCTTGTTGTGTCACATTCAAATCAAGCAATTTCCTTCTCCTCCAACATCTACCCAGCAAATGAAAGCACAGGCAGGGCACCTCTACTCTAAGGCCCCTAGACCCAATCCAAATCACAGCAGTCCTGAGATACTACTGCTGGAGAAGCCTTACCTATTACAAGGCTCGAGTCTGTAAAAATGTAGTTTTTGGAGCTACTGAGGTCAAGCTGACATTTACCAAGTATGGACAAACTGTGTTTTCAGAGCCTTATGGCTCTGAAATTTCACTAGCAGTAGTGTATGATCCATTTCTGTAATTTCTGAAATTTCTCAAAGAAACCAAGCATTTGAGCCCAATGCCTAAATTTTGGATCAATTGAAAAAAAAAAAAACGATCCAATAAAAGCAAATGCTTGACACCTTTTGTAATATGCAATGCTCTCAGCCCTACCTATAGTTCAGAGGAGTCTTTCTTATTATAGGAAAATTAGCTGAAGTGGTTTAAACACCAGTAGTTCAAAATCAAGCAATAATTAATTCAAGATCTTCCTAGAAAATGTATAGGAAGCCTTGATTGTCTTTGCACTGCTTAGCTATGTTGGTTTGAGTAGTTGTGTTATGAATATCTGGGACAATATGGGGAAGCACATACGCAACCAAAATCTCTGAGAGTAATTTATTATTGTTCTGTGAAAAGGCTGTGGTGTTTTTCTTCCAAAGAAGTGTAACCATTCCTCATCTGTAATGTTATTTTTCTAAATCATGTTTCATCCTGATTGGAGCAATAGTACTAAATAGTAGAAGAGTCATAGTTTTCTTAAGCACTACTAGCTAAACAAGAGATAACATAGTTTGAACGTACATTGTTTTCACCAGCTGTGCCGATGGATATCTGTATAGCAACAGAGCAAACAACCTTCTGAATAGTTCCATTTAATGTAAAATGCTTTGTTTCTGAGACTTTTACGCTTTTATACCATATGTATTTGGGTACTGTGTTCAAGTTTAAGGACAAATTGTAGGTAACATTAAGGTTTATGATGATGATTCTGTAGCTCATGAATCTCTATTTTGAGACTGTGGCCAACAAGGACAAACCTCTAGAAGGTCAATCATTGGGATCAGAAGATTCACTTCCTAAACAAAACCAAAACAGTTTTGCATGTGCTTACTCCTTCAAGAAGCCAATGGTACTTTTGAATGACAAGAAAATATAGCAATGAGCCGACAAGTAAGATGATTACTCAGTTATTATGTGTTTAAAAAGAAGAGGAATCAACACTTCATAGATTTACATTTCCAGCAATTGACAGAAGCCTTCAGTGTATAATTAAGAAAAGTTAAATAAAGCCAATTTTTAGGAAGACAAGATTAAGGATAGGATTTATGAAGTTATGCTGTTGCCAAATGAGCAAATGCTTAGCTCTGGTTTTGTAAGTAAAAACTAAGAAATTAAATTTCTTTATCCAGTGCAGCGAGTAAAGAATCAGAGAAATGACATTTTGAATTAATGATTCAACCTTGCAACATCACTTTGGGCTATCTGAAGTTGAGTAACCTTCTTCCGATTTTAAACATATATCAAAACATAGGTTTAGTGATGAATTGTTTACATGCTGAAAGCTCCTTTTTGGCAGCTCTTCTGTTTTTGTCGTTACCTGAATTAATTATGGCAGTTCAGAACATGTCTAGTAAACATGCTGATATATCATAGATTATAAACTCATCTGCTGAACTCTTAACCATGGTTGCAAAGTAGATTATTTTATTTAAAGACAGCAGTTTAAAAATTCAGACATTTAATTTAATTATCCTCTCCCAGAAGTATAAGAAGAAATCAGAATCCTAGTGTGAATAGCATTATACTTGCATAAGAAAACTTACAGGACCATTTTTGCCTCAAATTCAATAATTTTAGTTATAATCACTAACTATGTTTTTGTTTTACAGAACCAGTATGATTTGGAAAAAGAATAAAATTGCTTTTAGAGTACAAAAATAATTATGAACCACTTGAAATGTAATGTCTGTATTTTATTTCTCATCAGAATTCATTAGTGTGTAACATCAATAATTTAGCCCATCATTTGCCAACACTGACTTGGCTCAGTAGTTCAATCATGTAACCCTGTAAACTCACTTTCCATTAAAATGAATGTTGCTGACAAAGGATAACTAAAGAGATACTTCATTTATTAGCTAAAGAGATACTTCATTTATCAACATTTTTAAATTAGGTGTTTGGGACCACAGACACTTAGCTGGATAAATTATTCAAAGGAATCTTTGCATTAGGCCTAAAGATGCTTGTAGAGTCAAATACAATGTTATCCAGAATTGTAGCTGCCTTTCCTTTGTGTAACGTGTAATTCACAGTATACTATTCCAGAAACCAACAGAGCCACCTGCAGAGAATCAAATGACCTACTGGAATGAAATCCTGACTGTCGTGCAAAATTATAAAATGTGTAATACTTATCCCATATTTTGATGGACTCAATCAAGCATTTCCCACAGAAAACTCCCTACAAGAAACTTCTTGCAACAGGCACTATAATCTTCCGAAGTTACATTTGAGATATTAAATGCTTTACATTATTTTATTCTGAGCAGCTTCTTTAAATCCAGTCATTACCTTTTCCAAATGCATCCTTTAAAAACATTCAGGGTTCAGATGTGGTATCTTAGCTTGTTGCTTCTCCAGCCTTTTGCCTAGCCACCTACTCTTTCTTACCAGGATACTGGCTTCATTTTCTAAACTTCAGTCTGGTTTTTTTTGCTAATGTACGACAACTTGGACATAAACATTTCTTTTTTGAAATAAATAACTACCTGAAGCATATGAGGACGAAGTTAGGAATAAAGAAAAAACCTCTCATATCATGTCTTTTGTCTATGCCTGGGAAGATAGACAGATCTGGAAACCAAATCCTTCCTGAGGACAAACCAGTAAACATCTGTCACAGGAACGACATAACATGACTGTTGTCTGAATGCATACTCTGGAGGGGCTGTGCTAGTGGTACAGAGGAACCAATTAAGGACATAAGCAGAAAGCGAATGAAAATGTTATAATACCAGTCTGGTGTGAGCCGTGACATCACTGTCCATTCCCCTTACTCTTCTCTGTCTCAGTGTATATGGTTTCTCTAGAAAGTATTCCCCTCTTTATCCCTTTCTCAGACTTTGCATTGGAGGTATTCTTAACCTAGAGAGAAGAACCATTCCTCTTTGCGAGCGATGTTCCAAGTAAATCTTGTTACAGTCTCTGTGCTCACAGGCTGTTATAAATACATACGTACGATACTCCAGGCTGAGGAGTGAGGGATCAAATGTAGGTCTTCATTTGCAAGTGTTCTCATAAGAAGTATTATTTCTGAAATGAAAGGGATATTTTCTCTGAGCACTGTGGTGACTGAGCATGTGTGTGGTAGCAGCGCAGAAATTGGTATTTGAGACAAAGGAAAAGACGCTACTATCAGTGAGTTCAGGGGACTGAGGACCTTTGTGCAACAAAATCTCTTTTTAAATTTTTCTCTTTTTTGTGAGAGGAGAGCAGGGTGGAAAGGATTATGCCTTGGAGAACTACTCAGTTCTCAAAAATAATTTTGAAGAAAATGAGGACAGAAGCAGTTCTCTTTTAAAAGTTCTGTGTTTCTCATCCCTGTAATATTCAGCACTGCTACAGGGGTGTGCAATCTGTATGAAGGGAGAGCCGTAGCTGTTGTCTACCTAGACTTGAGCAAGGCTTTCGACACAGTCTCCCATAGCATCCTCCTAGGGAAGCTCGGGAACAGTGGGCTGGATGAGTGGTCAGTGAAGTGGATTGAGAACTGGCTGAATGGCAGAACTCAGAGGGTTGTCATCAGCGGCGCTGAGTCTAGTTGGAGGCTGGTGACAAGTGGTGTCCCTCAGGGGTCAGTACTGGGCCCAGT
>Ga0181612_171099_pt1 | contig 10409 bp, 9 predicted proteins | sample HoacroProtozoa21_FD_119630 | JGI IMG/M metagenome (GOLD analysis project Ga0181612, IMG submission 119630) | Hoatzin crop microbial communities from Cojedes, Venezuel. Combined Assembly of Gp0051906, Gp0051904, Gp0051908 | reverse complement strand
GTTCCCGCTGACGCGATTCTCGCATCTGCGAGCAGCGGAGCGGAGAGGAGAGGAGAGGAAAGGAGAGGAGAGAGAAAAAAGAAAGAAAAAATTTTCAGACTTAATTTATAAAGCTGCTACACTTTAGTAGTATTTAAAGCTACACAAGTAACAATCAGTAATTTAATGTCACATCATCCTGTAATTATCATTCAAAGTTTTTGCTACTATATCAGCCTTTGCCTGCAAGTAGCTAAATATGTATGAGTCTCTGTAACTTCATTTTTTTGTGCATATTATTATGAAATTATCTGTGTTTTTCATTAATCTTTAAGGTAACATTTAATTATTGCTTTATCTCTATCAGTATAACATAAAAGAAGAAATATTCCATTTTCTCTAATAAGAATGAAATTAAAAATCAATTTCTAAGCCATCTCATTTTGAAAAGTAATTCTAAAAGCAATGACACTATCATTTTGAATTATATAACAAATCATTTCATGTCTTAGAGCACACAATAGTCAAGGGTCATTTGTTTAGTAAATTCAACTCAGTTTTCCAATGCAACTCATATTTTGTTTGTCCTGATTTTACTATCTCCATCTTCATTGTAGTGCAAAATGAAAATATATGCAGACCTGATGTTTCTTACAGCTGTTTGTATTTCTGAGCAGTGATGTTCCCTTCTCCTCTGGTCTGGCATCTAATTTGCACCTGTCATGGGTTAGTTGCCCTCCAAAAACCAGCCTCAGTTCAAATTCCTGACCGCACTGGTGCTGACTACCAGGCACCCCTCTGTGGGGTCTTATTCCATGGGGGATGCTCTGCTGTAGCTTTCTTTCTCCCCCTCCACTGCAGCCTGAGCCACGAAGTGGGGCAGTGGGGCTCTGACTATGCCGCCATAGCACCACACAGCCAAATGTCTCAAGTGCTCTGCAAATATCCACAAACTCTTGCTTTAAAGGGGATAATATAACATGAGAAATTAAGATCACAGGTATTTTATAAATGAATAAACTAAGGACATGAGGGCTAAGTTGCTTTCCAAGGGCCGTGCATATGCAGAGCCAGAAATAACAGTAAAATAAATTATGCTTGATAAAGTCTGTGAAATAGAATTGCATCAAGTAGATTTTACTTCTCCCACTACTCAGCAGTCTTTAACAAATCCTTAATTGGCATAAATTATAGTGACCTTCCCTAAACCATTGAAGCTTTCCCAGCTTCCAGAAAGAGAAAACTGGCCTGTTCATTTTCTGATTTGCTTTTTCTCACTTAGCCAAAGCAAACAAGCCCCAGAATGTTTTAATGCGTGGGTTCCGAGGATATGGTCTTAAGCTTGGCTGGTACTGACATTTGGAGTAGGACAACTGCCTGCTTTACAAAATTTCAGGCAAAAGCCGTTGGTTTTAGCAAACATACCTTAGCGGGTTTTTTTACTTCAGTCTGCTGTTGAGATAGGAAGACTCAAGTAGCCCAACATCATTTTCTACCCTTCCCTCCGGCAGCTGGTAAGCTCTCAGAGATGCCAACAATGTTTGAAATGTTGAGTGCCATTTCATCTGAAGAGATGTGGCAGTCCCCTCTCGTTGTTCACCTTTGTCACGGGCAGCGTGTGAAGTATCTAACGGGTAAGCGGTGACTCAAAGAGCCCCTGGCAGCCACTGAGCTGGTCAGTTGGTTTGGCTCTGGAAAACACTAAGCCAGAGTCAGATCAGATGTACAAAGAGCCTGCGAGCAGAGTTACATGACCATAAACTTGATATCAGAGGAGACCAAGCAAAACAGAACAGATGACAAAGGCACGATTTGCTTGCTGTCAGCTGTGCCTTCGTAACACCTCAGGCTATCTCAAAGCTATATTTCCCACTGCATTGCCGGCTTGCAAAACTTTTAATGGAACAAGTTTTTCTGGCAGAAGAACACTGATTTTTATCTTTAATGAGCAGCCTCTCTATCATTTAGCTTCAGGAAAGAGCTTCCTTGTTGTAAACTGCTTGAGAGCGCTGACAGCCAGTCAACTTCAAAAGCAGCCAGGAGAAACTTTCTCGCTGCATTTGGGAAGGAATTAAAAAATGCTGCAAGGTGCATATGATGTTGTTATGGAGCAGGAGGACTCTGTGGCCCAGCATGAAGAGATGACAAGTTGGGATATCAACGACACCAGACTTCCCCAGGTATGTGTCTGTGTCTTAGAAACTAATCCAGTTCTGACCAGTCGTCTCCACTTCACCGCTGATCTTAAATGCTTTCTCAGTCATCTGTGCCTTTATTCTCTTTGCCAGCTCAAGGTATGGGACAGTGTTTTAGTGAAGAGCTAGAAAATATTGAGCAAATATTGAAGTTTCCATGCATTTTTCCTTAAACATATTATCGAAAGCACTGCTGAAACATGAAAAAATAGCAATGCTGCAGATGCGCTGCCATTCTAGTCCACTGGTGGATGAGGTGCAGAGAAAGCAGGGAAAAACCTATCTCCTGCTGTGGGTGCTTAATTAGAGATCGCCAGGACTTGCTTTTTGCTGTGGGTAGAGCTTTATGAGAAGTTAGCACAGCACCCACGACTGCCTTGCAACTCTGCTGTTGTTGCCAGAGGGGCTGTGGAGTCTCCTTCTCTGGAGATATTCGAAACCCACCTGGACAAGGTCCTGTGCAGCCTGCTGTAGGTGACCCTGATTCGGCAGGGGGTTGGACTGGATGATCTCCAGAGGTCCCTTCCAACCCCCACCATTCTGTGTGTGGTTCTGTGAACTCTGGGTGCTCAGCCTCACTGCAGATTGGGCTCCAGGCAAGCGGGCTGGCTTTCCGCATGAAGGCAACACTCCTTGCGTAAGCACCTAGGAGAAGCTTGCTTCATATTTGCAGAGATTTGCTGAGAGGCAGAATAGTGATCTTTCCCTCCCTCAGTCCGTTTTCTCATCCTTTTATATAAAAGTTTCAGCCATGCTCCCCACTGAAGGCCACAGCATCCTGCAGGCCAATGTCATCTCCCTGTCCCTCATCTCAGCATATTTGTGCCAGATTCCTCCTGCTGCGGTCCTTCAGCATCCAGCCCTGCCTTTCACCTCCCAACCCCGTCTTCTCACTTGATGCCAGTCTCTTCCCTACTAGGCCACTGCTGTTCGCTCAAAGACTCCATGTCCCAGCCTGCCCCCTTCCCTGCCCTCCACCCCAAGGTCACCTTCACCCGCATTTCAGCCTGGAGACTTCCTCCACACTCTTCCTTACACCACCCAATAGCTCCTGGGGGACCATAGGAGTTTTACTCTTTTCAGCTGATGTTCTTGCTGATGTAATGGCTCTGGGTGGTTGGGTTCAGCAATAGCAACGAAATTGCTGCTAAGTTTTTGTACCCCTACAATGACCTTTTCTCTCAAAACCATCACTGGGTATGTTAGGTGCTGTACAGCTTACTGCATTTTACTGTGCTGACTGTACCCACTGAGGTGATGTGTGGTTGGTCCTTCATCTTTTCTTTCATGGAATTTTATTATTATTGTTCCTTACAGTCTTGTCTTTGGGATTTTTTTTTTTGCTTAGTCCTTAGAAGTGAAAAAAAAAACCTGACCAAGATGTTATTTGTTTTGGACTTCAGAAAAATCACCGTGGAAGTCATTCATGGCACTTAGGCAAAAACGAACCAAAGTCTGGAGCTAAACACCTACAAATGTGGGCATAGTCTCAGTCTGATTCAGTATTTTCCCTTTTTCCAGCACGTCGAGCCAAATCAAGCCAAATGATTCAGTGTAACGCTGTTGTGAATGACCTAAAGACAAAGTAGGATCTCTGCCATGAAAGCTAACAGAAGTTAGTCAGGCGGTGACTGCTGCCTGCAAGGAAACTTTGTGCCATTTCATAGAATCATAGAATAGGGTTGGAAGGGACCTTTAAAGGTCATCTAGCCCTTTTAACGTCAGGAGCCCTACCTTCTTCTGCCGGGGAGGTCTTGTACCAAGCTGGACCCATGAGTGAGTGAGAACAACCTCCTGGCCAGGCTTTCCTGATGCTTGGGGGCTCACAGGGAGTCGCAGGGAGCTATGTTTTTTCTGCCTTGTCTCCACTTGTCCCTCCTGCCAACCAGCATCACCTTCCAGGGTGCTGGAGTCACCCAGGCTAGAGGACACCCAGCAAAAGACCAGGTCTGCTGGGCTCTTGCACAAGCTCTTCTCTTTCCCGGCCTAAAATGTGTCTTGCTTTGGTCTCTCCACAGGATGTAAGACAGATAGACTGGTTTCAAGAATGGCCAGATTCCTATGTAAAACACGTCTACAGCTCAGAGGATAAAAATGCTCAGAGGCACCACAGCAGCTGGGCAATGAGAAACACCAACAACCACAACTCTCGCATCTTAAAGAAGTCCTGCCTTGGGGTGGTAGTCTGCGGCAATGACTGCTCCACCTTGGATGGGAGGAAGATCTACCTAAGACCAGCCATATGCGATAAAGCTAGGCAAAAACAACAGCGTGAGTATGAAGAAGGCTGTTCATTATATGGCAGTTCATCAATGAACACAACATAAAAGAAATCAAAGCAGAGGACACTCTTTGGATTATACAACCTTCCTGCTGCTATTCTTTACATTCAAATGCAATTCTTGATTTTGGAACAATGCATTTTACATTTCTTACCATTAGCAGAGGAGTTGTTTACTTGCTTGTTTTCTTTTTTTTTTCTTTTTTTAATCTCCATTTCTGATGGTTAGAGATTGATTCCCAGCCTTCTCAGGCCCATGAGTGAGGCTACTGAGAAAGCTGTGCAGTGCAGGCAGCTTCCTGCTGTGCTGTTCCTGCTAACCTCAGTGTTGGCTTCATTACTGCGTGGACCCAAGAGTAACTCAGGAAAGCCTTGCAGGAAAGAAGTTACTCATAAACTATGATGACTGGAAAATCGGCCTCATAGTCATGTCACCGGACCAAGACAATGCAAATAGAGAACATAAGGTGCATACACATTTTTAGTGAGACCATTCCAAACAATTTTTGATTGCTCAGTAGAACTAGCCCATAGCACTCGAGCACTCACTGAGGTCAGAATGATGTCCTCTAGAAAAATCAGACAAGAACGCATATGACATTCCGGACACTGCCCAGTTAAAACCAGCTGAAACTGACCATGATAAATAATGACAAAATGATAAGAAAGTTATAATATAAATATTTTTTCCAGTTATATTTAATAATGGAACAGAAAAAAGGCAATGATAAGTTTGCTTATATTGATTTTTGCATACATTTGAAAGGTTCTTGTGTAATTTTCTCAGTCTAGTTTCTGAGCCCCAAACCAGAAGTGGCAATCCAATGAACCACTGCATCACACAGGATTCAGCTGATTGGTGTTATATAGAAAATATTTCCCACTATCTTTGCTCCAGGGAAATGCTGTCCAAACTGCAATGGACCTCTGCAGCTCCTTTCCTGCCGAGGCCATGGTGGTTACCCAGTTACCAACTTCTGGAGGCATGAAGGCCAATTCATATTTTTTCAGGTTTGTATAAAATTACCTTACATTATGCAAGTTAATTTTAAAGATTGTATTTTAAGATTGATTAAGGACATTTTTTCTTCCAACAAATAAGGGTCATTGCATATGACAAGGTCAAATGACTGTAAGAAGAAAAATGTTCACAATGAGTGGGCAAGGGCCTAAGCAACCTGATCTAACTCTGAAGTTTGTCCTGCCTGAGCAAGAGGTTGACCTAGATCTCCAGAGGTCCCCTCCAAGCTAAATTAGCCTATGCTACTATGATTTTACAGCATATCATTTTTTCCATTTAGGCTTCCATGAAAACACTTTTCAAAGCACTTTGCCTCAGGTACATAGGAACCAACAAATCTTCATAAAGTCAGAAATGCCATGTTATCTCAACCTCTTCTACAAGGCACCATGCGTCAGCATGAGGCTATCTTAGAGCAGGAAATGGTTGTACCCGAGGGACTCTCAATGGAAAATGCCATCTGTGCATTATATGTAGCTCATATCCGGAAAACAGTTTATGCAAGCGTTTAAATAATGGGCGCTATTTCTAGAAGCTGTAGTCCTAGTGGTACCATAACCACTGAACTGTCTCCTGTTTTCCAGTCTTTCGCTTCTGTGCAGGTTAAATAAAATTAATTCTCTGTGGAAGGTAATGGAAATTAATGTTCTGATAAACACATCTAAAGTGTGAGAAGAATGGAAATGTCTGCAGGGACACTGTAGCCAGGCCGCAGAAGGCTTTGTGGCTACAACTGGGGCTCTAGTGCGGGGAGTCCCTTTGGCACATAAATGCTGTGCGCTGGTTTTATGATCTCAGAGAATTTCTAGCCCATCACACTTCTTCTGAGATATGTTGTTTATGTGAGCTCACATTAAATAAGTCTTACTAAATACAAAGCATTAAATCAGGCCATTTGTGTGGTTTTGGCCTGTGCTACAAATTCCACTCCCTTAAGATTAATAACAATCTTGTTTCTAACTTTAACGTATCATAATTCCTTTCTAAAGTCCAAAGGAGCTCATGACCATCCACGTCCAGAAACAAAACTAGAAGCAGAAGCAAGAAGATCAATCCAAAAAGCACAGACAGCTTTTTCTCCATCTTCTCCAAGGTTAAAAAGAATCCGGGAGATTGAGGTAACTCTTATTACCAACCAGTGAAATTGTGGGGTCAGTGATCCATGGTTCAAGGCACGGTGGAGGCTATCTGGGCTTTGGGCCTGGGTTGGAGCAGGCTTTATATCTCTGCATTTTGCCTCCCCGTGATCAGGCCAAGAAGGAGCAGGGCTGTCCTGAGCATCCTGCTTTGCTCAGCACTGTCATCCACTGCCAGCACCTCCTATCTGGAGTCTCTTTGGGCCTGGTGGCAGCAGGGGATTACATCTGCACTGGTAAACGAAGCGGGGCCGGAGGGCAGGCTCAGTCATGTCACTATTCACATCACCCCTGCCATGGATTTGGCCAGCGCTATCTTGTGCTCACAGGCAAAATGCCCTGGCGTGGGTCAGCAGGACAGCATGCACCAGGGACCATCCCCTGGCAGGATTCTGGACAAGGTTGCATCAGATTTGGGTCCCTTCACTGTACATGGATGGCTCTGAACCTACCTGTGCCCCAAGTGCTGTCATGCACAGGCAATAAGAATCTCCAGCTGATGCTGTGAAAAATAGCTCTTGAGGGGCTGCAACCCAGCCCTTGCATCATTTCACTTCAGGTCCAGAGGTTGCCCAAGGCCAGGATGCAGTGTGGACACTGCCAGCCCATTCCTTTTGGTTCCCATCACCAACGACAGCCTTGGCCTCATTTTATTTAGCAGCATGGACATAGCTTTAGAGCCCCAATTCTTTCCTTTTTTAAATGCAATAGTTGCCTTTAGAATAATTTCCTACAAGTTCTTTGCTAGTGCTGCTCCAGAAATTAAATTATTTAGAAAGAAATCAGGGAATAAAGTAATTAGATATTTAGTCTAATCAGTATTGACATTGAAGGAGAATATTAGAAGGTTTTAATGAGATTTAACTTATAGTATTGATTGCACCACCCCCATGAGAGAATTGTAACAAACTCTTGAAAACTGGGAGATACTTTCAGCAAAAACTGAACTCAGGAGGAAGATTTGTGTATGTGTGTACACACACACACTCTCTAGACTATTTTACTATAGAATACAATATATAACATTACCTATATGCTGCGCCTATTATATGCTGCATATGGAATCTTGACAAAACAAACTTGTCATTAACAAGGCAAATCCAGAAATCCTTACTCCTTTTTCCCCCAGTCCCCTAACCTTTACTCAGGAAAGCAAACCTTTACTTCAGCAGTAGGCCTAGATCATTTTATTCACAGACTTAATGCCCATCAAGGACAGAAATGCTCTCCTGCAGGGCAGCTGCCCCGAGCAGGATTCGGCCACCTGCAGACCCTCAAGGGCTGTGAGGGCACTCTAAGGTGCAGGAGGCAGCCTCATCCCTGGGGAGACAGCAGGAGGTCATGTTTTCTCCTCATTCACACGTGTCCTGAGGTCCTCCACTGACATGGAGCAGGTGCCGCAGAAAAGCAAGGGCACCCTCCACCTCTGCTCGTCCCCCCTGAGTTTTGCCAGGGTTGATAAGGTGTAGGTGCATCACCTCTGCATGGTGTGCCCCGCCTGCTCCCCCGGGTCTCCAGGAGGGCTTTGAAGGCAGAAGGGTGTTCTGAAGGACTTACAGAAGCACTGATGTTAAAACATCAGCCCTGCTGCATGTGGAAACACTTCCAAAAGCATCTACAGAGATCCCGTGTACTGCCGCATGCCTGATGGAGGGAAACTGGGTAGATGAGGCTGTCTCCAGTGACCTTCCTTGCAAAGGCTGTGTTACACACACCTGTATGCCACCAGTCTTCACACGCAGTTTGTCTTTTGATGTGCTGGAGGTGGTGCTTCCTCCCCAGCCTGGTGTTCGGGGTAGTAATCCGCGTTATTTCAGCTACAGACCAAAGGGATAATTACGCTTAGTGGGGACAGACTTCTTAAATGGATGACATGAGGAAGCAGGGGGATCCAGGAGCCCAGGAAGCAGATTAAAAGAGTGAACAGAGAAAGTTAAACCCATTTGAATGGAAAATGAGTTTAGAAACTGCAGCTGTTTCTACTGGAAATACTCAGGAGGACACTAAAAACCAGAGCTCAGGCGTGACTCTCATGGAGGCACACTGACTTGGGATGGGACAGTCAGAGAATACACGACGGCCTGACAGTGGCCTCTTGACACAAGCACCTGGGAACATGAGTATAAGAAAAAGCAGCTGAACCACTGTGTAAATGTCTGACAAATACAGAAACAAGGATTTTCATGTCGCTGGTTTAATTCTTTCCCCACAAGCACTAAAACAGGCCACACCTAGGAAATGTTACTTAGCCACATGTCTTTATTTTATACCTGAGCCTGTTGGTCTTACTGAGGTCAAGGTCCCTCTAGACATGTCTTTGTCTTTTCCTTCCTACATCTTCCTGGTGTTTTCACTTCAAATTGTGTAGGGGTAGGAATGGACCAAAGATGTTATAAATACCTAATTGTAAAGCCCGCTCTTGAACTGGTCTGACTCTGCACAGTCAGAGGGATACCATATACCCTCAGCTGGCTTTCCAGTTCATGGCTTTCAGCCAGGTTTTTTTCTTGGGAATAACCCATCATATTCTTGTTCTTGCCATGGCTGGTGGTGATACAACAAACTCAGGAGTCTGATTTGACACCCAGAGTTTGTGTTACTGAATCTGCAAAAAAAGTCCTCTTAAAAGATTCAATTTTAACGTGTTCACAAGACACCAGGGAGGAGAACTTCAGCAAAATGTATGAGCCCAAAACAGAGCAAGTGATACAGAGGATGTTTTCTCTATGGTGTCAGCGGTCTTTAGCTGAAGGTGGGTTGGGTCCCACTTCAGGCTGTTGGAATTTTTTCTCATGGTGAGTGCAGAACTGCTGAAAGGAGCTTTGCTACTCTGGCAGTCAGCAAGTCAGAAAAGCACTATAATTAAAGGGATGCAAAAGCATAACTACAAAGAAGAGAGAACTGTAAGTACCCATCAGAAATGACCATCTGAAAGGAACTGAAGTTTGCAGAATTATAATGCAGTAATTAGGGCTGTTAGAGAAGTTGTGAAGAATAATTCCTGTGTGCCGCTCCCTCCCTGAATGAAGCTTCTGTTTGTGGGGCAAAAAAACATAAAGATAGGAAAATTCATCAGTTAAAATAGAAGTAAAAGTTCTTGAAAAGCTGAAACATTATATTATAGTAGTGAAAAGTTCACTTCAAAACAATCAGTTAAAAAAAGTTACACTTAGCTTTTCCAAACTCCATAGAAAAAAAAACCGAAATCTGTGATGTCAAATGTATTAGCACAATTTCATTTTCAGGTGCTACTTCAGCAGATGCTGGCGGCGGCCCCTGAGGGCTGTGAAGGCAAGGTCTAACAATTCTTTCAGCCTGAAACTGGCTTTGGGCAAAACGTGGTGAAACCAAGCCAGGCCCGCGGCCTGGGAGCCCTGTTTGGTCTGCCCCTAAAGTCCGCTACCCTGCGAGGAGGCTCTGCCGCGGCGTCTGCTTCATCACCTGTATTTGTGAGGGTCTCAGACAGGATGTTTTTTATTTCATGCTGCTAGACTACACCTCGTTTTACTAAACCACTCCTCACCTTTCCCAGTCTCTACCAGGTGCGACGCAGACGCAGGAGGCTTTGCCTTTGCTCCTCTCCAAGACGGACGCTTGCCTTCAACCTGCTAATGTTGGCGGACGTTTAGGCAACAGCTGCCGGGAGCTGACGCTGGGCAGCTGCTCCGGGTGGCCGCCATACCCATGGGCAGCTGGGGAGGACAGGGGCTCCAGGCGGCCGCCATGCCCATGGGCAGCTGGGGAGGACGCGGGCTCCGGGCGGCCGCCATGCCCATGGGCAGCTGGGGAGGATGGGG
>Ga0181612_164180_pt1 | contig 10409 bp, 7 predicted proteins | sample HoacroProtozoa21_FD_119630 | JGI IMG/M metagenome (GOLD analysis project Ga0181612, IMG submission 119630) | Hoatzin crop microbial communities from Cojedes, Venezuel. Combined Assembly of Gp0051906, Gp0051904, Gp0051908 | reverse complement strand
GTGGAGTCTCCTTCTCGGGAGATATTCAAGACCCGCCTGGACGCGGTGCTGTGCAGCCTGCTCTGGGTGACCCTGCTTCGGCAGGGGGGTTGGACCAGATGACCCACAGAGGTCCCTTCCAACCCTCACCATGCTGGGATTCTGTGATAGTTCAGCTGTCGCTTCTTTGATTTGACAGGTCTGTTGTTCCAAAGGGCCTATTAACAATAACCTTAATATTTGCGTAAGGTTTCAAAACTCTGTCCAAACATCAATTAATCCTCTAAACAAATTTGTGAGGTAAGCAAATGAGGATTATCATTCCCATTTCATGGATGAGAAAGCTGAAACACACAGAGGAAGTTAAAGCTGATATTTTCAAAAGAGCAGGTGAACAGACCGAACCCGCACTTCTGCTCGAGCGAAAAGGCAGGCGGGAAACGCAGAGCCCCACACACGCTTCGGTGCTCACGCAGATCTCCTCAAACTGGAGCCAGAGCTCGCGGGTGCTTCGCCAGGCTCGGCTGCCTTGCTCAAGGACACGCAGCCTGCCAGCCGCCAAGGCAGAGGAACCACACCGCAAATTCCGTCCGGTGCTCAAACCCACACCGATCTCAACTTGGATTTTTAACCGAATACAACACAGAGGTGGAGGTCTACACACAAATAAGTTCCTACAGTCTCCACAGAAAAGGCAGAAGGGCTCAACTTCTCTCTACAAGACAGAAAAATTGTAATGTGAACCCTATTTTACCAAACACTGGGAACTCCACATTAGAGAGAACCTCACAGATGCATCCCAGCAGGGAAGGGCTCAACAGGACCTGTTAACTCTGCAGACAAAGTCAACGAATCTCAGTCCCAAATCCATGGGAAAATGGGCTTCACCAGTTTCATTGCTCACAGAAACTCTTAAAGGGTTTTTAATGCTTTATCAGCGACTACCTAGGGAGGGCAGTGTCAGGTTGAGGAGAGCATCCAAAAGTGTAATAGAGATCTCCTGCTCCAAACTATTATATTACTTGCAAGTCTGGTTAGATGTTCAGGTTTCTGCAGGAGCGGCGAATGCACACCTTCATGCAGAGGCTGACAAGGTTTTCTGTTTGATATTAATACTCCTTACCATACCTGATACTCATCTTCACGTGACTGAGGTACATTCTGCTTGGATCTGATAGTGGTGCAGTAGGTAAGAAGCTGCTTGGCGAGTACAGCAAGAGACAGGTCCCAGGATCTTTCTTCCAGGGATACTGAATACCTTTCTAACAAGCACCACCCCGACTCTCTCTGTAAACAGTTCATTCACTAAATCCCAAAGGTCATATCTGGGATGGGAGGTTTGATTCTCAGCCAGCAGTGCTCTTCAGGACAGACTCGAGTGGGTGTTTCTCCCCCAGTGCTGGGGAGCTCACTCAGATGGTGCTGTACGCCGCAGGGGTTGTCACTAGATCTGCTCTCATGTCTGGTTTGTTTTGAATACACGTGTCAAGGGCACTTCAGTATCTGGGCTGGCCATTGTATCCTCTTGTTCTTATACATCCAAATAAACATCACATCTGCTAGAAAAATGGATCAGTTATTAAAAAGCACAAACATAAGCAAGTATACTTTTTTTTTTTAAGACCTCAAAAAAAAGGGACACATCTAAAAGTCCTTAATGTCTGGAAGGATAAAAACCCAAAATGAACAGTGCATCAGGAGCAGCACGGGCTAATTTATATGAGCCAAAAACCTTTTGTACGGAGTATACTGAAGTGTGAAACAGGTTTGATCACGGGCCAAGTCGTGTTTGCTAGGCTGATGCGTGGTTATCCAGCATGACTTTGCATTATAGCACAAGGGCACTGGTGTGATCTACGATAGGGAGCTGCAGAGAAATCACAGGTGAAGAGCCAAAAGCTGAGCACTTTCAACACAAAAAAATTCACATTTTCATTTCAAGTACACAAGCAGCTATGAGTTAGGCCAGAGTTTATCATTGTGGGGCCGGGGAGGAGGAGAGCAAATTAATTCTTGCTTGATCTATACTAAGCAAGAATCTAGTCCCTCACAGGATTTTACTGATGAAATATAAACAGATTAGATATGTTAAATGGATGACAATGGCACAACTTGAGAGTCAAGATGCGAAGTAACAAACACGGATTTGCTGTCAGAAGCACATGGAGTAAGACCTAGATTTTCATAAATCTCAGCTGTTGCTCAGGCAACAGCCACTTTTAAACAGCGAACACGCAGCGAGCATTTTCACAGACCTAGCCCAGAGCATCTCTGTGACTCAGTTTACTTCTGCAGCAGGGATGAGAACCTCAGAGTGAAAGCAAGCTGCGTGTGCTTCGTGGTCTCTGTGTGAGGAAAGCCTCCCTGGGGTGACTACGAAAGCTGCTGCATCCCAGGGAGACAGCTTTGCCCGCTCACCGCGCAAGCAAGAGAGACTTGGATCTGTCCTGCTACCCTCCACGGGTGGAGGCGTGACGCGGCAGGGCTGCAGGGAGGCAGACCTGCCCTGAGCTTCGACAGTCTCCCTTTGCAGTTGTAAAAGCCCTGCCAAACACAAGAATTAACAGACTTGAAGCAACGCTTCTCCGGATCCCCGTGGTACAAAAGCCCGAGATCCAGACAGCAGCTACAAGGGGGGGGTGCATTCCCCACCCTCCTGCCTCTCCCCCCACTGGAGTGGGGCATTTCTGTCCTCCAGATGCAGTACCCTGGCTATTTCATTTTTCCTCCCTCTGTTTCTTGCTGCCCATAAAGAAGCAACTCGATCCCCGCCAGCCCGCTCCTACACAACTGCTGCCATTGTTTCGGCTCATTCCGACTGCTTGCGTGGGAAGAAGCGCTCTGTAAATGAGCACAAAATGTGCCATTCTCAGATTTTTCTTTACGTTTTCTAGCAAGGTGGTACACGTATATCAGCATGCTTCAACTTTTCCTCCTGAGCACTTTGGACACACCCTCAGCTGTTTGGCATGGAAACCTGGTAGCAAAGCTCTCTTTCAGTTTGTTCTGCTCTCAGCGCACAGAGCTGAATTACTGCACACTGAAGTATCATGCCCAAAAAAGATAATTCTTGCAATAACTTTTAGTGCTCAATGAAATATAAGTAGCCTGCTTTGCTCTGCATACTGTAACAACAAAAGCTTCTCATTTTATTTCTCTCCTCTGGTCAAATAACTCTGCGTGGTGTCAGACTTGGACACCACTACAATCTGTTATTTTCCAGCAGTCACTAAAAAGTGCGTATGAATAACTGACGGGGTCATAGGGCATAAATGATTTGGAGGTGGTAAGTCCCACCAACTCATACTAAACACAGAGGACAAGACTGGAAACTGTGGAACCTTCTGCAAGTGCTGTGTTCTCAAAAATCGGAACAAGAGCACTAAATAACATTTGAGGAAGAGCAAAGAGGAATCGCAGACAAACAAATTTAAGGAATAAGCGACCATCGTGCCATGGGTGAGACCACAGGAGGCACGCAAAGCGGCCTCAGGACTGCGAAGGAGCCGAAGGAGAAAAGGATTCAAATCTGGAGCCGAAGCCAAAAGACCCAACAAATGTTGCTCGGCTTTGCCCGCGCAACAGCACTCCGGTTACCTGGAGCGACCCTGCAGCAGGAGCCCAGCAGCCACCAGGGTTACGGGGAGAAGTTGTGGCCAGACTGTCACACAAATGCAGGGTATTTTATTAAGTTAAAAAAAGAACAAGACGGTTCCCTCCGTGCATGACGGTAAAGCAGCAGCCTCCCTGCTGACCCTGCAGAGGTAAAAAGGCAGAAAGGCAGGCGGGTTTAGCCGAAATTAAATAGACAGTGGATTAGTATGCGATTTTTATCCTTGACCTGGCTTCCTCCACTGCAGACAGCTTACACCCAAACACACTGACAAGAGAAACCAGCAGGCAAGCGATACAATTCTGCCCTGCCACAGTCGGAGGAAGGAAGGGAGGAAATTATCCGGGCTTTTCTGTACACAAGGTAAAATTTGTTTCCTGCAGTCATAGGGAAGCTTTGCCTCCCTCCTTTCCCAAAACACCTCGCCATGTTCAACACAGCAATACGGAGTCCTGTGCACGGCTGCGTGCACTCGCTCAGGAATAAAGCAGAAACTAAATAATTTTTTTTTTTTTAAATTCACATTCTGCACACATCCAAGATTTACATTTGAAAACAAATGGAAACGTGAAGAGCTGCAGACAGTGCTATCAAGCAAGACACTCCTCCTCTCAGCCAGTTCAGAAAAGCGCGCGTCAATCGGAACCGAACCCGAGGAAGTTTGCTGCCATCCTTCCATCGACAGCGTGAGGGTTTCCCTTCCTCTGCCTCTTTTCACAGACAGAAGCCGCACCGAGAACCACTTCATCCTACATTCCAGGATGAGACGCTGCAGGCAGGACTTGGCTTTCTGTTGAAGCAGAGTCCAGAGCATCTTCTGCCTTTCGCCTAGCACAGCCGGCAGCCCGCCCTGCGCCGGCAGGCTCCGTGAGGAAGTTGTAGCCTACAGCCGTTGTGTATCTTACTCACTACAAACCAGTTCTGCTTTCGCAGGCACGGTGGTGTTGGGTTGATGGTTGGACTTGATGATCTCACAGGTCTTTTCCAACCTTAACAATTCTGTGATTCAAGTGCCACAGGGATAGCAGCTACTTAAAAACTTCTTCAGAATAGGTAAAAATCGTAAGTGCAGGTGGTAACTTTTTTGTTAAGCTGTGGCATACAGGAAGGCCTCTGCAGAACCCCTTTCCCCATCCCCAGCCATGCTGGCTCTGCATCCCGGCAGGACAAGGCTGCAGCAGCCCCAGACCCACTGTGTCCTGCAGCAGTCACCTCAGCCCCTGGCTGAGACCCCAGGGACCAGGAGGACCTCGAGGTCCCTGTCTCAACTGCTATCAATGGGAAGCCTGATGCAGGTGTAAGGAATGGCAGCCCCTCCATCCCTTGGACCCAGAGAGACGCCCAACATTTCTTGCTGTGCAGTGAACTGAGATTGTTCCTTTTTTCACTACACCTAGTTTTGAAACAACCTCCAGGAAGCCTCTTGCTGCAACTACTTTGGAAGGTCCACAGCAACCAAAACCTCTGATGTACTTTCCCTTGCAGCTTTCCACCCTGTCACATTCTTTTTTTAACCCCTGAACAATGAGAGTGGCCGATCCCACACACATCCCCAGCCACAGGCCTTCATCCCAGACCCCCCTGCGCCCATCAGTTTGAAACTCCACCAGCGTTACCTGGGCATTCAGAAGGAATAGCATTAAACCAAGGTATGACCTGCATCTCAGGATGGTGTCTTTTCTGACCAAGCAACACCTGCCTTTCCTGAGACTTCGAACATAAGGTCAACTTTGCTACGCTGTCACAAATCCCTACTCAGTATTTCAGTTTAGTGGACTTAAATTGCTCTGGCATGTAATGCAGCCGAAGGAAAAATGCTCCCTGAGCAGCTGCAGTTGCTTGTTTTAAAGCAGAATAATCCTGTGTAGCTCCTCAGGATGGATCACTGGGAACGTTGGGTTTCTGTGATGTTAACAACCCATCCCAAGATGACACATGTAATCCTTTGGCTTTAAAACAAAAGCAAAGAGAACCACGTAGGGAATATTCTCCTTCAGGTCTCATCGTCCTCTGGAAACACAGTCCAGGCAATGTTTTGCCCACTTCTGCACTGCAGCCATCTCTACGGTGAAGTGAAGCAGCAGATTAACATCCCATAGAAGCATCCCAGTATGACTTTGAGGACAAAACATTGCTAACGTTCTCAGCGGGGGAGGCAGCAGAAAACCAGAACTGCCCAAGCACTCATCTCTAGGGCTGTCCCCAAAGCAACAGCTCAAGCTCAGCTCACGCAAACTGCCGGAGCAGCTGGGCTTTCCAGGGTCAGAGGAGGAAATTTCAGTCCCTAAGCAGTTTTGCTTATGCAAGTCAGATGCTCTTAGAGCAATCTATGCGCACACATGCATTTTTACATGCATCCCCTTACTCCTGTATTGACTAAATCAGCAGCACGCTCTGTCCTTTCTTCAGCTTTTAATGCCGACACTGACTGCAATTCAGCTCTGCGGGAAGGAGGAAGCTCTGACAAAGCAGGGGGAATCGATACATGACAGCTATAATTCTCTGCTCAATAATTACACAGAATTTACACTGCAGAGTAGGCTCCCTCCATTGATTTTTACAAAATTATTTACTGCAGCAGGAACACAGGTGTAAGGCTAAGTTTTGAGGCTCTGCCTTTTCAGTGCATCGATTTCAAAATAATAACCAATTTCATACAGTACAATGCTTTAACGCCTTCATCCAGAGACACACCTCCACGCAGACAGGCACGTGTGCCTACAATGTTCCTTCCCCCTCTCTATTTCTCCTCCTTTGTTCAAAAAACCCAAAGGTCTCCCAGTCCAACTGCTCACAAACCCTGCTCTCAGCTACTTGCTGCAGACTTTCCAAACAAACCGCGTTCCAGTTTAGCAACTCTTCAGTATTTATCACAGTCTCAGTAAGAAATGAGTCACGTTATAGAAGGTCTTGAGTCCAACAAGCAAGGAGAAGCATCCCTGGAATGAAGTCAGCCAACTCCACCCCATGACGCACTTGTGAGGCTGTCAGGGTCACCGGACAAGCGTACTGCTGTAGTATCTCAGCACCAAGCTATTATAAAGGCAGAGAATGCCCAGGGTGGAAATTGTGCTGTCATGGGAAAAACTACCCAGCTCCATCCCGACAGCAAAAAGCCTCTCGGAGCGTGTTCTGCAAAACTGGGAAGGGAACTGACACCATGATGACACCGTCTAACTCTGAAGCAAACCTCTCTTGTACATCAGATGTGAATGTCTGGCCACCCAGCCTTAGAAACAGTTGAAAAGGACTAGGAAAAACAGGCAAGGTGAGACAAGGAAACTGGAAATGTGGAATGGAAATATGGAAGGAGAGAGCCACTGGATTGGGAATTTAAGATGAAAACAAGGAATGACTAAATTGCATGGAAGAGGTGAACAAAAAATCTCTACTCTCTCTTTGAATGCCGGAATTTGTGGGTACCCAGACAGAATATTTAAAAGTGATGTGAAAACAATAATTTAATTTCTGGAACTTGCTGCTCAATATGTTGTGAGGCCTAAAATACAAATCAATTTAAAGGCAGGTTAGATACGTCTGGAAAGCAGAGGCTCCTTCAGCACAGCAGTGGTCCAGGTGCAGCCTGCAAACCAAACCACTGAGTAGTCAGAAGCTGGTTGCAAACGCCCAGGAGAAGATGATCCTCACCTCATGTTGCTTCTTCCACACTTCAACACTTGTTACTGGGTACTATGTGAGGCAAGGTGCAGGCAAGAGGGACTCTGGCTACAGCTGTTCCCAAGTTTAATGTGGGACAGAAATCCCTGAACTATCGCCAGCGCAAACGGCATGGACGTGTATGAGAAGGGGAGGACGATTCAGCAGCACCACAGAAAGAGGGACACAAACTCCCCCCAGCTTCAAGGGGAAAAATAAAAATCACCATCTAGTTACTTCCCTGCTGTTGATGCTGTCCAGAAGGAAAAAGCAAGATGGACCATGAATCAGAGATTGCTTTTTTCAGAACATCAGTGTACAGCAGCTCCTACGGACTCTTAACAAAATGAGAAAGGAAAGTGTAAGCCTTTGACACAAGAGCAGAGGTCTGGATCCACACTAATAAATCACACTGGTACGTACAGATGAAGGGTAGCTATACGGCTTTCTGTGTTTTCCCTTTAATTGCAATCTTTTGAATTGCGTTTTCTAATTTTCTATATGCTGTAAAGAAACTGTGTCTTAACTCCAGGAAAAAACAAAGGCAGAAGGTCAATGCTGCATAAGAAATCTCCTTTCTCTTGGTTTTCCCTCCTGAGAATGCAGATGCTACTAATGTGCCACCAATTTCATAAGAATGACTCCTTGTCTAAGTAATAAAACACTGTGCTTTTTTTCACCTCCCTGAAACTTCTCCAAGAGCAGGGACCCTACGGAGCACGACCAGGGTAGCTCGTCGTGGAGGGCACGGGGCCCACAGCTGGACGTGCAGCGCTGGGTGCAGCGTCCACGTCTTGGAAACCTCTTCCAGGCGCTGTGCGCAGCCGTGCAGCGATCCAGCGCAGCTTCGCGTCCGACGTGCTAGAGGAGAGCCTGCTGTCGCCCGCTGTAACGCCAAGCAAAGCGGAAAGGCAGAGGTGAGGCTTCCAGGAGACAAGCATTAGAACGCTTTGGTGAACAGCCTTTCTCGGGGTGGCAGTGGGCACCTTCAAAACCTCCTGCAAGCCTCTCCTTACGTCTTCCCTATGCTGGGGACACACCAAAGGCACATGATAAGCTTCCACAGGAGCAGTGAGAGAATAGTAAGAGGAATAAAACCTGCACCCTGGCTACAGACTACTAAATATTTATTGCTTTTCGTTTCTGCACATTGTGAAAACAGATGCAAGCAGGAGTTCAGTGACTTGTGGGAAGTACTGCAAACGAGCAGAGTCAAAGGAACAGCTCCTGTTTACCTTAGTGGTGCAAAATATGTCTGTCCATCCAGGACAGACCTGGGATACTGTCCTCTTCTAACCTCTGACACCCCTGCTCCACTCCACACGTACCAGTCCCCCCAGTCCCACACGCTCAGCAGCAATCCGTGCTGGGAACAGCAGATCCCTCAGTGGCAGGCAAGACAACACACTGACGAGTGGCCCTCTGAAACACTGACATCTATTCTACTCACTCCTCAAGTATTGCAAAGACATAGGCGCTGTTCCTACTTTGTCAGAAAGCCAAAATTTTAATAGCTTCTCTTGTCCAAGACCCAAACAGCAGCTCCTTCTCATGTGATGAGAACCTGTTTTTGTGCCTTCAGTCAACTCTTTTCAAGGAATCCTCCTATATTCTCTCAGACCTCTTTCAACATAACCACGTGCTAATGAAACTGTTCCCTTGTTGTGCTGCCAGAAGCATTCAAATACTACAAAAAGTCACACAGAAGCAACACAACTGCTTTTTGTTTGTCAGCTTTTACATTTTTTCCCAGATTAAAGGTAAGTCCCACCATCCAAAGCACAGCTAAAAGAACTATGAGGACCCACTCATGAACAAGGTGGCCAAGCTCACGCACACCCCTGCAAAACAGAGGGGGTGAGGAAGAAGGGTCCTTTTTATGAGTGGGTCACTCTGAACAGCCTTGTTAAAAGTGAGCTCTGGACTGTAAATGGGGTGGAAAGGGTGAGGAAAGAGACCACTGGGGAGCAAGAACTCTGCTCCCAGGACATGATGATTCCTCGAAGCAAGAAAGGTGGGGAGAGAAGACAGGCTACACATAAATTGCTCAAGATGCATTTCTTTCCATAAATGAATGGCTGAAGTGCATCCCGTGTTGCCAGAGGCCATCAGAGGAGCATGTAATGTGAATCAGTTCAAGGAAAGGGAGAGAGAAACCTGGGGCAGGGCTAGGCAATGCAGCAACCAAGCAGGTCTCCTGGCTGGAGAGGAGGAAAGGCTGAACACATGGGAAAGAACCACACTTACAAAGGTCTCCAGGTACCACTGGTAACAGCAGGCGAGATGGGTTGGTGCAGTTTCACGTGCTCACAAGAGGCCTCTGCAAACAGCAGCACCTGCCATGAGAAGCTGCTCTGTTTCCATGCACACGCTGCTCACCGCTTCCTAATGCAGTTTGGTTTTTTCCCTCCTTCATGGCTGAAACATCTCCAGTTGATTTTAAAAGCCACTTTCTTTTTCTGGAAACATGAAAGCTTTCCATTATTCAGCACTTATTCCACATGGATGAAGGTCATCGGCCTCCTTAAAGAGCTCTCCCGCAGCGTGTAACATTAATAGCACTACTAAGATTAAATTAATTTCTTTTTCTGCGATCTTACTTTTGACACTGAACAAAGTGGGTGGGAAGGGAGGGAACAGCAGGAGCGATTCCTTGCACGACCCTAAGGGAATCACACCTCAGGCATCAGGACTAAACCCACAGACCACTTCTGCCCTCCTCTCCAGCGCACGCAAAGGGCTCTGGGGTGAGCTGGTCCACCCTGGTTAGCACCAAATCCCAAACTCCTGCTTTAGCACGTGATCTCTAATACTTACAAATCACAATCAGTGCCCTTCCATGAGTGACATTCACAACATTAGCATTTTGCAGAAGACTTCCAGGAAACCTTACAAACCCTTAAGAGCTTAATAAGGTGAATTACTTGGTAAAAAGGTACTTTAGTCATCATAAGAAAACCGCAAGCAAAACTATAGGCATAAAGGAGGGGAGAATGGGTGAAACGAGAATAAATTGCAGTGAATGGTGTCAGCTCCTTCTTCTCTCACCAGGAAATTTCACCATTTCCATCATATTCCCAGTATCAAGGTCTGGGTCCCAACAGCTGCATCGCTGCTGGAGATATGCAGGAAAATAAGGAAAAAGGGGGGGAAAAAGGGG
>Ga0181612_157663_pt1 | contig 10409 bp, 5 predicted proteins | sample HoacroProtozoa21_FD_119630 | JGI IMG/M metagenome (GOLD analysis project Ga0181612, IMG submission 119630) | Hoatzin crop microbial communities from Cojedes, Venezuel. Combined Assembly of Gp0051906, Gp0051904, Gp0051908 | reverse complement strand
TCCCCTCCCTCACCCTGCTGGCCACGCTTCTCCTGACGCAGCCCAGGACACGGTTGGCTTTCTGGGCTGCAAGCGCACATTGCCAGCTCATGGTGAGCTTCTCATCCACCAGTACCCCCAAGTCCTTCTCTTCAGGGCTGCTCTTGAGCCAGTCTCTGCCCAGCCTGTACTTGTGTTTGGGATTGCCCCGACCCACGTGCAGGTCCTGGCACTTGGCCTTGTTGAACTTCATGCAGTTCACGCAGGACCACCTCTCCAGCCAATCCTACTCATTACCTTTTAAAACCAAATACAATGAAGCGTTGTAGCAATCTGCAATAACACCGAGTTTCTGCCAGCTGATCAGCTCTGTGCACCCACGCACAGAACTAACATGGCTGGTGACCATGACGGTAGGTAGCAGTGCTGGGACCAGCCTGCAGGCTGGGGAGATCCCACAGCATCAGCTGCAGGCTGTGACTGGCCGCCATTGTTCCTCCTCTTCCCCGGTCATCTGTCCTCCTCACAAGTGAAGGTGTCGTGTGGGCTTGGGGTGCCCATACGTTGCGTGAGCAGAGGGCCGGATGCTTACTGGGGAGCACTGGGTTGACTGAACTGGTGTTTTGCTTCTGCAAAGGTCTGGATGGGCTTCGCAACCTATGCTGCGTGATGGAGGGGATGGTGAAAAAAGTCATGTATGAGCCCTCTCTAATGCAGAAAGTCTGGAGTTAGCATTCTTGGCTGCCAAGAAGGATGGGCACGACGGGTTTCAGGTATTTGCCAATAAATCCCATTTCTCTCATTTGTTGTCCTCAGAATGCCTCTCCCAGCGGGGACACTCCTCAAGGCACCTAAAGGTAACGGCAGCTTTTCACAGTGGAAAAAAATGGCTGAGGCAAACTAATCACAACATCACGCTATTCTTTCGTCCTCTCTTGGTAGCTCTGTTTCTGAATTTGGAGATAATTTGGGAAGTTTAAGTTGTCTGGGCTGCAGTTATGTCCAAATGCTTCTCTGCCTTGGAAGTTCTGATAACTCTTCGTACAAAAGTGTGTCTGTGTTTCGTGACGGTCTGGTCTGTCTGTATATGACACTTTGTACACAGAGAGCAGTGCAGGCCTGGCTGAGGATCTGCTTTGTCTACGTCTTATTTACTATCTGCCTTCTGGTGTTTAACTGCGTGTTTAGTCTTATGATGTAAAATGTTCCCTGTTTGTGGTATCTAGAAAGCCATGTTGTCTGAGGTCACTTCAAAGGACATTTTCCTCATTAGATATATTTATGATTAGTTTAAATCAATAATATTTTTATAATGTCATAATAATGTGATGACATTACAACATTTAGTATTCTTGATGATAAAGCAAGGAAAGAATCTCTTTTCACACTGATTTTGACTTCAGAATTTTTATTTTTCTTCCAGTTCTGTATCAGGATAATAGCTTGATTTATATTGGGTATATAAAAGGTGTTGCCTGTGTAATTTTCAGAAGGAAATGTAGGAAGCAAACAGTGTAACTAGACACATTTTGTAACTAAAATAGATTAAAAAGTAGTCTGGTGATCCTGTGATGGCTGGAAACTCGGCAACAGTAGGTTAATAATTGCTCCGCAGCCTTTGACTGTGGTTAGCTATGGACATGATTTCCAGGAATTTCAGTTTTTCACAGCTACTTGTTCATTTTGTGTGATTGAATATAATGACCTCAGCTTTCATGTGCAGGTTTTTGTGAGCGTTTTTTTTCAAAATATTTCGTTTTCCCTGTAACTCATCTTCTGAATTAGCAGAAACTTTTTTTCTAAAGTGGAACTTTCAATTTCTGTTTTTCAATGAAGATGGGAGAAATTGGGTTACATTGATATTCCTCCCCCCCCTTTTTTTTTTAAGTATCTGTGGCAACGGAAGTGCAAACCTCATGGGCTGTGTTATTGATGTAAAGGTAGATGATTAAAGAACACAGAAAATTTCCTAGACGTCCTTCCAGTGCTTTTAAACTGGCCTTGTTGGTACAGCGTGCCTTCATGAAACAAACCACCACAAGAAATACTGTAAATCTTTTCGATATCTGTATCTGAGTGTTTATGATATCTGTGTTAGAATATAAAATCTGCATATTCAGCCATCACTAAAGCTGATAAATTGCTGAAACCTCTCTCACATGCTTGTCGCATACACAGGGGGCTTAGTGAATGAATAACTCGATCCAGAGGTTTCTAGGGTCTTCACTAAAGAACAGAGGAACGAGGCTTCCTACCAGTGGTTAGGGCTTGACTCTTCTCCAACTGAGATCTTCTGTGAGCGTTTGTATCTGTGTGAAGTCAGCTGAAGGAGAATTAAAAAAAAAATTCTCCTCTGGAATTTAGATGACTCGGGAGGCTCGTAACAGGATGAGTGTCTTTACTTCAGGTCACTGATTTAAATCCCGTTTAGAAATAGCCAGAAGTCGTTACGATCTGATGGCATGTTGGTGACCTATGAAATGAACTGGTGACGGGAGCCGCCAGTTGCCACCAGCATGCGGCTACGCATCGCACTGGTGTGTTCAGCGACAGCCAGTGAAGCAAACTGAGTAGCCTGCAACGGGAGAAACCAGAGTTTTTCTTTTCTTGAAGGAATACCTTGTTTCTCCCTGCCCAGCCTGCGCTGAACAGCGCGTACCGTAGTTTTATCCATTAATGGGAGATTTTCCGAGAATTACAGTCTTGGTAGCTGACCCTTTCAATCTGCAGAGACCACCAGCTGTAGCCTTTAGGTAGTAATTTCTCCTCTGCCTGGCTTTTATCTAGTAAATATTTGACTCTTTTCATGCATATGGTGATTTCTCCAGGCTTTTCCTGTCATCACCAAGGCAGGAGCCTCTCTTTACTCTTTCCCAGACATTTTTTCACTTTGAAAAAAAAAAAAATTGATTGCTGTCCCTGTGAATATATTATTGAAAATATTTATGTACATACAGTTGGTGTCTAATATAAAATTGCTATTGACTGATGGACCCCATAAATTACCCAGTGTCTGTGGAGGCAGGATCTGGAAACGTGGTGTGTTTATGTGCAATAAATACAGAATTAGTAATTTGACCTTACAGGCAGAGGTTACTGACAGGTTACAGGTCTCTCTAATCTGATTCCAAACAGTCACGTATTATGGATGACATTTTTCTTTCATGACACCTCCATCATTGTGTGAAGCACCAAATTTGAAGAGAATAGGCTTATTAGAGCTTTATTATTTTTTAATTTGTCACATTTTGTTAAAAATAACACCAGTCAGTGAAAAGGCGGAAAATAAAAAAAAAGTCCAAAGAGGCTGGGGAGAAGTTTTCACGTTTCAAACTGCTGCCTTTGGAACTTGCCCTGTGCTTGGCTGCAGCTCTCAAAACCCAGCTTTCATGCAGTAGTCAGACGTACATGCATAACGTTGCTTGCATGGGAGATTGCAAGGGTGGGGCTGGAGAAAGCATGCTTTTCTTCATATACTTACTGCGTATTACGTTTGGGTTTGCATGGGGGCCGGCATCGTCAATAATGGTGCCAATGACATTTTTTCTGTCGTTCCACTGACAACTGGATTGAATCCCTGCTACGAAATCATGGGTTTAAGGAAAATCATCTACTGGTTTACCAATATTTCCTGATATAGCACCTCAGCTTTCCTGAGGGAGCACAAGCAACATCTCATTGAGAGTCTGTGTATGTTCTATCTAATCTGTATTACTCATTAAATAGAGAGATAAATTCAACTTTTAGCAGACTGACATTGTTATTACATGTATTTCAGTCGTGCCAGACATCTTTATTCAAGTCTGGGACTCCTCCAGATGATGGTTTTCAGTGTACAGTTTGTATTTTAACAACTGCTTATTGGAACAAAGGTATGGTTTAAAAAATGTTAACAGGCTAGGTAAATTATTTTATGTAAACAGTGACAAAAGGAAAATGAATTGATAAGGCTGCATTTTCATGAATATGCATCTGTTACTGAGAGAAAGTATTCTGTGTTCGTCAAAGGCACAATTTTTTGAGTAAGTCACAAAGAGAATAGAAGGGTTGTAGCTTTCCAGGAGAGGTTTCGTCTGAAAAATTTGAGAGCAATGACAGTGTTGAGACTGATAAACACATTGACCTGAAAGACAAAAAAGACCGTTATAGAGGTTATAGGTAAAAGAGCAAAGAACAGTAATAGAGGTCACAGGCAAATGGAAAAACCGACAGTTAGTTTACCTCCTGTCTGTATTTACTATGCTGGTTTTAGCAGAGCTGGTATAGCATTTCTGTGCTTAGGGTGACCTTGGTATTTCTTGCAAAAACAAATTATATTCCATCGTCCTTCTCAATGGCAGGTATATGTCTGCGGTTCTGTCGTGCCTCTTTCCCTGTGAAAAGGGTCAAACTAGTACGACGTAAAGACACGGGAGGTCAGTACTCACACCGGCCGAAACCGAAGCGGGGAGGTTGGGCTGGCTTGCCAGACTTGTGGCCGGGAGAAGATGTGCTTGTGCAGAGTGAGAAACCCCTGTCACGCTGGTGCGGTGGTCCTGGCAGCGTGGCACTCGGAGGGGCTCTGCCTGCTCCCACTGGCAGGGCAGCGGGGAAAAGCCTGTCCTCCATCCCCTTCCCTTGCCGCGGCTGCTTGCTCGCTCCCGCGTTCGCCTGGCTCTTCCCAGCTGTCCCAGGGGTGGCTCACCCCTCGGGGTGCACAAGCCTCCTGCGCCCTGGTCCTCACCCAGGGACACCCAGAGCCTGGAGCAGCTTTCCTTGCTCTGGCTTGGCTTCTGCTCTCTTCCTTCTGTGCACGCCGGGGCGGCGTCTGCCTTGTCGTAGACTGATTTATCTTTTTTTTTTCCTTTTTTTCGATTTTTATTGAGGGCTGCAGACTGTGTAACCGCACCCACGCCACATGAAGCAGAAGTGCATGTTTTCGGAGGACTGCCTATGGCTGCGGAGATGGGGAAGTCCCAAATTAGATTTTGGGCCAGCCGCAAAAACCCTGCCTGTTATCTGTCTGACTATCTATCCGGTCATATTACGAAGGCGCAAAGACATGTTATTAAGCTACAAGCAGGTGTTTTATATGATAACAAGGTGTACAAAGCCCTCCTAAACCAGGGCAAGATTGTAAGTAGGACTGAAATCCTTTTCCTGGCATTGCCCCTTATATTCTCTGTATGAGGAAAGTCAAGACAAGGACTTTACAGCCTCCATGCTTCACAAATATTCTGCTGACTGCTTGAACAGATTTATGAACCAAAGAGATCATATTGACTACAATTCTAGCCCAGCCTGTTTGTCAGTACTGTGATTTCTTAAAAGAAGTGATTAACTAGAAGGGCTGACATCTTGAATATAAGCCAGAGAGGCAGATAATTAATTAAATCAGTTGAAAAACAACTAGAAATAACTGGAGCATTGTCTGAAGGTGAGAAGAATGGATATTGTCAAACAATATATTCAGAACATTAGTCTTAAACATTCAAAACATGCTGCCATTTTTTTCTAACAATCTTGAAGTTATGTGTACATTAGTCTTTATACAGTATCTCATTTTTGTAGCTGTATTTAAACTTAATATGTGTCAAATAGATCAAAATTTTCAGGAAGGAAGAAGTCCAAGTTAATGTTTTAAAACTTTAAGAAGGAGGAAAGTAAGGCTGAAAGCAGAACTCCCCAAATTTAGTCTTCTTTAACTGTAATAATTTTCTATTAGAGTAGTGCTCAGAACTGTGTATAGAATAAATGGGAACAAGAACATGGAAATGTAATCTTTTTGCCCGTGTCTTTTAAGAACAGCATAAAGTGGGCCCATGTGTTTGCTCAGCTTGCCATGGGGCTTTCATTCTTCATAACAAAAATTTTCCTTTGAGATGAGTGGCAACTGCAATAGCAACAATCATATATGAACATATAGCTGAACTAAACACTTCTTTGAATTTGTCTGGGAATTCTCTGTTCCTCTAAGGATTCTTGTACGAGATCTGTTAGAAGCACCACAGGCTCTGGAGGTGAAAGGGGCAGAAACAGTTCAAATGGAACCAGGTCCGTGTCGATTTACTGATTTGCCAAATAAAAAAAGGGTGGGCTAAATGGCACCAAAGAAAAAAAAATAAAGGGAGGTAGCAAAGAGACTCTGGTGTACATATCTTTAAAAAAGCAGTTATATTAATGGGGTCTATGAGATTAGATTTTCCTTCTAATGATCAAGATCGGCACTTGTGGAAAAGAAGATCAGAGGGGATTTCACTACCCTGTTTCTGGCTTAGGGAAAACCATAGGGCAAATGCAGGTAGTTAAGAATCAGTTACAAATCGTGTTTTCTTTCTCTAGAGTATGGATGTCGTGAACAATCTTTAGGTGATTGAAAAGAGTGCAGTGCTGGAAAGCTTATGTTTTTCTACCCCTTTGGAATAATATTGATTAGTTTTTTGTAAGCAAATGTTTCCAGTGTATGCATTTCCAAAATACACATCCATGAATTTGCTGAGTATGTGTCTCCAGACAAGAATATATCCACACCAAAATAATTCTTTCATTTACAGGCTTGTCTGCCTTGGTCTTTATGTTTACAGGAGTGGATTGGCCTAAGGATTTGAGTCACACTTCTGAAAAAGAGTGTAATGGTGAAATCAGCCTCTGCGTAGAGAAGAGTAAGACAGAAGGGGAAGCAAAAAAATAACTAGGACAGCAAAACCCAGAAGGTACTCTGAATTAACTTGTAAGAGGCCACCTTTTGCCAATCTTCTGCTGTGTTGCCTGTCTTCTTACACATGGCGGCACCCAAAAGCTCATGAGCGAGTCAAAATGTTCAGATGCTCTTGGAAGCTGAGTAGTAGTTCAATTCTGAGGGAAACAGGCTCAAGCAACACTAAATATCTTTTTACACAGTCTTTTCTCACCGTAAAAGCAAAGACAGTTACTGTAGCTGAGATATGCTAACTTTTCTGAGTTCCCTCCTGAAGTTTGTCATCTCCTCTGTGGCATCCATGAGAGCAGAAAGCACCGAAGCCAGCCCTCCTCTGCTGGGGCACCCTGTGGAGCTCGCACGGTCTGAATTTCTTCCCCACAGCCAGGGACGAAGATCAGAAGGGATCATGTTGGTCTTCGGATCCACCCCCTGGAAAACCACATGTAACCGGCCACCGGCCGTTTGGCATGGAGAGGTCCACAAGGGACGTGCTTGTGAACTCCCCCCATTTCCGGCATAACAAAACTTCTAGAGGAAGTCAGAAAGCTTCGGCACTCACACATGTTTCAAAATGACCATTGGCGTTAGCATGGCAACCGAATGTGAAGTGGGTGTCACAGCCCCAAGAAACCACTCAGCTGGTGAACTTCCAGGAGTTGTATGTTTGCTTGGTCAATGTAATGGAACTTAAACAAGTTAATGGAAGTAATCTCTCAAGGAGATTAAAATAATCCTGTAAGTGCACTATCTCTGCAGGAAGGTTTCCTGTCCTATGTAGCTTTCAGGCAAGACTGAAATTTATAAAGGGCAATTTATAAAATTAGTTGTATGCTAATCTAATGTGGTGGCGAGACATGATAATAATAATACAGTAACTGGAAATTAAAGGCAAACAGATTTTGACTAGAAGTGAAGTGCAGCCGTTGTTGTTGTTCTTTATAACAGCAGGAGTTATAGCTGACTTAGTTCTTGAGGGAAGTGGTTGGCTGTGTATCACTTCATGCTGTAGCAAAATGGAAAACCTTTCTGGAAGGTAGGCTGCAGAAGAATATGGCCGACCAGGATAAATACTCTCCTCGAGGAGGCTTGGGAAGCAGAATAAAAGCCATATGGAGACAGAAAGAGATGAGACATTGGAGACTGAAAGAATTAAAAAGAATGTGGTTGGATAGTGAGGGAATCAGGGATTTAAAAACTAAACATAGGTAGTTTAGGCTACTTGTGCCCATTATTTGGGAGCTGGGAGAGACTAGGTCACTACCTTTTGGAACTATTTAAATGTTGGCACGCTATGGGCATTTTCTTCACCATTGTGGCTTTCTTCAAACCAGATGTCAGCATGTGGAGCTGTTGGTAGATCCACACTTGAATCTCTCTTACAGCTACCATGAAACCTAAATACAAATGTAAAAAGAAGAATTAAGGATGAATGGATGTTGCGTTAGAATTGTATTTATTTTCCTTAGTTCTCCTCCGAGTTTAATCCTGTGCTGGGCTTTCCATTATTTTGGAACGGGCCGATGTCAGTTAAAATGGAGTATTGTAATCTGGGTCATTCTGCTCACCCTTTTTCATACTGGCACAACATTGGCAAAAGATTCTCATTATTTCCATGACATTCCAAGATTTATTAAGCTGAACATCACTGAGACATAAAGTACCAAGTATTTTCTGACGCTAGGGTGCAAGGCATCTGGGGCTAAGCATTTAATGTTTGTCAAAACTAGGTGCTGCCCAAAAGCTTTTTGATGACCAACAGACCAAAGTGTTGGTCGTGATCTGTGTGCAATATTTCTCTTTCTACTTACAGAACATAGGCGCCATGATTAGAGCATTTTGTATCACACTTAAAAATGTTGCCGTGAGAGGAGATGCTTCATTCCTAACTTACTGTAAAATTATTTTAATTCCCTCCATTTCAGATGTGATTTTGTCTGTAATGTTTTTAACTATTCCAAGTAATTTCCTACCCTGTATAATTTCAATTTCATGGTAATTATCATCAATTGCTCCCTTTTTCTTTCTTCTTATGTGTTCTTCGTATGTGTTTCTCTTTAATGTTTAATGCTTGCCTTTACCTGGACGATGAATCACAAAGGGATTTTAAACAAATTTTATTGTCTTGACTGCAGACGGCCTTTTATCTGTCAAATAAATTCTTCTGTAAGAAACAGTAACTATTGTTGAAATGTTTCTGATATTTTTGCCCTTTTGATCGATTTTTCTAATATTTCCTATCCTGGTTCAGTTGGCTCTTCAGCTGCATATAATCAGCTGTGACTGTTTTCTGTTTGTGCGTATTGGAAGTAGTCAGGTCACAATTATGGGACCCCAGGCATTCGGCTGCCTCTGGTCCAATGCTTAGTTAATCTTCATCCCTCATAATGAAGTAATAAAGTAGAAATGTACCTTGTTTAAATACAGTTTGTGCTAGAGAATTACAATATATGATTTTTTGGGGTTTTTTTAGACTCTCTTGCCCTTGAAATTCCAAAGGCAGGAGAAGAAGCGGACATGGGTGATCCCGTTCACCTCCCCTACAAACTCCAACTCAACTGACAGGCCGTGGGGCAAGCACCATCCTCACAAATTTCCAGTGGGCGACACCTTTACGCCGGATATCTTGGACGTCCCCCAAAACCAAAATCCCACGAAACCAGGAGCTACTTGCACAATTTGTGCTTTTCCAGAAAATGCTGCTAGGAGCAGTCCTTTATAAGCTGTTTGCTGGTCGTGCCACAGTGCACAGCCTTCCACTGGGTTTAGGGCCACCTCCTTCCGGCAAAAAACTGTGTATGCGTTAGCAGAAGAGCACATGTTGTCTGGACATCAATGTGCGTTACCAAAAGCGTGCACATGAAAAGCAGAGAAAATGAGGATGGGAGCAATGAAAGGGCTACGGTGCGGTCAATATTCCTCCCCCCCCCGCCCGCAAATGGAAAAGTGAAGAAAACAAAAATGAGGAGGCGGAAGAAGAAGGATGGATAAAACAACCATGGGGATAGTGTAGATGGAGAGAATAAAAATCCAGGATTAGTGAAAAAGCCATAAATTGAGGGAAAGGGGAAACAGCGTGCACAAGATGGTTTAGGAGGAAATTGTAAAAGTGTGATGGTAGTTGCTCCGGAGCACACAACACAGAAGGGCAGAGGTGGAAAGCAAGGTGAAAGGAATGGTGAAGAAGCATGACTGTAAGGAGGCGTTCCAGATGCCTGGGGTTGCACAGTGTTCTGTGTTATCATGTCATGTCAGAAAGTGAGAATGAAAAGCAACAGCACAGCACGTTGCAGCAGGACGTAGGGGGACGATGTCTGAGAGCCGCACACCTCACACGCAGCACTGGGAGAGCTGGGGGCCATCTCCCTGGGGCAGAGGGATAAAAAGGTGGATCCTGAGAGGGCGGTTATAAAACATTTCAAAGAGGGAGACTTCGAGGCTGCTGGCATTTGGGAGGAGGGAGTGGTTTGAATGAAAGCTCCTGAGCTAGGGAAGAGGGGCAGGGGATGAGGAGCTGAAAGAAGGACAAGCTGGGCTGCTGGCTGAGTGAACCGATAGGAAGCAGGGAAGGGTGCAGGTGAGAGGGGCTGTGGGAGGTGTCGACAGGGTGCCAGAGGGTAAATACTGTGCCCTTCCTGGCTTGGATTTTTCCTCTTATAACAGAACCACAGAATGTTAGGGTTTGGAAGGGACCTCTGTGGGTCATCTAGTCCAACTCCCCTGCTGAAGCATGGTCACCTAGAGCAGGCCGCAC
>Ga0181612_143691_pt1 | contig 10409 bp, 10 predicted proteins | sample HoacroProtozoa21_FD_119630 | JGI IMG/M metagenome (GOLD analysis project Ga0181612, IMG submission 119630) | Hoatzin crop microbial communities from Cojedes, Venezuel. Combined Assembly of Gp0051906, Gp0051904, Gp0051908 | reverse complement strand
TCCAGCCCTGCCTGGACAAGGTCCTGTGCAGCCTGCTCTGGGTGACCCTGCTTGGGCAGGGGGCTGGGCTGGGTGACCCACAGAGGGCCCTGCCAACCCCAACCATTCTGTACTGCAATAATGACAGGTTTTGTTACTGCATGGCCTGGTATCCGATCCATACGAACAGTATTCAATTTTTAGAAAGGCAGAAGAGAGGAAAGGGAAACAAAGCGTGACTGAGGCACTGCACAACAACGCTGTGACTTGGATGATGCTGAAAAGCCCCGGGGAAGGCTGATAACGAAGTGCCGGAGGAAACAGGAGAACTCTGCTTGCAGTGCAGCGAACGGGAAGCTTCAGTTAACTCAAGGACCAGGGACTGCCTGTAGGGCTGTCTTGGGAAATTTGTTTGTTTGGGGCTGTGGCTCACGTGTCATCTTGCTCTCCACATGCATCTAAGCACGCCCGTTAGTGAACTGAAAGACACATGCTCTTCAAGACAGGATGTCTACGCTGGAGAGATCCTCTTCTGTGCAATCACTTCAATGAAGGCAACAGCTGCACTATTCCACCTACTGCCCTCAAGCAACTGAACATCAGGCACGCAAGGGACGGGAAGCCTGTAGGAAGAAGCATCGGCGACAGTCCTGTTTTCTGAGTAAGAGGTTATACGGTGATGACTCCTCTGGCCACTGCCAGTTCTTCAGCACATGGAAAACAAGCAAGACAAATTATTGCATTGGTGAGTGGTTCTGAGGCATAGCTAGAGGAGCTCTGGGGCTGGAGACACGGTTGGAGGGGCTGGGAGCTGCCCACTTTGAACAGACCCTTGAGAGAGAGCTGTCAGGGCAGGAAGGGAAAGAAACGCCTTCTAGGAGAGGTGCTGGCTGTTGAGTATCGAGTACACCAATTCATAGCCTGGTGGTGCATGTACTGTGGCATCTACAGCAGCAGCTCTCAAGTTCAAAAGGCTGTGAGTCACTGTGCCAAGCAAGTGCCACGCTCTGGCAATGTCACACTTTGTTGTCTCTGTCACACAGGTCTAGAGCAGCAGAAGTCACGAACGAGCTGCAGACTGCGGACAGCTGAGATACAGCAGCCTTTTCAGTCTGTCCCTCACCTCAAACACCCTTCCAAGCCTCACCCGAGCAAACAGCTGTCAGGGATGGATGGGCAGAGGAGAGGGAGGGAGAGAGAGAGACGGGCAGGAGGCTTCACACCTTCTAGCACTGAAGTGCACCCCAGTGACTGTGATGTGCTCTCTGTTAATGGTAACAGAAATGGTGGTTATTTCCTCCCCAGTCCCAGGTAGGCTGCAGTTTGTCCTTCAATGCTAAGAGCACATATTCATACGTGCAGGGGACACAGAGGCTGAAATGTAGAGGAGCACAGTAAGATGTGCACTGGCTGCACAAAAAAAGGGGAAATAACAAATACCGAGAGAGCAGTTAGCTCCTCTATCATACAAGCTGCGTAGAATAACTGCCTTATTTCTCTCCTGAAAACCACACAGCTCCCTGTAGTAAACACGCTGCATATGCAACATGACAAAGCTTCTTGGGCTGAGAAAACCCCAATGAGGCGGAGTGGGAGTTAGTTAGTTGTTGTCAGAGATGCCTGTTTTCCCCAGCTGACACTGGCTCAACAGCAGCCACTTCACCAGCAAGCAGCACACTGCTACTGGAGAGATCAGCCCCCTCGCAGGACACCCGCTGGCTCTGAGCAAATCGCTCCGCCACTCACAAGATGCTTCTGTTCCCCCCACTGTCCTTCTTGCCTCGAAGTTCCAGGTGTTTGCTTTCAAGCACAAAACTGGCCTGGATACCCACAGCGTATCGTTTGCACATACAGGTACAGAAGCAAGTTACAAGAGCTTCACAGGCTTTAGCTAAAAAAGCCCTAGCTCCACTGACAGACAGCAAGATGCTTGTTTATCACCCTTCAGAGGGTAAGGAAACCGAGGCACAGAGAGCTGTTCTTGAGAAGAAGGGGAATCAGGATTCCCCATGTATAACACGCTAAACACGTCTGATAAAAGAGATCAGCAGTGGCAAAATACATCCAATTAGCAGAAGCCCTTAGCAGGCAGAACTAGAGAGGGAACCAGTCCCACCAGACCTTCCAATTCAGGCAAACACTTCAGCCCCGCCACAAGCAATCTCCCAGCAGAATCCAATGCAGCTTTGCAAAGCTCACCACTAAAAAAAACACCTCAAAACCCAAAAAAAAAACCAACCCCACACACTAGGCTTATTTGGCATCCAAAAGCCTTGCCCACATGTAACTCCAGCCCTCCTGCAGCGTGCAGGCTGCTTGCACCTGCAAGGTGGAGCAGCTTCAGCCTCCAACACCTCCCGGCTGCCTTCGCTGTGCCAGCCAGGCACAGTGTGCTCACGTTGCCTAGCAATAGAGAGGTCTCACTGCTTTATAGAGCCAAAAATGCAGCTTGCTGCAGCAAGCCCCATCCCCAGCATGAGAAATGGGCGAGGACATCTTTAAGATCAGCAGGAGAGCAAGTGTGAGCTCCTTGCAGGATTTCGAGGTACATTTTAGGCAGAGCTGACAACACCCACAACGTCTCCGTCTGCGAGGGATTGCAGAAGGTGCTTTTATTATTTCTAGGCTGAAGATGAAACAGATGAACACAGGGACACGGCTGTGCTAAGAATCGTGCATTTTAAAGCATCAGGCATGCTCTTGTCAATTTGTGCCCCAATATCTCAAGTTAGTCACGCTCAGGGCTGTAAAGCTCCTTTTTCACCCTTTGCATCCCAGTTGTTCACCTTTTGGAGAGCAAAATCTACTGGCTGGCACAGGCAAAGGCACGCCTGGGTACCAAGGTTCTTGTCCTGGCTCTGTCCACAAGCACTGGAGTGCCTTAGACAAGTCACTTGATCCTTCCTGCCACCGCTTCCACAGCCATGAAAGACTTTCTTATTCAGATCACATCAAGGGAATTCTGCAACACGGCCTGGACCGACAGACTTTACTGAGAACTGACCCTCCACGCTCAGTTCTGCGTGCAAGCTCAGCAAATCAGAGCAGGGCCCAAATCTCCCTGCTTCTGCCTTCCTGGCTCACGACAGCTGCTGACCAGACCGGGGACGGGCAGCTCGATCCCTCGATTGGGGCACATCCCTGGCCACAAACTGACAGTACTGCTCAGGCTTTATAGAGCCCCAACAGCCAGTTGGGTACAAAGATGCTTTCCATTCATAACCACGAACCTCCTGGGCTTACATCTCTTTTTGCCCTGGGCAACGTGTGTTACACCACGCCACACAGCTATTTTGGTACCGTACTTCAAAGCAGATTTATGAGGGCTAAGGGGACCACAGGATGTAACACATCAGAACTGCCCATCACAGGAAAGCAGCCTTGCCACATCCTCCAGCAATGTGACAGCCATATCATGCCAATACTAAAACAGAGGGGCTATGATGATTTCCACTCCTCTTCCCCTCAAACCAGTTCACACCATATACATGCTTGGCAGCAGCTCCGGCCTCAGGAGGCATCCACACAAATCTGCACCTTTTTTACAGCACATGTGCAACTTAGTCCTGCCTCTTATTAGACGAGAAGTCTCTACATGACTTGGGGAACGGCGCTTTGCTTGGACGCCTGCCTGGCTTCATACGCGAAAATGTCTTCATTTGCCCAAAAATGTCTTCATAGCACTCCTGAATGTAGCATCTACCTCTCTAATAGGAGACAAGGAACTGGTCTTCTCCCACCCCCTGCCCAGCGCCAAGTAAGTATTGTTTCCTCCACCTTCTACCTCTTATTTTCCCCAAGAGTACCCCAGCCAACGACTCTGGGGGGAATACACAACCCAAACACATTTTCTTCACTTCACAGTAAACCCAGAGAGACTCCGCTCCACAATCAGCTGTAAGCGAAGATATAACGAGAATTAAATAGCCACGCATTAATGAAGTTGTGTTTCTCCTAGAGGGGCTAAATCTTGCTGAATTAAATTTTCAGGAGTATGCTAAAGGTTTGTTGCCTTTGCATCTCAAGAAGGCTGCAGAGAAAATTCTGTCCAGCGCTTTGGTCAGCTTGTAGCTCGGCTGCACCATTCCTGCCTGAAAGTTCACCTGTGCTGGAGAAGACACAAGCAAAGTCTCTTGTTAGGAATGGCGTATCAGAGAGCATCAGACTCAGCTCTCTGTATTACAAAGGAAGCAGATTCATAACAGGAGTCGTTGTTTTAACCTAAAAGCTGTTCTGCAAGCTAGAGAAGAACTGCACCCAGCTCTTATCCTTGCTCAATCCCCTGAATAAAGGCTGAGGGCAGCTTTGCATTCCCCCATCCCTTCTATATCATTTTTATTAGCTCAAAACAATCCAGAGCAGTGCAACAGAGCCCACCCTTGTAAAGCGGAATAGAATCAACTGCAACCATTTGTCAACTTTTGTATTTCCATGGGGCTCAATGTGCACTTGAAACCCAGCTGCTTTCAGTAGCCATAAGAGATTCACATCTAGCATAGCATGCAGGCTCATGCTGCCTTCCCACCCTCAAGAGTGAGGAAACAGGACAGAGAAAGGAGGAGGACAAAGCCCTTTTTGGGTAGAAAATGCCTCTGTATTGTTGCTGCTATTTAATCAAATGCACATCTGATGAGAAAGAGCCCTAAGCGCAGGCCGTGAGGAGGCACAAATGCTTCTAAATATATAGACAGACTATCTTCTCTCCCCTTTCCCCTCTTTTCTTCTTTGTTCATTTATTCACATCAGAAGAACAACGCGTCCTCCTCCCCGAGCGATGCACTGCTGGAAGCGATGCCTTTCCACCGAGACAGCAGCAGCAGGATCCGGGTCTTCTGTCTGCATTCGCAACATTAAAAGGTTTTGCAGGAGCCTTTTGCTCAATGAAATATTTACATCCTCCCTCCCAGCATGGAGACAGGGATACTTGGTCAATGAGGACATATGGTCTAAAGGGCTATCCAGTATAAATTACCATGATTAACAAAGCAAGAAGCAGAGCAGAGGAAGCCTGGTGCTCATCAAAAGTCTTCTTTGGCTTACTGAGTTTGCTAACTAGTGCTGGTCCCTTAACCCGTTCACTGATGCAAGACAACACAAGTCTCCTGCCAGTTGCTGCTTTTAACCTGCAAATGCTGGAATGTGGACGAGTACTGCCTGAGAATGCTTTAAGTTAGCAGTACCCACCACTGTCGCCAAAAGAAGTCATTTCTCCCAGTTGCTTATTCCTACCTCTGTGGTATCACCTCCTTATACTGGATTAGCAGGGAAAATACAAAATTCATTTGAAGCAAGATAAGCTCCTCGATCAGCACACAATTGCAAGCAGAAAGGCACAATCAGAAGACAAGATGCCTCTTGTGGCAACAGTAGTGATTCACAGCAGCCTGAACCATCCTGTGTACGAACCATCCAAGGGCACAACTGCACATTCACTCCAAGCCAGCATAACATGCACTCCCGTTACCAGTGGGTTTTGGACACCTGGCAGCTGCCTGACATGCACAAACATCGTCCATCAGAGCAGCGGGCAGTTACGTGACGAGATCAGCAAACCTCGCACTGGAGACAAGGCCAGTGAAACTGAGCAGAGGGAAGTAGCACAAGAGGTCTCCATTTTGCTCCTCCAAGCTCTAAGCCCATTTCCCTCTCCAGGCAGTCAAAACACAGGGCTCCACAGCCAACATCGGTCAAGACCATCGCATTGGTCCCATTTAGGCAACTCGAGTTCGTCGTATTCTAGTTTTCACTTTAGCCCCTTAGTTTTTCCATCAACTTTTCTGTTTAGCATCCAGGAAATACTGCACTGGCATACCACAAAGTCTCTCCTACCTGTTTGGAGTAGCCTCCATAGATGATTATGCTGCCCTCAGGAGTGGTAGCCATCTGACACCCGGATCTTGGAGTGGGCCCAATCCCCGATGGAGCCAGCTTGCTCCAGGTGAAAGAGTCCAGGTTGAAGGCATACGCATCATTGTAGTAGATGTAATCTCTAGGGAGAGCAAATCAGCACACCACACATTTCCGTTACGGTCACCGTTTAGGACAGGATAAAATATTACTCCAGGAACAGCACCAGGAACCTCTGAAGAGGTGCCACAACTTATTCAGCTCCTTGGATTTATGGCTTTTCTCCTTCCGTAGCCGTAGCAATGTACAGAAGATTCGTTTGAGTGAAGGTTACTGCTCCAGTGCAACAATTCGCATTTGACAAAGCTCCTTTAAGCAAGACCTCTCTGGGTTCTCTCTGACCTATGCCATTCCTTACTACAACAGAGTTTTCATCAACTCTTTCCAGCTAACATGGTCCAGGGTAACTTAAAGCTAAACACAAAAGATCAAAACAGATTAGGGCTATGTCCATCTAGGGAGGTGGGAAAAGCGTACACATGCCATGTTCTCCTTCTACTAGGTAGCTCACATACTGCTAGTGGAAAATGCTCCACACAAGCTGAACTCCCAAGGACACAGCCAAACCCAGGGTGCTCTCAGGGACTGTGGTTATAATGCTTACTGTCTCTGATAGAACCGGTAGCTCTGCTCTCTTCATAGTCCCCATAACAATGTAGCTGTGACCTCATACAGTATGTGAGAGCCTACTGGAGAAGATGTCTGTAGGAAGACAAGGCTCTTTGACAAGATTCAGAGGCCACAAATGATGTATTGAGCTTTAGCTGCAAGGATGAGTAGCTACTTCAGTCATTATCTAAGTGGCACAATGGTTTCTCAAGCACTTGAAGACTTTAAATCAAGATCATCTGTGTTTCTAATATAAAAGTCTTGTTCAGCAACAGTACTGAAGGATAATCCTTCCATTATAGCCCAGCTTTCCGTTACTGGTGAAATTCTGTTGTCTTTTTTACAGGGGATTCAATACCATCAGCCATCCTGCTGTAACCCACCTTGCACTCTCATGGAAACCTCCGAAGATGATCAGCTGTCTTTTGCAAGCAACCATTCGATGTCCACTTCGTCCAGAGGGACCTCCTGATGCCCTGAAATGCAAAGAAATTCCACTTATCAGCAAAAATCCCTTTCCTGTTAGTGTGTCATTCCATTTTAACTGAAGTCACTGGTGGCTGGGCTGGCTGAGTTCAGCTTCTGTTCTCCTGGAGTGGGAAACCAAGGGGAACTTCACTGCCTTAATACAAATGTATGCCTTTCTCCAGAACAGTATGTGTGCTCTTCCTGCTCTCTTGGTATTTGCAGCATAAGCATTTTGCTGCTATTTTATTCCTAGTGATAAGCCTTCTAGTCTCAAACAGCACCCAAAGTCTTGAAGTCTTTTCTGCTATGACTCAGGAGCTAATTTTTCAGGAGAGTTTAATGAATAGCAGTTAACTCCCACAATTTCAAGAAAGGCACTCCAGACAGAGATGTTTTCTCCAAGTACCAAGTAAGAGCCAGAGACTGGCTCTGACATCCATTCTCCTTCAACGTCTTAGGAAATCACCTACCCGCAGCATTTTCACTCATCCACCTGCAGTTAGGCTATAACATCAAACTAGCAAGAAGACGTTATAAATTACTTAAGATTTCCTCAAGAATAAAGGCATTGCAATAAAACAAGTTATCGTTATTATCTTACACATCAAAAAGCAGCTAGGCATCACTGTTCTGCTCTTTTGAGCCTTCCTGACCTTTCAGTTAGTTGTGCCACTTCCATTTCCAGGAACAAGCAACAACACCCCATCTGTCACATCCAAAAGCTTCACATGAAGCCAGGCAGCTGGCAACGACACTCCTGAGAGGCAACGAAGATGCACCTTCCTTCACGTTCACCCATAGACTGAGCATCATATGAGAGAGAACAAAACCAACTTCAAGAACTCCCAAAACAAAGGCAACTTCAGGCCAAACTGCAAAGAAAACAGGGTTTTGCTTTGTGTGTTCTCTGCCCCCATGGATTAATCTATCACATTTTCACTCTCGCTGAGGAGTCTCCCAAAGTGCACACAGTTAGCACCACTGAACTCAGCAAGAGTTCTCAAATAGGCAGTGTTAACCTGTGTTAACTGGTTGTAGAATATCAGGCCTAAATAAATAAGAAACCCGTTCACTGTTGAAAACAACAGCAAAACCTAAACCCACAACCCTACTGCTACACTTTAACTGGCAGCAGGTAGCTGTAAAGTGCGGTGATAGATTTCTGTGGAGAGAGAAAATGAGGGCCCTTATTCACCATCAGAAATTACAATCTCACACCAGTCTTAACGAAAAACTCCAAGGAGAACAGCAGCGTTTGGGTAAGGCTGAATTAGTATTGATTGCTTGGACTTTTTATTCTAGCAGAAAGTAGGGTTTTCTAGGCATTTACTGGATTTTTATCCAGTATCGCCCTGCAGAATAGCACCTCTAGTATTAATTTCATCAAGATCTGAAATCGTTATTTTCTCTTCTGTAACAAAGCTCCCATGTTATTATTCCAAAGGATGGCATCTTTTAAAATCTATTTTTTTAAAGGAAAGAAGCAATTAAAAATCAATATTAACAATAAAATTCTGTTCTCAGAGAATATCTGCCTTGCTTCTCAAACAGGTTTCCTCCAAGTCAGAAATCAATTCTGAACAATATAAAGTTTATTCATTGGTGTGTGTTTCAACAAACAAGTTCCCACAAGTGTACAATTAACTCCAAGTCACAAACAAAAAATCCAGTTTGGGGCCTGATCTGAATTCAGAGAGGTCTCAGTGGCACCAGCACTGCTTGCTCTCAATCACAAGGCTGTTCTCTCCTTTCTTTAGACCAGCAACACAAGCTACGGGAACAGATGCTGAAACACGGTTCCAGGAGGCCTCACTCTTCACAGTACTGTATCATCTCAGCTTCCTTGGCCTTAGCATTACACATTGCAGGAATCAGCTACAAAGGGAAGTTTATAGCCTTTGATGAAAGGACATGCCCTCCTAAAGCTGCAACAACTGCTCTTAGAAAGTATTTTTACATAGAGCTATTCACACAGCCAAGGCCCTTTGTCCCCAGTCTCCAGACACAACACTGGAAAAACCAAATGGCACAAGTCGAGCAGGACTGGCAGTAACGTATAACCATGCTGCCACTCCAGAAGGAACTTGCAAACTGTCTCCTTTTACCTATGTCAATGCTCATGGTCCAAAACAAGCATTTTGGGAAAAGGTTTCACAGGCTTTATGATTAATGCTCTACTTCATGGGGTTGACACCAGAAAGCAGACATGTGGGAGGGAGCTGTAAACTCTCCAGACTTTTTTTAAAAATAGATGAAAAGATAAGTCTGGATAAGCACAGGCTCCACACATGTACAGCATGAATCCGATCAGAACTGCTCCATAAGGAATTTGCTTTTGCTTGTGGAGTTACTCTGGAACTTATAGTAACATAACAGACCTGAATTCAGCCCCCAGATTCAAGAACTGAAGACTTACATCTCTCCATGGCTACAGACTGTGTAAGTGAGTTGCCTTTTCATGCATTCGTTCATCCAGAGGATGCTCAGATGAATCTCGGAACCTTTCCATAAGAATCAGAGTGACGATGCACAGAACATCTCATCAAAGGGCCATTTCAGGACCAAGCGCTTTTATCCTCCCGTACTCGAGGCAGCTGAAGCCCAGGACTTCAGCGTTCCGTTGTACATCTAACACTGGAGAATGCAAACAGGCGTTCTGTTCAATGGCATGCCCGGACAGCGTACCCAAGTGCTGGTAAGCTCAGTTAGGAAGCAGGCAAGTGAATATGCAATTGCCACAAGGCACAAAATCCTCAAATCAAATCCTTTGCAAAGTCAATCAACAGTTGTACATTTGGATCCTGATCTACCAAAGCACAAGCTCACAAGGCTCACTGCTGGGCTGACAGAGGAAGTCTACTCAAATGTACACCAAATACCCTTCTTTTCTTTAAGCACCAATGCACCTTTCTACCTTGTGTTGCAGGACCTGATCTTTCCAGTGACGGACAGCACGCGAGCAAGAAGAGCCATCGATCAGAAACAAACCTACGCTGAAAGGCGTCACTGCAGTGACCGCTCCAGTTCCCTCCGTAAACAGTGTTACACATGTGACGTGGTGTCCTGAAATACCTACAGCACCACATCTCACAGAACTGTTACAGGAAGTATCATTAACACTCCAGTAGTGAAGGGAAGCGAGCTACACAGGCTCAAAAGCAAGACACAGAACTACCCAGAGGAGGGATCTGCCAGTTCCCAAGCACAACCCCAAAAGCATGATGCTCCCTGTCTGCCTGAGGGAGTGCACTGGGCCACACAGCTCAGTAAGAACATTCTCTCTAGGAAGGAATGAGGCAATTAGGTTAAAATATTGCTTAGCTCTAAGGCAGAGTAACAAACAGTTTGTGCACTGAGGCAACCTCGTGCATTACCCACATGATAAGGCGGTCCCAGTAAGTCACAGAATCACAGAATAGTAGGGGTTGGAAGGGACCTCTGTGGGT
>Ga0181612_135943_pt1 | contig 10409 bp, 6 predicted proteins | sample HoacroProtozoa21_FD_119630 | JGI IMG/M metagenome (GOLD analysis project Ga0181612, IMG submission 119630) | Hoatzin crop microbial communities from Cojedes, Venezuel. Combined Assembly of Gp0051906, Gp0051904, Gp0051908 | reverse complement strand
TAGAGTCTTTTTTTATATATATATATTTATATATAAAAAGACTGAAAAAGCAAGCAAAACTAAAGCATAAGATGTATATACCTCTTTATTTTTATGCTTTGCTCAAGTTTTCTGTCCCTGAGGAAGTAAACAGTGCTTTGTTTCAAAGGTAGTGCTTTAATCTCCTTTAATATGGAGTTAAAGCGTTTGGGAACATGTAATTTCCAAGGTCCAGCTGAAGGTTTTGTTGACCTCAGTCTCTGATGTACCCACTTCTAAGCTGGATTCTTGCAAGCCGGCGCTGGCCTGGAGGTGGTGCCGCTTTGCAGAACAGATGCTGACGTGGGGTCACAGGTACTCTGGTGGCAGCCTGCGCCTGTCTTGGTGGCTGCAGCTTGGGCTTCAAGCTCTCCTGTGTGCCAGTCAGGTCATCCCTCTGAGCCAGCTCATCGCCCAGTTGTACAAGTGCCAGCCTAAGGGACACGCGTGGCAACAGCTGGTGAGGGAAGGGGGAAATGGGACATCAGTACCTTAAACCAGCTTAAACTTCTCTGCAGCTGGGATGTGTTGCTTCTCAGCCGGTCTTCGTGGCCGTGAGCCCAAACACAACCACGGTGCGGAGTGCAGGCCGTGTGGATGTACCCCTGGATAAATCCATCTGGAGGCAGGCACCAGTGATCAGACTGTCACCTGCTGGAGTGTGCTGGAGAGGGACCCTCGTTTCAGAAACATGGTTCATTCCGTTCCTGCTACTCCTTAAGACATGCATGTGTTGCTTTGTACGTATGAGCAGAGCAAAACTAATGGAAGGTACTTGAAGTTTGTTAGTCTGTTGCCCACCTGTGCTACAACTGTATTGCAAGTGCAAGCAACACACAGGAGTAGTTGGCTGTTCTGCTTTCTTCAGAGGAGTGTGAAAGATAAGAACAAGAGCACATCTTAAGTGATTGTAGTGTAATGGGCGGAGAAGGAAGAACTAGATCAGCTGCGGCCCTGGATTGCAGTATGGCTTTATTTTTGTGTACCTGTAGGTTACTTGCCTGTTAAATTTATTTCTTTTCATTATTATTTTTATAAATGGATATTGTGCTCAGCACATCTAAGATCTTTCATGGCATCCTGTACACTTTCATACCTTCTAGGAGCCTGAAATGGTACACAATTAGAGTTACATGTAAGTATTAAATATTTTTACCCATGCTATACACTACAAGGTCAGACATGATAGACTGGGAAGAAGAATGTGAGGGGTTTCAGTTGTGTCGTCTGATTTCCATTTCATGCTATAACATGCACAGGTTTCTGTGAAGCAGCCACTGGGCTGCTCAGCTTGCTGTACAGACAGATGCAGCACTGCAGCTGCCTCTCCACTCGCAGCGTTACTGGGGCTGTTGGCAGTCCTGGCTGCCCGGTGTGTTGGACTAACTGCTGATGCCAGCAGATACCACTACATATCGAGGGTCGTAAAACAAATTGCCTAACCTCTCGGGTGGGAGTGGGCTGTGTGACTCTTACAGTCGACTGATCCTTTTCGTGAGTTATCTGTAGTGTAGAACTGGTGAAAACTGAGGGGTGTTGGGAAACAAAAGGCTTGTACTTACTAATTTAATTGTGAAATACTGCACTCGTAATAGCAGCTTGTCACAAGCACTTTAACAAAAGTACGTAAAAGGCGCACTAGACTTCGTCAGGATGCAAGCCCTTTTGGCAGTACAGTAAAAAATCAAAAACATTCTAACGCTTCAGGTACTGAAAGGTCAGTTTGAGTAATGTGTCTACCTGAAGTCTTCAGTTTTGTAAAAATATATTTCATAGCTACTAGAATGGTTTATTTTCTGTTTTACACAGCAGATAATCTTCTTTTCCCAATGCCAGCTGACGTACAGTGTGCACTTCCTGCAGTAATAGAAGATATTCCAAAGTGATTCAGTAAAACATTGCACTATGAACACTGTAAACTTTCTGTGGGATGAACGCGTATCGCATTTCATGGTCATCCATTTTTTTCGCATAGACTGGGAGAATGCTTAAAAAGAGTGTAAAGAGAGCAAGTAGTTTTTCTTGAAAGCCAGCACGCGGTCGTGTTAAGCTGCGCAACTTTTGTTCCTCTTGAGCAGTAACGTGCGAGACGCTTCCAGACTGTCTGCCGCCCCCGCGCTCGGGGCATTCCGCGGCGTGCCGCGGCAGGTTTGTCCCGACAGGACTGTTCACAGTGAGCTGATCGGGGTGTAATTATCCTTACAGAGACTAGTTTGAAATTGCTTGCATATATTGCAATATTTGATGTCACCAGACTTTCATGGCAAATTATAAGCTCCATAAAAACTACCTTTAGAGTCAGTATTTGCTTTCAGGTTGGGAAGAGGGAAGGAATCACAATTATTTATTTATTTACACTAATATTACACTTACTGCAATTTGAAACCAATTAAAGGGCTACATTAAATTTAAGTAAGAAAAGATGTACTTGATTTTTTTTACAGGGCTTCAGTGTGCAATAAAAGCAGGGCTAAAAGAAATGTATGTGACAGAATTTAACCAAGTAGTGAATGACTTTAGATCAGGATCTTCTGGTTGATCATCACAGAGCTGTTGAAAGAATATTTTGGGCACAGATATTAATAGTCCATTTATCCTAACAGTTTAGAAGAAATTATGGTAAATGCTGTCATTGGTAGCTAGCTAGGAACTACTCGCTGTGTTAGATAAAATAACCGGTGATCAGGTCACCTGGAAGTTGCTGATGCTGAACATTCGGAGGAAGTACCCGTCTCCACTGCAGAATGAAGGAATCTCCTTTCGTTAGAAACTCGTCCATGCTATGATTATTTTAGGCGTTACAGTTCTTACTTAGGGTAGTATAAATCTTGTTTAATCTAGCTGTAGAGTTTCTATTCTCTATATTACAAATAATTGCATATAAAGATTTGATATTTATTTTATTATGTTTTAGACTGTAATGATATCTTGTGAGCTAAATTTCAGAACTTCAGGGTGGACTGTATTAGGTTTGTTCTCCTGTTTTTTAAAACAGTCTCATTGAGTGTCTCGTCCTCTGTCTTTACTATTTGACTGAGCTTTGAAATGCCCTTACTTTAGACTTGTCTTTGGAAATGAACATACTTTTTCTTGTCTTGAATTTCTGCTAATTCCCTAGTAGGAAAAAAAAGAAAGAAAAAAAAAAACCCCAAGAACAGAACACTTGGTCTGTGTAACATCAGCAAATTTTCAGGATTTTTTCATCTTCACAGCCTGTTTGGAGTTGGTTTTTTGACTGTACCTACATGTTTGACCGAAGTTTCCATTGATGTGTTTCCCTCTGGTTTGTACATTTTCTTACTTGCTTACGTCAGACCTTCAGGTGGTCCTGTGAATGTGTATGGTTAGAATCGTGCTTATAGGTAGTTTTGTGAGTGGTTAAGGTGGACATATAACCTTTGTGTATGTAATATGTCACATATTTTCTAGGTTGTAGTTTTACTAAATGACTTCAGAAGTATTACAGGTACCCCTACTCTATATTTCTAGTTAATCCGTCATTTAGTAAGGCTATTCAAGATGTCTAGTGTAGTGAGTGGGTGATCGAAAGCCCAGATCTTGACGTACAGCAGACATTGTTCCAAGTCTCTGGTGCTGAATGCAAAGTCTGTCCTTTGGCACTTCAGCTGTGGCACTCGGGCAGCATCAACTTTCGTTTAAAATTACTGGCTGTGCTATCGTTTGTCCAGTGTCCACAGAAATTTGGAAATGCTTATTTTTTGCATATCTACATCAAAAATGAGTGAAACTTGCAGAGTTCCTTGCTGTAGCTCCAGTATTCATATTTTTGTTTTCTGTTTACCCAGACTGTAAGCTTTTCTGAAGTTCAGTCAAGGCTTTTGAATGCCAGTAGAATTGAGGAATTTGGGGGTTTTTATGCAATTGGCTGATGTTCAGATTAAAAAAAAAGCACGTAGCTTACTGATGAGTTGCTCTGGTGATAAATTGAAGAGTGATGATTTAATATTGAATTCAGCTCTGTATGTAAATACTTATTATCTTACCTGATAGTAGACTGGGTTACAAAACAGGATTGTTATTTTTGCTGTGAATGTGTATCTACGGCACACTACAGCATGCGGCGCAGTGAGTGACTGTCTGCCGGCTGAGTTATGGTGACCGCTCGTACGAGCCCTCATGCAAGGTGACCGGGAGCCTGTAGTAGGACGGATCAGGTGGTGCCTGTTAACCTGCTGCCCTCTGAAAGCGCCCGGCGCGCTGGCAGGGCAGGCAGGGTCGTGGTGGTTCCTGTGGCTCATCGTTCAGCTGAGGTAACACTTGGAGGATTGTTCATTTTTTCCGAAGACAGTGAAACACACCAGAGACCTGCACTGGGAGTGGCGGTTTGGTGGCACTGGTAGGAAGGTGTCGGTGATGGGTGGTGTGCTGTCCTGCTGTCCCAGTGCCAGCCGTGCGCGGGACACAGGATGACTGTGGTGCTTCGTACAGCATCTAGCAGGATGCGTACAGGAGTTGGGCACAGGAGTGAAGACAAGAAGGTAGCTGTCAGAAAAGCTGATAATTACCTTGTTTAGTTGAAATGTTTGTGCAAATTTTACTAACCTGTAGCGATAAGAAAAACAAAAATATGAATTTTCATTATACTGATTGTAATGGTTGCCAGTTGCTTGTAATGTGTATTACAAATCTATGGAGCTTAATGTGTGTCATTTTTGTTAGAAAAATCCGCATATACCAAGACTTTAGTCATATAAAGCTTTAAGCCTTCATACTGCGTATAATTGTAAACACATTCTGCATGTAGATGTTTAAAATGAAAGATAAAGGACAAGTCAGTCAGTCTCAACAGGCGCTGAAGTTTTGGCTGGCAGCTCTGCCGAAGCAGCGAGCACGAATCCCTGGGAATAAACCATCTTCTGCTGGGTGCCTGACGGAACAGATGTATTCCAATGATGAAAGTGTAGCAAAGCAGTAAACTAAAATACCAAAAATATATGTGTGAAGTACATAAATTTTCAACGGAATTATATATTTAGCTTTTTACGCTTTTCACCGTTCTAAAAATATTTAATAAATAATTCTTAATTTTTTCAGCTGTTGCCCTTTTTTGATGACAACAGCGGTATATTCAAACACTGAAGATAGGCAATGGAACTCACCGCTTTTCTCTCAAGCGGTACTGTATAAATCAGAAATACATTTCATCTTACACAATGCTTGCTATTATTAACAGGCTTAAATTGTTTCATGTCATATAATACCTGCAAAAGATGTGTGCAGCACCAAGAATTTAACTGACCAGTCTAGAAACTGAAGATCATAGCTGTGTTTACATAGTTTTTAAAAAATAATGTACTGCTTAAGACATCTTAACAAAAATGAGAAATCTGTAATAGTCGTAGGTTTTGGTGTTGTTGCTGTAGCTTTGCCGTGCCATGCGCAGGTACTGTCGGAGGCCTGGGCCTGACCTCGACCGCCCACCTGGCCTTGGAAGCGTGGCCGAGTCGTTGAGCTGCCTAAGCCGTTCGGCTGAGATGGGCACTGACCTCCCCTTCTCACTTGGAAATCCAGAGCTGGAAAGCGTGTATCTGAGAGCTGTCGCTTGAAGCATGTGAAATGGTACCAGTGCTGCGTAGTAGGCTTTGTCTCTAAAGGGCTGCATATGAAACCTTTTCCACTGTCACATCCCCCGACGCCCCCCAGACTGGCAGGGAGTTCAGTTTTGTTTCGAAGACATTACATTGGCTTTGGTGGTAAGGTAGAAGATGGCAAAGAAAAGGTGTGAAATTAAGAAAGGGACAAAAAAAACCCAACCCCAAAACAAATTAAGAAATTGAGATACTTAGGAAATAGAAGTGAGGGGGGGGAGCAAATAAAAAAAGTGACAGGATTGATTTCAGCAGAGTTTGTATAAATACTCCATCTTCAGTTGCCAAATATTTGTGTTACTGGCTAAAAACTTAGTGTTTCAACATATATATTTTATATGGACTTAGTGTAGAGTTATGTTTTTATTTCACTTGTTCTTTGTGCTCTTGAAAAGCAGATTTAGAATGGAAAATTCATGTTATGTACATGACCATATGTCTAATATTTTATCTGTGCTTTCCTTCTGTAGCATTTAAAAATAGCTGCTATACTGTAGTAATATTTATCTCGAACTTTTTAAACTGAAAATGATACACATTATACCAAACGGTTCTGAAAGAAAAATACTATTCCTGCTTGTCTACCATACTAACCGAATTCTTTTCCAAGGATAATAGTGGGCTAAAATGAAGTAGTTTCAGAAGGGCAGTGCACCGTGTGTGGGCTGTCTTTAGGTATATTACGTGTTAATACCAGGAGGAGAGAGTGTGCGGACTAGGTAATGGCGGCAGCTTCTCGCTGGGGGGGTGTTACTTGGCCACGCTCATTTGTAAACAGCTGAACACATTAGACTTTGTAATCAAAGCTGAAAGATCTATAACTTCAAACCATTTTATCTGTAAGGTGGTGAAGTCAGTAGGTGGTAGATGCTGGAATTCTGCATAAATAATTTAATAAGAACCAAGTTAATTTCTTAACCAGTTCAATTGTTCATGAAGTAGTTTTCTGCTTACAGCCCGTGGCCAGAGCAACCTTTACTGTTCGTAAGCCCTGTAGATGCAAAGAAAGTTCACTTGGCCAGGTGTGTTGTGCTGGGCAGAGGTATGTTTGGGATTTGGTATAGTCTTGTGTATGTAAGAGGAAAGCATTGCTGTATGCTTAGCCCTTTTTACCTTTTTTAGTACCACAGAATGATGTCATCACACTACAAGGAATGGAGTTTCCAGAAAGTCTGAGGAATAAAGTAAGAAGTGAAGAGTGTAAAGCTTGATGTTCCGTTAGCATAAGAATTCTGGGGCCAGTGTTCACAGTATCTATTAAATAGTCTTCCTGTTTCTTAATTTCAATGGAGCAAAGTATTAATGAGTAGGCTAACAGTAAGTGATTAAAGAACCCATGATGTCTAAGTTTACTCAGTGAGGAGGGAAGAATATATGCTGTAAAGAACTCATGCAGATTAACATAACTCAGCTTTCAATAACTATAATTCATTCTTTTTTTTTTTACAAATTCTTTTGAATTCAATACCAGTTTTGGTACAAATTTTCTAATGAATTTTTAACAATAGAAATATTTTTAAAGGTTGCATCAAAATAGTTACATTTCAGTATGCAAGCAAAAAGCCAGTGAAGTTGCACAGAATTTACCTTGGCATGTAGTTAACAATCCCCAAAATATGCCACAGAAGCATTCTGGAGTTAATGCACTAGTTAGATTCAATGGCAGTGTACTAGAAATGAGAAATATTTTACACTTTTTATTTAAATTGAATCATCTTTAGCCCAAGACTGCGAAAGTGGAGGGCTGGCGGTCTTAGCACTGCTTGCTGCTCTGGAATAGCCGGGTGATGGTAATGCAGTTCTTTTGCTGCAGAGTTCCAGGTGTCTCTAGATACTTTTGGGTTTTCAGAGCTGTCTAGCTCATGTACCGTGTTCACTTAGGCTGTTCTTCTGCAGAGGAAGTTGTCATAGCTTGAGAAATAACTGGCTGGAGCCGTTGATTACCTCCTGTTAGCTGGAGGCTATGACCTTCTTGCCTGAAATACCTTTGCAGGTTCTGTCATGCGAAATCTGGTTTGTTTAAATACGAATTCAAACTATACCACTAAAGGTAGTTTAAAGTAATCCATCTGACTTAGCACGTGGGTGGAAGGACAGAACTTAGATGGTGACAGGACCTGAGTTTTGGGGAAGGTGGCTGCTGCTTGTTGTATGGTGGGTTCTTAAACTGCGGTAGTTAAAGCCAGAGGGTGACGTTCAGTTGAACTAGTGGCTTACCCTGTTTTGACGTGTAGTTTGGTTTTGTTTATGTACTTACTTAGTGTTTCTTGCATTGGATTTGTGTTCCAGTACTGCTAAGTGATTTCATCTTTGTCTGAACTAAAGATACTTGTGCTTCTGGGCTTGGACAGGATGGTCCTTCAGGAAAGAGATATTTGTGAAAGTTCAGGCATGCATCTGGATTCGATAGAATCTGTGTTCGAGCACCCTTCTCTCCCCAAGTATCTCAGGAATACAGTAGAACACCAAGAAACTTCTGAAGGCAGATGAGTCTGGGAAGTCTGAATCTGGAGTTCAGCTCCTCACCTGTAACTCTGTATGCCAAGTTTCAGTCTATTGAGCTGGTCCCCTTTCTGTACATTCTAAAGAAAAAAATTGATGTAGCACCCCAAAAGTCACTAACATCGTAGACTGAGGGAAAGAATAGCCAGTAGGTAGTAAAAATTCTGTTACTACCTAGATGTGAAATTGGCTTTCAGACACTTGAAGCCTGCATTCAAATTCTCCTTTCTCTTTAAATTTCATTGTAATCGTAGCTTGGTTTGTGGTAGTATGCAATTGTATTATACACAAATACTTGGTTTCCAACAAAGGCTCCTAAAGAATTGCTTTTATTTTAGAAAATAAGTATTTAATATTGTCCGTGTTGCTGTGCTAAAGTTTGTTGTAACTGGTAGCTGTGGTAGAAAGAAGTAAAATAAATAATACTAATTTAGAAATAAATACATTTTACACTATATCACAGTTTCACGCTGATATTTAGAAGTTATAAAATCTGATGGACTTGCCTATTTTTCCTTTAAATAGCTTTTTCTATGGAAAATAGCAGCTTATAATCATTGCAAGAATGATGTAATATTCAAAGTTTGATAGTTCATCTGTAGTGAGGAAATACTGTAAATATTTTTATGGAAAAAAGTACCTAATTTTAATACGTGGATGAATTTTGCATTTCTCTGCAAAGGTAGCCGTGCATCTGTACTATAATCAACACATGAAAGAACATTGCTTCGTAGAAGAAACAAAATAGTTAACGTAGTTTGATATAAAATAGTTATTGGAAAAATACAGGAGAAGTAGGGGTTTACACTGATACTAAACACCTGCGTGGCCTTGTGAAATAGCTGTTTCTTAAGGCGTTTCTGGTACCTGTTCACACCTAGAGGTGTACGAGTTCTGGTGTGTCAGATGATCTCGCTTCTCGTCTCATGCAAAGGATCAGAATTCTCTCTGGAAAACTGGAAAATGAAATAACAGTAAAAATTGTTTCTGTTTGGCTTTTTTTGAACTGTATTACTTGTAGAAGCTAAATGCTCTAGAACTGGGATTCCCAAACTGCCTTTGCTAGCCCGTACCACGAGCAGCGAGCGCTCCGGTCTCTGAAGCGCTTGCTCACTGCTGAGCATACACGGGTGACTCTCAGCGCTTGCTCTTTACTGTTTTATTTACGTCATTACGCCTTAAATAGGAAGTGCGTATAAATCCTAAATCATGCTCTTACCTGTCTGTTGCAGATAGGCTATGCCTCTTAATAATTTGCCATATAGTAAGTTACAGGGCATTCGCACTGAATAATACAAAATTCAAATCAATAACTAGTGGTTTAGTTGTCAGGTGTGAAGTGCTGCAGAGTGTTATTTACAGGGGCTGTCGAAACTTTATCTGCTGGGGTTTTTGTACAATTTTGTATGCTTTGGTTAAAAGATTAAAAAAAAAAATCCAAACTAGCCACATGGTTCATTTTTGTGATAATTTTTTTTCTCTCTGCAGCTCTACTGAGAAGTCATTTCCCTGGAGATCGTCAGGTATTATCTTTTATGTGTACATTTTGTTTGAAGCCCAAAAAACTTTATTTTCTTGGCGTTTGTTGCTTGTTTTGAAGCAAACTGAACATCAGCAGCAGTGCTACATATCAAGTATCTTTTCTGAAGTATAACATTAATATTCTTTGTCATGCATGAAGAGGCTTGGGTGTTCCTCTGTTACTGTAAAACGTTGCTTTGGCTTAGAGGTAGTTGCAGGTACTTTTCTTGCACCTTTTTGTGCCTTTGCGTTTTTGTGTGAGATGTGACCATAACAAAAATCTTGGGTATTTGGTCTCCTTTGCAATTAATTCAAAAATACTTTTGAGTCTTCCCCTTGACAGGTAAGGATCATGAAAAAATACTGTATGTTTTAAGCTTGAAAACCAATTTTCTTTTTACAGATACTCTTATTTAACTGACAAAATCTGCAGTAAGGGAAGGTTTTTCTGAGTACTTTTTCTATTTTTGTATCTCAGGATAGCTTGAACTTTCTTTCCAAAACAAGAAATGTTTGTCTTGTAGTACTTCTACATCTACTCTTGAGTATCTTAGGTGACATGGCTAGGACTGTGTCTTAAAAGTGACATTCCAGTGTCTGCTGAAATAATCCAGTCTATCCTTCACACATCAGAGCATTCAACTGGTTAGGGTTTTTGCATCAGTTAAAATGTTTAACACTGAAGAGTCACTCTTCTGAGCAGTGGCCATCTCTTCAGAGTGATGAAGTGTGTGTGCAGGAGTCAACACGTCAAACCAC
>Ga0181612_125714_pt1 | contig 10409 bp, 10 predicted proteins | sample HoacroProtozoa21_FD_119630 | JGI IMG/M metagenome (GOLD analysis project Ga0181612, IMG submission 119630) | Hoatzin crop microbial communities from Cojedes, Venezuel. Combined Assembly of Gp0051906, Gp0051904, Gp0051908 | reverse complement strand
GTGGGCGGCCGTCACCCGGCGCTGCGCTTACCTGTGCCTGGGTCACGGCTTTGCGTCCCGCACCAAGGTAAGCGGTAATGCTGGGGAGCTGGCAGGGAGTCTGGTTTATGCAGGAGTCTGTAACAGACCTATGGCAGTCATCTCTGTAGCTCATGGGAAAGTAAAAAGTCAGAGAACGTATTTTAATAACGATGAGCAAAATCTCTGATACGAGCAGCCCCCACCACTGAACAGGAGAACTCGGCTCTGACTGTCACGGTGCCTCTGCCCCTGGCTGCCAGCAGCTTTCCTGAAAGACGAATTTGGGGAGTAGAAGTAGACTGCCAGGACCGCGAGTGCCCGTCACTTGACATGGACCTTAGCCCAAGCAGTGGAGTTGGCCGTGCCTGTGTGCGGCCGCTCCGCTCGACCCGAGATGAGGCAGGGAAGGTGACCGTTCCGGTTTGCGTTGTGTTGGGAAACTAATTTAAAAAACAGGATGCCCAGCGAAATCTCCTGGCGATGTCAGTGTTAGCTGCTGCTACTGACGGAGTGGAGCCCAAAGACTCGACGTGGGGGCTTTGATCATTTGTCGATGCTTGTGAAACGCGCAGCTTTGCTCCTGCCGTCCTAATGGCTTTGTAACTGATTCATAATCTCCCTCTTCTGAATGAGGTTAGGATGCGGCTGAATATGTCGCTGAGTGAATGGCTTGCTTTGTGGTGTTTCTGTTAGGCTGCAAAGAAAGTATCACAGACTCGCCTAAGAGGAGGTTTATATTTCATGTAACAGAGGATATACATCCTGACGTGCGCGCAGTTTATAATGCACTGGTAGAATTTATCATAGGAGCATCCAGACCTCTTAAACACGCACTAAATTTAACTTTAAAGCAATGCTAATTCAGGGGGAAAAAACAGTATGCATCATCTATCGTCAATTTGATAGTCTGTGATATGTGTAACCAATTGTTCTTATTTACATTAATTTGCATTGTGAAAAGCAATTTTACAGTTTCAGTCAGACTTAATAGGCAATTTGCAGCTCACTGCCTAATGGCGTAGTTACTTAAGCCTGCCCCCAGGGTGCTTTCTAGACCCGATATGAGACTAAACCTTTTAAATGTTCAATTGAACATCTTAAAAAGTCAAAAAGTCTTTATCTGTGAGACCCGGTTCATACTTGCCTTGTCATAGTTGATATTATTGCTGCGGATGCCCTTTGATTTGGATATATTTTGCCCTAGACTGCAGAGATGGTGATTTGATTCTACAAAGCATCGTGGCGTGAGCGGCTCCCGCTGCCCCCAGAGGCACTTTGCGGAAGGAAGAAGGTGAGAATGTCCTGGCAAGCCTTGCACCATGGCATTAGTTGTTCAGTAGATCTACTACCTGCATGTAATGACTGACTTTTTGCCAAGGCATCTCATCTTAATGATGCATTTCCACATTTACGAATGCATGAACCATCTCCAGTAGGTGTGATAAAACCGAATTTGACAGGAAGACTGAATGAAAGCCCTTGATTCACAACAATTTACTACGGGTTGAAGGTATTTCGGGCAAACTGCAAAACAAACTGCCTTACATTTGGGCGATGCTGTGGAGGCTGTTGTTATTGTTTGCACTCTTGGAGCACTACATGAGAACGGTTCTTTGCCCTGCCAGGTTACGCTAGGAGCTTGTCATTCTTCTAATAGCATGTTTGGTCATTGACGAGGCGCTCTGAGAGCGTGTATAAGCAGTCCTGTAGGGAAGGTTGGTTCTGAGTGTTGCAAATTAGGGAGGAAGGGGCAAAGACCATTTCAAAGATGGTGCCCCACTTCCTAATTCCTTGCTCTGGTCACGTGCCACAAATGAAGGTCATGGAAGGTTTTTAGTTATGGATTTTATGAAGAATACAACATACACGAGACCGAAGCAGGTCACTGATGGTGGATGGATCGAGCAATGACCATGGTTGTGTCTCTGGCCTTTGTTTCTAGTGGGTCATGTGGAAGGGTCAAGTGGGAATGAGTTCTGTAAGAATTACACAAAAGATGTTGAGGTGTTTGGTCATCCTTGTACTAATGATTAATGAAGACAATAGAGAGTAGGGATACTCTCTCATTTACACAGAGATAATGACAAGTTTGAGATCAAGATGAATCAAAACCTGTGCTGCTGTTGTAGTTTGGCAGTGGTCCTCTTTCACATTCAGCGGTGTTAATTTCCAACATAATTCCAGATGTTGAGATATTTGTTTCTAACCCAAGCTATTATCACACAGATATATGCACTTTGCAACAGATTATGAGAATGTGAGGATGTTATTGGATTTCTGTCTTCTCTAATACAACAAAGCAAATACAAGGTTTGCTAAATGCCATTTTCTAGGAAAGAATATTGTGCCATGCTGAACTAATGTAATACCACCATCCTCCTTCTTTAGGCGTCAGCTTTATTTCTGCAAGAGGGTTTTACTTCAAAAGATGTCGCAATTCACTTCACAGTAGTATACAAGAGAAATTCCAAAAAATTGCTGTAGCTGTGTGCTGCTTGGCATATCTTGTGTTTGCAGCATTGTGCAGAGTGCGGAAAGATAGTCAAGGAAAGTTATGTATCAAATCACCCCGTGTCCTAATGCAAAAAGTCCCTTATCTACAGTGAGCTCAAAGTATTTGAGACTGTTAATATCCCAGCCAGTTTAGCAAAAAATAGCTAAAGTAGAATTATGCTTTTGTAATGTTTTTCAACTGGATCTGGCTAGTTTGAGGCCATCTGAGGTTTGTGATGTGTGGAGGTTGGTGTAGGTAGCCTAGGCAATCTGGTGCTGTCTGTATTTGTACTTCAGAATATCGGTGATCTAACCTATTTTCAGTTTTAAGCCCTTTTTTTAAGATGACCTTTGTTGTTTTCTCACTGCTACACATTTAAAAAGCACAAAAGTTTGGGAATCAAAGTGTGAGAGATTGAAGACAGCCTTTTAAAATGGGAGGTGTAGGACATTTTTGCAGCACTAGCATGACTCTTTACTGCTTTCCCGAGAGTCACTTGTAACACAGCTAATATATTTAGCTTTTTAGGAAAAAGAGTGACGATTGCGTCTGCGCTCAATGTGAACTGTATTCTGCGGCCGAAGGCAGTGTTAGACCCGGGGCAGGACGAAGGCTGGAGCTCCTCTCCTTCCACCCATGCCCTGGACAGCCCTGGTTAAGGTCTGACGTACCCACTGTGGCCTGGCCGCAGCCCAGGTCTCTCGCAGGTGACTTTGCTCTTGTCCTCTCACACCAGCCACCTTTGTGATCCTGCTGCAGAGTTTGCCACCAAAGCCGCCAGGGAATTATGGGTTTTTTTCAGCCTCCTCTGGATTCTTCCTCTGCACTTACGAAGAAGAACTCTATACCTGGTGATAGAGGCTGGTCACCTGAGGCAGCCAGCCCCAACCAAGGTTTGAGTTGCTCCCCCCGACTCCAGGGAATTCTCTCGAAATCCTAAGGGTGTTGGGAGCAGTCCCTGCTGCTGACCAGACATTTTAGAAGAATGATCTTGTGGAACTGCCACTTGGTCTTTGTTCTACTACCCGGACACCCTGCTCTCTGCAAGTCTCTGTAAGTCAGTTGAGTTTTGTGTTTCAAAGTCTGTATTCTCCAAAATGCAGAGGTAATGCTTAATATTAAAAAAAAAAACCCACAGTAATGGAGGATTTTGGATTAGTTGAGTTCTTTCACCTTTAAATCAATGGCTGACAGGGACAATTTCTAGTTTGCTGCAGCACAGTCCAGACACAAAGGTTTTTTTGTTATTTGTTGCTGTTTAATAAACAGCAATCTGCAGATACAAAATGGTACTTTACAAACTAGTACTGCTGCGTTGTTGTGAAGATGATGCGCTGCATCTGACCCTTCTGGTAATGGACACTGGTCTTTTCATCTTTCATTGATTTTTGCAAGACGGGTTTTATCAGCTGAGCTGCATACCCTCTAGGTCCATGCCGAATACTGAGTATATTCATTAGAGCGTGGAGAAGAACTCGGGAAAGACATTAGTCCATTAATCACGTGCACGTAGAATGACCTTCATGCCTATATCTCAGAGTGGGCAGCCATGTCAGCCTGAATGGCAACGCCAGAACAGGTTAATTCTCAGCCCAGGCGAGAAGCAGGACGGTGCACTCTCTGAAGGTGGCCAGAGGAGTGGAGTCCTGCGAGGAGCAGGTGAGCATGCAAAGAAACGACCCCAAAACGTGAAGAGTACGGCCCAAAGCGAACAGCGGCCGGACCGTGGTTGGTGTAGAGCTCCCCGGCACACGTCGCTCCTCGGCAGACCCGTCGGGGCGGGCGCGGGGGGAGAGGGCAGCCCCACCGCCACCTCCGCGCCGTCAGCCCCCGTGCCAGACCCTGCAAGCTGGGGGTGCCCGTGGCAGCGCAGCGCCGGGAGGTCTTTGCCCATGGAAGGGGATGTTGTTCTTTGAGATGCTGAGGTCCACAGAGAGAGGAGCCCAGCATTGTGACATACAAGAATTAACTCCTGTCCAGGTTGCTCACAGCTTACTTGCGTAGACTGTCCCATGTCCGGAGTCCTTTTCCGTGGCGTGGAATGATCATTAAGGCAAATTGGAAATCAAATGAACAGACATGTTGTGCTTCCAAAGATTATGCCAGCATTTTGAAGCTGTGATTACAGCATGGAACAAGGCAGAACATACTTCTTTAAAAGGAGTTATGTGCAATAGCATGAAAGCTTTTCTGCAGCTATTCTGATAACAGAGTGCACAGACTGTCTGCAGAAACCGGGCAAGCAGCCGTGAGGTGTTCAGCTGGAGCGGACGCTCTGTTTGCGCTGCTGCCTGGTCCCCACTGCTGCGCCGTGGCTGCCGGAGTGGGACCGGCGCGGCTGGACCCTCACGGGGAGAGCACGGGCGAGCGGGCGGCGGGGACGCCATCGACCCCGTCCCCCCGCCAGAGGGGTCGATGTGAAGCCAGAAGGTGCCGCAGCCCCCAGGGACATCCTTCTCGTTTAAGAAGTCCTTCAAGCTGAGCAGGGTCCCATTTAGGAAGAATGAGAAAGAAGCTGGGGACTCCTCTGGGTCCTCTCCTGCGGAGGAGGAGACCAAGGCAAGGCAGAGGCCGAGGGGGAGGAGAACCCCGCTTGCCCGGCCAGCGGGATGGAGCCATCGGCTCCCCCGGGATGGGGACGGTGGAGGAGCAGAGCAGCCCTGGGAGAGCAGTCCCGCTGCCGACGGGCGGCTGGGAGCTGAGCCCAGGAGGGAGGGTGCAGAAGCGGGGGGAAGCAAGGAGGAAGGGAGGCAGCATCCAGGGGATACAGCCAACCCAGAGGAGCCCTCGAGGGCATGGCGGGGAGAAACGTGGAGAAAATTCACAGAATTCTGACCTTCCACTGCGCCCAAAGAGACTCATCACAGCAGCATCCCTGTGCTCTGGCCGCTCCCAGTCCGCTCTCCGCCCGGCCTGGGTTCGTGCTTGGGATCGCCCCGACCAAGGGGCAGGACCTTGCGCTTGGCCATGTTGAACCTCCTGAGGTTTGCCCGGGCCCACCTCTCCAGCCCGTGCAGGTCGCTCTGGAGGGCTCCGGGCAGAGGCAGCGGCGCGGGAGGGTGGGACAGACCTTGGAGGCAATGCCTGTCTGCTCGAGTGAGCACGGGGACACTGCGGAACAGGGCTGTCTGGGGCTGGGACCGCTGGTGTCCCACCAGAGCAGGAATGCGTCAGACTGCTGCTACGACGCAGCCCGTGAGCTCTGTCAGTGACATAAAAACACTTTTTAGTTTATCCCCGAAATGTTCTGATACGCTGAAAATCCTGACCGCACTGACTGGTTTTGATTTACTTTTCTTTCTCATCCCGATAGGCCAATAGTGCTGTATATTTCCCAAATAACTCCAGTGTCTAATTTGCCAATTCTTTTTTTTGCTTTCTTTACCAAATCTCAGCTACACTTTGAAAAAAGAGGTGACTGTCAGCTTTGTTTGTGAGGTTTCATTGACGGTTCTCAGAACACCCACGTTCGAGCAGCTTTGTGACTTTTGGTTAACTGCTGTGGAAGCTGTGTTGTGACAAAAGTATGATTAATGATTGCTTTTGCATGTTTCTTATAAGTGAGACACTGTCACTAAATAAATACACCAATAAATGGACTGGGTGTGAAACAACATGTTTTTCACCAAAAATGACATCCTTAGTTGTAAATTTTAACAGATGTCATGAAACGAAAGATAATATAATCTCTTACAAAAGGCCTTTGAAGTTCTATTTTAATTAACTTGCAAAGCCATCAGGGCTCCTGGAGAGAAAATGATATGTGTAGTGTATCTGAAGAACCGCTTGAATGCGATTGCGGGGATGTGGTGGGCATGGCTGGAGAACAGAAGTGCAGAACAGAGGCTAAGAGCAGTCACTGCTGTAGCAACTCGTGGTTGTTGTTTAGCAAAGCAACCCTGGCGTGGAAAGCCACTGTGAAAAAATTGCTGCCACTCCCTTCAACAACCTTTCTTGTTCCAGCAGCAAGAGGGGGAAGGCTGTGAAGCTGAAGCCAGCATTTGAAGAAGCTGAGGCAGAAGCAGAGCATGGTACACCCCGGGGTAGGAGTGTGTTGGCATGCAGGTGGTGAATTTCTTTAAATCCTTTTCCCTGGGTGCTCGCAGGTCCCTGTCCCCACTCCCCTGGCAGCGGTGCAGGGCGGTGGGGACGATGCGGGGCACAGCATCCCACACCCAGCCAGCTGCGCCTGCCCTGGACCAGGTAGCGTGGATGGGGCCCAGGGCTGCTGTAGAAATACACGCTGTGAAGCTGCTCCAGAACCAGCATCCTCCAGACCAAAGCCCCAGCCGGGCTCTGGAGCTGGGTGAAAGCAGGAGCCCCAGCGCCAGAACAGGGCTCAGCAGACCTTGTACGAGACAGATGTAAATATGCGTCGAGCTTCTGGTGACCGTGGTGCCCGTGAGCCTGAAACGCGAACCTCAGGTGGAGCATGTACTTAAACTGGGCAGAAATAGGTCTAAAGGCAGTTTTCAGCTTGTCTCCTCCGGTGCTGCCCAAGGCAGGCACCAGCACTGTGGGGATCGCTGCCCCTCGGCAGCCTTTGGACAGACTCCGGGGCTGATCTTTGGGAAACGTGGGGTGGCTTGTTCGCTGTGTGGGTGTCCGTGGGCGCTCCGTCGCACGCTGCAGGCACCTCGCAGCTTGTGTCTTCCAGAAACCTCCGACTGAATGAAAGGGGACGGGGACCGTGGTGGATTTGTCTCTGAATGTATCATAGTGACTGCGGAGGGAGGCTCTGCTCGCTTTGCAGCGTCGCTGTTTTTTGACTGAAGGTAACCATATGCCGTGTTTCCCTAGCATGTGCTTCGGTGAGATTTCCATACCAGAGCAGATGGGCGTGCTCCGGGATGGCAGGATTGTGTCTCTGCGGCACCGCTACGAACCCCGGTGTGTAACCGTGGAGTAGACGGCACTTCACGTTTGTGTATGATAAGCATGTTTTAAAAAGGTTTGTGATTCCCCTAACTAATACAAATTCCAGTTAATTGCTCTTCTGAAATCCCGGCTGCGTGCCAGCGGTCCCTGGCATTGCAGATCCATATTGTCACTCCTTTTGCTCCTGCCGAGGCCATCGTCGGCTGTATCACTGCTGCTGCACGACGCAGGTCTTCCAGCCCGGTCTAGACAGCCTTGCTTACAAACCATCTCTTGTGTGCTGGGTCGTCAGCTGCACGAAGCAGCAGCACAGCAGCCACAGGCGAGGCAGTCACCAGCCTGCTGCTTATCCTTGCTCTGCTGCAGACTGCCTGCTTCGTACTGGCAGGTCCCATGGGGGTGCCGAGATACGCAGCTTCTCGGGGGGAGACGCAGGAGTTGATCCCCGCGGCCTGTGAGCTGGCCCCGCTGCCCGGGGCTGCCTGGCTGAAGGCTTGGCAAGGCGGCTCTGCGTTCCGTGGGCGCGGCGGGACAGCCCGATGCCGTGGGAGCTGGCACGGCGAGCGCGATGCGGCAGCGCAACGGAACGCCGCTGTACGTGGCATTCCTACAACCACTCCAGATGGGTCGTTGCGGCACTGACCTCTCGGTTCTGCTGCCTGCAGCCAGCCCTCCCTGCCCTCCCCTGCCCTGCCCTGCCCTGCCTTGCCCTGCCCAGCCCCATGCGCCTGGCTTTGCTGCTCGGTGTTTCCATCACCGCTTACACCCAGGAATGTGTGGGCCATTTCCTTTCACCTGCTCCATTTCCTGGTTTATTTGATTCTGAAATAATTGTGCTCAAGCACTGAAATAGGATGATTCAAATTATTTTTAAAGATCTACATGACTGCTCAGGGGCTTACATGGAAGAAATAATGGAATGAATAAATGGATGACTGGAGTTTTAAATGCAAAAAAAAGAACCGAGTTCCCTCTGTCATAAATGTGGGATTTATAAAGTCTCGTTCGAAGGTGTATCTAAAGGGTAGATGTTTGGTTACGTCTCCAATTTACAGATTGATCGCCAGTGTGAAGCTTTGCAGAGAAAAAGCTATTATTTTGGGGTCTGGGAATAGGAAGCGGGGCTAGATCCACCAGAACTAGGTGGATTTTCAGCGTGAAGGCAGCCAGCAGCGCTTGCCCTTCGTCGGCGTTTCGGTGTGGGCTCTCAGCTGGGAAAGCAGCCTGGAGGGCTGTCAGAGGATTATCTGCGCTGCGCGGCAGAAGTTCAGGGGATTGCCACCGGAGCAGTGGGCGCCTCCGATTTTATACCAACTTAGCCAAGATAATAATCAGACTCAGTGCTTCTAGCCTCTGAAGGCAGCCTGATAGAATTAGCAGGGGTAATTTTTTGTGAAAATGTCTTTTGATGCATTAGCGAAAGCCAGAAGATTAAATACAAGGAAGAGGACTTCAAGCCACGTTTTCTCTGTTGGTGTAAACAGGTATCATTACACTGAAACAAATGGCAGGGCTGTCAATTTACACCACCTGAGGGCCTGAAAAGCTCCCATTTGTTTGACTCCGTAATGAACAGACATTGCATGGGTAGGAGATGACTTCATGCACAAACCTTTGTTTTTAATTTCCTGCCTGTCTCACTCCAATTAGTATAGCAACCGGCATTATTTCACTGTAATTGTTTTAAAAATTAACTTGTAACACACTCTAGTCAGTCCTTCCTACTGAACAATAACCTTTTTTTTGTTGTTAGGATTGGCATCCTCATTGTTAATCATCTTCGTTCTGATTTCCACCGCAAGCTCAGTGTTGTGACCTGTGTGGAGTTTTTACTGGGCAGACCCCTAACACGGAGCTTGCAGCTGCGGGTGCTCAGCCGCGCCCGCGTGCAGTGCCCGGAGCGGGACCCTCCGGAGCCATCCCGGTGCGGAGTCGGGGAACGGAGCGCACTTGGTTTTCCTGGTGGGACGGGGAGCTGCCCCCGAGTTTGCTCGGCGTTTTTGTGAATGGCTCAGTGGCAGAGTCCCATTATTTCTGACCTTTCTGTTGACATCATAGCCCAACTCTCGCCATCTGGGGCAATTTAAGGTACTTCAGACTGTTCTGTAATAGTCAGCAAACCTTCCTAGCATCCTCATTAGCTGTCTGCACGGCTGGCGTGGAGTGAGGGTAAACACTTTGGGGCAATTCTGAGCAGGAGTTCTTTCAGCATCATTTTCTTTTCCAGTAGTTTGATGCCAAATGTGAATTTCCATTTATTATTGTACTGAGCAGGATAATACATTTCTCAGGTTCTTGTTGCCATCTTCCAAGAACCCAGAAAAGAGTACATTTATCTGAACCTTTAATTTATTGGTGCAGTGACCAAGAATTAAAGACTGAGCATAACTAGCAACATCAAGCCTGTTTGATCTTTAAAAAAATCTCCCATTTTTTAAGGTTACTTCTGCGCACTTTGCTGTATCCAACAGACATAATTTGGGTCTCAGTTAACCTGTGGTTTAGGTCAAAAGGAACAAGAGGAAAATTAAGAGAGTTCGACCAGCAAGAAATAATTGTGGGTTTCTTACAAAGTGGATGAAAGAGAGCAAGAACAGCAGCGGTGGAGTGAGGCTGTGGAGGCTTTAAGGGGCTTTGGAAACCGTGAGCCTCACACCTTCAAAGCCTGCTGGGTCATCGGGCAAAGCCCCACATCATTCCTGCGGCTTTCACAGGCCGTGGGGCCCGTGCCGCTGATTTGTAGGGCAGTCCCAGCTCTCCGTCCTGCTCAGACCTCTCCTGCCAAACCCACTGCTGTCTTGAACTCTCCTGTGCAAGTTTACGTGGCGCAGTGCTGCTCTGTTTCGGAGCAGCAGCCGACAGCTGGGCAGAGGTGGTGGCGGTGGGGAGGCCACAGACCTCCCCTCAGACCCCCAGGTCGGAGTCGGCGCGGGGTGGGGAGAGGCTGGGGGAGGCCGGGAGAGACCCTGCGGCTGCGGCGGGCACCTCCAGCTTCTGCCGCGGGCGCCGGTGAGAG
>Ga0181612_122230_pt1 | contig 10409 bp, 5 predicted proteins | sample HoacroProtozoa21_FD_119630 | JGI IMG/M metagenome (GOLD analysis project Ga0181612, IMG submission 119630) | Hoatzin crop microbial communities from Cojedes, Venezuel. Combined Assembly of Gp0051906, Gp0051904, Gp0051908 | reverse complement strand
AAGTTTGCTAAAAAAGCTACTGCATTGTCAGGGATATTCTAAGATGCAAGGAAGAGGAACTGAGAGCAACTAAGAAAAATCAGATGAGAAAATAGCCTTACTATTACTTTTTCAGCAAAGTTCACATTCAAAGAAAGAGAAAAAGAAGTGAAAATAAAAGCTCACTGCTATTTTCACAAGCCATCATTAGTTGGCTGCAGATACCTATATCTACTTAAAGTAGTGGCAAAATGCCTGTTTATTTGAAAGGGAACAGAATTTCAAAGACCCTTGGAAAAAAAGCTGCAGGGGTAGTTAAGGCATTTGACAAGCCTGGACAGAAAAAAGGAAAAAACCAAAACCAACAAAGCTTTGCTCTCCTTGGTCACACCTATCGAATGTCACACACCAGAATATAATGGAATACAGACCCAGCTACCCAAATTACTTGGAGTACTGGAATTAACACAGTAAAATCAGAGCAGTGCCTTCCCTGAGACGATTTACCCTCTGTTGTCTAGTACTGACATTCAGGACCACCCTGTTGAAGTGTGCTTTTCCTTTTCTTTCTGAAGTCTTCCACACCTTCCTCAAGAAACTACATATGATAGTCATTGCAGGGAATCTTGATTCTCAGCTACTATTTGTCTTGGAAAATTTCCATCTATGAAACATTAGCTAAAACAGATGCCTGTCATCTCAGACCGAGAGATCAGAAATGAAGTAATAGCTTGAAAATCACAGCATCCTCATGAAACCTGGCAATGCAGATAGCAACAGGAGACTGGAAACAGGGTGACAACTCAGCTAACCATGTGATTTCCAAGCAGATAGTCTGTGATATGCTGCATACAGCAGGTACAAGTCTAAAAAATGCATACATGTTAGCAGAAAGCATGTAGCTGATGTGCTGAAAAGAACCCAAAGCTTTCTAAGCAGCCATCCAGCTAGAGGCAGGTTAAGTATTTTGGCTACAAGCAGTGACCAGGGCGGCACACAGTACTAGTAATTTCCCCTCCCTGTATGTCTTCAGGTCTATGAGACAGGATACACCTACCTGTTGGGTTTTTTTCTAATTCCATAACACACCTTCAGAAAAATACATTTTGGACAGAGGAAATAAAAAAATACAAAAAGAAAGAATGTGGAGCAATTTTCCCCTGCTCATTGAAGTATCCATGCTGTGTGATACCATGTTTATTTTTTTTACACCTGCAAATAAACTAGTCTATATTTGTGTAGATCTTCCTGTTTCCTCACTGCTTTTTAGAGATATATATTGGTATCCATGGAAAACAATGCCAAAAAAATCAAACAAGAATAAGAATGCTTCCATAATACAAGAAAATGGCTTTTTAAAGCCATGGCTTTTTCAAAACAGTGAACTTTTCTAAACTGAATTGTAGGAAGATGCTTTGGGTGTTGAATGTGCCTAACATTTACATTTATGATGCATGCATCAGAAATGAAAAAGGTTGCCCCAGGTTGCCCCAAACTTAAGGTAGATTCTTTAATGCACAAGAGTACAGCAGGTCTAGCCTGATTCCATGACTCTTTGTGAAATCCCAAGACACAGAACACTTGACTACCTCTGAGTTTTAATTTCTGAAAGGTTTGTGTAGATCTAGCGTGAACTACATTCTCCTCCTGAAGTAGGCTGTGATGCAACCTTATGCACAAGCATTCAATTGCCAGTGAGTACACATATGGGGAAAATAGAACCCACGGCCTCTGGATTCAGAGTCAACACTCTTATGCTTGAGCTAAAGGTGAATCTGTTGCTTGTATGAAAGTGTGGTAATTCACCTTAATTACTGCATTGCAGAACAAGAGTGTTATGACCATCATATGCTTAAAAGGAAATTTCTTGCCCAGATACATTTAATGCATTAAATTCAATGATAGAGTTTGTAAATTGCCACGTGACTCTGAAGTGAAAGATGAATTCTCATACACAGAAAACTATTGAAAATCACTTTCGGTAATTTACTCAGTGAAGTGATGAGTTGTAAGACATGATACGGTCTCAAAATGTGGCAATAAATCAAAAGTGTAATGCTAGGAGCAGTGTGATTTATTTTTTCCTTAATTTCTTTCCATCTTGGTCTTTTCAGTTCTAAAATATGAGGTAATTTCAGCCAAAAGCTGCTTTGCGGCCTGAAGGACTGTGAAAATACTGTGTGCTTTACCATTCTGTGCATATGAATGATTGTCTGGACCTGAATTCCCAAAATCTGTGGAAGAAACGTTGAGTTCAGCCCATCTGAACGCACACATCTTGCTGACTATCTAACCCTAAAGTCTATGGAACCAAGGGAGTATACTTTTTTCTTCATGTAAATGTGATGAACGATATGAGTCCCTGTTCTGAATTATTGGAATTCTATTTTGGACAAGGTCCATTTAAGCTATTTTTCCTCATGAGTGATCTGTCAGTATAAAACCAGCATTACATGCATAATTTTACTACAGTTGGTATTTTCAAATCCTCCATAATTTGTAACATAAAACTTGGAATGCTTTCCAGAGAATCATCATTCAGAATATTTTGCTGTCTAATGCCAATTTAAATCAAAACTAAAATTCTGCTTATTCTGACCTCTACCATTTACTTCACATTCTGGTTTCTACTTTCTTATGTGTTATTTTCCACTCTATGTCATACTTACTGTAAGTAGTATACTTAGTGAATTAGACTATAATTTAATCTTTTAGTTCTTACTATCCTGACATTTTCAAGCAGTAAGTACTTTGTAACTGAACAAAGTAGGATGGGTTCAGAATTTATATGAATATGGCACAAAATACAGAATGTAATTGCCTGAGGAAAAGAGGGTACATTAAAGATTATACAGTGACAGCTAATCATGGCTGGCTGTTGATGAAGTATCTAGCTGTGCTTTACAGTATGCAAAAACATTTCGGAAGACCCATAAAAACGTCAGCAAAACAGTAAAATTTTCAGAACCGATATATATATGTGGGCCTTTTTTTTCTTTTTCACTAGAAGGTACAAATTCATTTACGGTTACTAACAAAAAAAATGGAATTCGTAAGTAGTTTCCCTAAGAGTTAGTTCCACATTAAGTAAAATCCATATTACAATACGAATATTTTAAGGAATATAGAAATTCAGAGTACCACCTGTTGGTGAAAAGTAGAAGTCATTTTATTTCTCGCTGAATGGTAGATGCCGTGCTTTGATGACAAACAGGAATCAACCACGGTTCACGACAACTACATAATGGAAGCAGAATTACAAGAAATCCTAGTTATTTGTGATATAATTATTTCAACTCGGCAATATGTAGCGTTGATTTAGCACACCACATTTCAAGTACTTTGCAAACATTATCTAATTTGTTTATAAGTACGTCTCTCCATTTTGAATTTTTATTTATGACATACTTTGTTTTGGATAAATGTATTAAATTAAAATTAGTCACCCCAATAAGCAGAACAGTAAAAAAAGAGAAGCGGTAGAATGCAAGAGGATTTAACGTAGCACAGAGCCAATTCTAATACTAACAACTGTTATGTCAAAATTGAGGTTTTTAAAGCTGTAATACTGCAGGCCAGATCGTATCATTAAGGCACATCTGTGGATAGATAGAGTCTACTGAAGGTACTGAATGATAGCTTTTTCCCTAGAAGAGGTATAACACACACGTATCTTAGCCAGCCACTGAAATCAGACAGGGAAGCAGTCATACACACACAAAAAAAGCTGGCGCTTGAGCAGTGCAAAAGCTGTTGAATTTTACAGTCTCTACAAATGCTTCTTTCTGTTTACCATAATCCATGTTTCCATGCATCTCCTCACTATGGACCAGGTGGTTTCTAATGGTACGCAACTTTGGTCATCTTAAAAGACATTTAAAGTTTTGCTGAAGTTTGTGATTACACGAATTTATGTCCTGGAGCAACTACAGATATGAGACTCTGTGTGTCCTGAGTTAAAAATATAGTGTGTCATTTGACTTAACTTCTTTCTCATGTAAGAATGTATCTATCCACGAGGCCTGTTCTGTTTTACCAAAGAGTGGGTGACATTTCTTACCAACTCAAGCACATGAAATAAATAACATACTAGATATGAAAGGAAAAAGATATCTATCAAAACAAAGTATTGAAAGAACACTACAGTACATTTGCTTTTCAGAACTTTACTTAAAACTTCCACTAATTTTTAATAAATTTTGGCGCTTTTTTTTGTTTGTTTCACTAACCAGGAAGAGATATAAAATGCAAGATTTCTGTAATAAAGTTGTCCTCATGATGGATCTAAATGCATGACAAGAAAAAAGGGAAAAAGAGGTATACATATCCACTCATTTTTAAGCAATATTCTTTATCATAATGCAATTCAGATTTTAATTTACCCTGTAAATACCTGCAACGGGGACAGGTAGATTCCAACACCCAAATGACCAGATAGCCTTGGAACTAACAAAGCTCCACAGAGCTTTCTTTTTTCTTTTTTGTTTTTGTTTTTTTTTTTTCTAACTTGAAAGTTCTCCAAAAATGTATATACCTAATCCTGTCTGGCTAAACATTTAGAGTCGTGACTCAGGTCTTGGTCTGAGCAGACAAAAACTCAGAAAGAAAGAAGTGGCATATAAATCTCCTGTAGGCGTGCTTAAAAAATAGCTAGTGTGTCCCAATGCATTCAGATGCCTCAGAAACAGCTTCAAGTCAAGAGGTGGCTGCTTCAGACCCTAGGTGACATGAAAACTGTCTGAAAACATTTTTTCAGTTGGTGTTCTGGTATTTTGGATCAACTTTACATGATCCTCCATCTCCGCCCGCACTGCATATGCAGTATATATATATAGGTGTGTGTGTGTACATAAGGTATATTTACGTATACAGTTAATATGTATGTAGGCTTATATAAATACTGTGTGTATATATATATGTTTAACACTGCGCTGTACTGCTCCTGGTGCCTACTTGCTTAGCGCTCAGTCACTTACCTTTTAGACCCAGAGTCTTTTCTTGCTGTGGCTGTCTTCTTCTAATGACCTTTGAGGGCTAAGACAGAAGCTCAGCCATCAGATGCTGGGGCTCCAAATGCTTAGCTGTCAAAAGAAAAAAAAGAGAAAGACAGACTGCATCTAAAATACTTCTCTCTATCATGTATACGTGCTGCAATGAGAAGTGCACTATGTCAAGCTTGGCTTATGAACTTATTCTCACTATTTGATAGCATACAGCATTACTAGGATTTGTTGAAACCTGACTAAAAGTGTCTTCTGGGGAACAGAAGGCACTAAGTACAGCTATAGTATATTTAATTTCAGTTTTTGAGCAAGTCTCTTTCTCATGCTGCCACTGACACAGAAGTCAGTCTTCTGCTGCTTAGAAAAAAGGCTTCTTAAGCATCTAGTTGCCACTTAGACACATCTCTCTGTGACTGTCAGGATCTTTAAGATACATGTGTGATTCCTGATGGCAAGCTTCAGAAAATGAACTAGCCTACATCCACATATCAGTCAGTATATTTATCTATAAGTATACAGTAGTCATTTTAATACACATATATAGCTGGAGATGTTTTGTTATTTACTTCTTGCCACTAAATTATGACCTATAAGAATTCAACTTCTTCTATACTTTCTCAATTCAATTAGTACAATATAACATGAATCTATTTAATCTTATATAGTCAATGAGCATTTCAGTGCATTTTCACTACTTTTGACAACTGAAATAAAACTAGGTATTCAAAGTTTTTTACGAATCAGTTCATGGAGGGTCTAATACTTGTGACAATCAGAGGACTTATGTTCTCCCCTTGTTCAAACAAATGGTTCTTTTACAAATAAGAGTAGAGAAACATGGGAATAATAATTTCAAATTTATCTAGACCACCCAGCACCTTAGATCTAGCGGTAGCCAGTATCACATCTTTCAGATGGAAACTTTACATGTCCACTAGGGATAAATAAATGAACGCTAGCATTGCAAACAATACCTGACCTTATTTGGTCATTTCAATTCGATAGTAATATGAAGCAATGATTTGTTGGTACAGTAAAAACCATATAATAAAAATATCGAGGAAAAAAATGAGTCCTGAATTATGCCAGGCAGCTGTGTTGAATATTTCATACACCAACCATATTCTGTTCTGAAGACTGTTGAGTTTTATCACCCCACTTCCTCCTGTAAAGATGGTTAATTTTGTTAAAGAATACCTTCCTACTTTCAGCCTAAACTTACTTGTGCACAGCATATTGCCTTATCTTATTTTCTCCTTGTGCCAATATTATCTTTTGGTTTTAGAAACTCCTCCACAGTTTTCACTCTAGAAAAGTAGAGAGGGAAGTGGAGGTCTCTCATAGAGGGATCAAGTGTGTGTCATTCAGTCTTTGCTCGGTGAGACTATTAAACCATATTCTGTTAGTCATTGTTTGCAGAAAATTCTGCCCTTTCTCTGAGCAGTCTCTGTACTCCTTTTAATACAAATACAGTTTTCTTGAATGTGGATGATCACAATATACATAGTACTTTTCATTATAATTTTCTAGGGCCCAGCATTAATACTTCTTACTCTCCTGCAAATTCTTCTGATATGTTTAATTGCATTTCCCTTCTCTGGGCCACATCACACTGATAACTTATAACCCATCTTGATGAACTCAAACTTTTTTCCTTCACTGTCATTTCCTTTTCATGAACCTTTCATTTACAGGAGAAAATTCTTTTATCAGTCCTTACTAGCAAGACCTTCTTGCTCTTGCATTTATACCAATTTCTATTTGCCTCTCTAGTCTTAATTGCTTTTTTTTTGACAATATATTCCAAGTTTTGCACACTGCAGAGGTCAAAGTAATTTATCTGCAGCTGCCTTGCTAACTTTTTCCTTCTGAAAAGTTACTGCTTCATGAACTATTTTCCACACATACAACATCAGACTATCAGTAAAAATCTTTGCTACCATACCCATTTCAGTGCTTTCACATGTTTCTATAGTCAAAAATCTAAAAACTGGATGTCATCCATCCCACCAGGTAGTCAGCTCCTTACACTGAAGAGGTACCTGATGAGGAGGTACTGACATCCTCAATATTTCCTGTCTTTTCATATGTCTGTTTCCACTTCCAAACCACCATTTTCACAGCTGTCTTACCCCTGATACATATTCAGCAATGTGCCGTTTTCTGCGAACAGAAGCAGAGGACTAATTTAAACTGGAGCCCCACCTGTAGTTATGTTGATCCCTTCATCACGGATCAGGATGAGTTCAACTTTGGTTAATTACCGTCTTCTTTCTTGAATTTCTGATTTCCTTGATGAGATTCCTTGATGATTAATCTTTTCATCCTTACAGTTTTAAAATTTTTTTCTTAGTATCCTGTTTCGGCTCTCTAGTTATCCAGCTAAATCTGGAGCTCTCCTGTATAGAATTTCCCTTGTGCTTGGCAACAAACTCCAAGTAGTCTGTGCATGTTTGCTTCACCTCATTCCAGACACATGATTTTTTTCAGTGTGACCTCTCTGAATTCTTTTATATACCTCGGATCCATGATTTTGAACCAGAAAACATTATTTAGCAGCATGTTTGTTTATCCTTCCTTTTAATTTAAGCTGAACCAGCTCAAGGTATTGGATTGTGTACTTAGTACTTATTGGCCTTCTGGAAGAGCTGTATTTCTTGTTGTATCACACTTTAATGACAAAATCTCTCAGCTGTCCCAAACCGAAATAACAGTGCTATTCTTACTAGCAATTTTTCTGCTATCCCTATCCAGGAAATTAAAAATCTGGTAAGTATAAAAAATACTTGTAGTATTTATAATATGAAGAACAACATATTTAAATTCTTGGATTCTGTCGAACATTTTTTATGTTGCTGCAGCAGTATTAATCTTGTGCAATCCTTTCTCAAAATTAATTTGACCATTATATTAATTCAGGGTCTCTGCTACTTTTAGCATGTAGCTCCATCACGCTTGAGCAATTTCAGTAGTAATATTTGTCCTTGGTAATAGCAATTAATAGATTTTTCTTTGTCCCCATCAGAATCCTTTTCTTTTCCTTTTTTTCACCTTATATCCACTTTTCTTCTTCTTCTTCTCCTTCTTCTTCTTCTTCTTTTTCTTCTTCTTCTTCCTCTGTCTGGCAGGCAGTTAATTCTTCCACTCTGATTCTTTTTTGATTCAGTACTGTCAGGTTTTTAACAGCAGTCCCCACTAACAAAACTTACACAGATCTGTAATGTTTGCAAGAGTCCCTTATATTTCCCAAGTATTTCACTTACAGTTTTCTCTTCTAGTTTCTTTGACATAATTCAACTTTTTTTTTGATTCCCCCCCCAGCTGTCTCCATTTTCTTTTTCCTCTCCTCTGATGGAAAGAGTCTTCTTTCTCCTTGTCCTTGTTATCCTCTCTTCTACTTGACTCTCTTTTTACTTCTCCAGCACAGCAAAGCTTGTTCCCCAAGGAACAAAAAAACTTCTTTATCTCAAGAACTAGCCAAGCCAAACCAGGGAAGAATTGTGAGCTATTGGTTTGAGCCTCCATTCAGCAGTGAAGAGAGGGAAATATGGGAAGTTGTCGCTGGAGTGGGATGAAGACTACTTATGGCAGAGTCCCAAAAAGCAACTGCTCTTTACTTCTGCTTAGCTACTGTCAGTCAGGCAATACACCTCAGAATTAGGTGTCTTATTTAATTAACAGATTATGCAATTATGGGCCTAACAGTGCAGGCCTTAGTCATGCAAGGCTCCTGCTGAATTTTTAAAGTAAATTTTCTCGAAGTTTTGGCTTTCTAGACTTCAAGCCCAAGCACAACATACATATAAAAAATATAAAAATATATATATAAATAAATAATAGCTGGGTTCCCTCTCTTTTGTATCTGGACTGATTCCCACACCACCTGTAATAAGTATTTTTAAACAAGATGCTGAGTATGCTAATGAATCAGTTCTGTTCCAAAAAGGGATGACGCCATTATCTGGCTAAGTCCTAGCAAACTTCCAGTGTCAGGCATTAATTCAGAGTTTCACTAAAGTTTTATTTGCAACTCAAGAGTTTAGTCATCAGCAAACATAATAGCTTAGGTTCATGAGATATAATATTTTTATATTTACGCAATACTACAAAGATAACCAACAATCTTCACTCACTTTTTATGAAAAGCACCTTTTGGTCCAGATTTGACCCTTACTTGCTCTGTGTAGTCTCCTGCGTAATGGAGTAATTTCCTGACTAAACTTTCCAGAGCCTGGACCTTTAAACGACAGTGAAAATGACAAGGGAAGCTCTAAGATTATTTAGAAATGTCAAGCCCAGCGATGTAGCAGCAAGTGCTTTCATTTTTTTCAATTTTGTTAACTGTAGTATTGAATCAGCTTTACACGGAGAAAATAACAGATCTATTTCTGACAACTGTAATAACTGAGGCTCATGAGATCTATCCCAGCTGTGAGGTCAGGTGCTGCAAAGTCAAAGAAAGTTTATAAAATGCTCCAATAACTGTTAATAACATATACTGCGGGGGAAAAGTACAAAAGAGAGAGAAAAGACAAAAAAAAAATCTAATAACAAATTATATCAGCCCGTGGATACCATATAAGGACTGCACTGAAGCCATCTTTGGTAAAAAAAAGCAGCATGGAAATGAATGAACCAAAATTGGTGTGTTGGAAAAATAGTCCGTTCAACACCTACCCATAGTCACTACCTTTTTAGTGGTCTGTAAAAAGGCAGTTTGAGAGGGACAAGTGGACACAAAATCCAAACATCAGGAAGGCCAATAACTATTTTTTTCACTATTTTAATTCCAGAGACTTTAGCCCTTGTTTGTGAGCCCTGAACTCACCTCCCTAAGGGTGTTGCCAGATTAGCTCATTGCAAAGTTAGCAAAAACCAATTCCTGATGAATTTGAGGCCTTCATTCTGTTATCTTCCCAGGACCCAGAGGAAGGACTTCGGTGATAGAATCTACTGTGACTGAGCTCCAGCCTTGGATGCTAAAAAGTATGCCAAAAAAAAAGATATGTCTCCTACTATTACCAGATTTCATTTTTCCCATATATGTTTGTTTTCTAAAAAAAAAAAAGGAAAGTTACTGTCTTTCAAATAACTGAAAAACTGAAATAGATGTTTTCCCCACTATGACTTATGTCCCTCTGACAACATATTAGATTTATGCTAGATTTTAAGAATGCTTCTTATATAAAAAAGGTCTTTGATGCTTTTTGGCCGTAGTTTTCAGTTTTGTATCAAGTTTGACCTTTTATGGGTTTTTTTTTGTTAAATCACTATTTCTTATTTTAACATAGAATCATAGAATCATAGAAAGTTTTGGGTTGGAAGGGACCCCTAGAGGTCATCTAGTCCAACCCCCCCGCAGCGAGCAGGGACACCACTAACTAGATCAGGTTGCTCAGAGCCCTGTCCAACCTGGTCTTGAATGTT
>Ga0181612_117537_pt1 | contig 10409 bp, 6 predicted proteins | sample HoacroProtozoa21_FD_119630 | JGI IMG/M metagenome (GOLD analysis project Ga0181612, IMG submission 119630) | Hoatzin crop microbial communities from Cojedes, Venezuel. Combined Assembly of Gp0051906, Gp0051904, Gp0051908 | reverse complement strand
TGGGGGTTATGTTTCCCCTTTTCCAGTCACTGGGAACTTCACTGGACTACCACAACTTCACAAATATGATGGAAAAACATCAAATATGATGGAAATGCATCATTATCATCAGAACTATTGAAGATGTTACCTCTTTCCGTCTAAGAGTGTAATGTTTTCTTACTATATTAAAGACTTTGAGGAACTTTCTCTGAATCTCAGAAAGTTTCTCACTCGGTCTTTTTCTGGACATTACCGAGTAGCCTGCAGGCCTCTCCAAGCTGTATTTGCTGCCAGTCCCACAGATATAATTCTGGCAATCTAAAGATACAAAGTAGTCTAAAGGTGTCCTGCAAACACTTCCCTTTCCCTGGATGAATGCCCTTCCCTCATGCAGTTGCCACCTTAACAGACATAAATCACCCCAAAATAAGCAATATATATAAAAACTACAAACACAGGTCGGTTTTCTGGTACCCTGTTACTTTGTATTTCAAGTAGCAGGAAACAATTCTGGGCATCTGGCCCTGCAATCCCAGTATCTCCCTGATCATTCAAAACCGACTGCAGGGCACGCAGATCTACATATTGTGTAAGTACTGTAACAGTTGTACAGTTTAGAATTGCAGGAATGAAGCTTGCATGCAGTAAACAAAATACTCGAGTATTTATCTCTGCTGCACTTACCTTTCACTTAACATAATTAAAGAGAACCATGGCCATATGGCAAAAACACAGAACTAGGATTCATGAACCATTTCTATGCTGTCTAGGTTCTTCTGCCACATTTCTTATGGAACTGTCTGAGTTCCTCCAGCATGAAACAAGGTGACAAGCATCTGTCACTTATTTACTCTCTTGGCTTCTCTCCATAGAAATGTGTACAGTGTGGGAGGGAGAAGGATGGCTGGTTTATATGTGTGTCGCGGGAAGGAAGTTAATACGGTTTGCAGAAGACCTTATTCCTGTAAGTCATTGAACAGTTTGAGCCTGCCCCAGCCAAGTTCTGTCTCCCACCCAGGTGAACATCACTTTGTGTGCGAAGAGTCCCGTTGTGCTAGAAAAGCCCAGCTACTGGCAGCAGCATTAAATCACTAAACTTTGCTCAGTTTCTAAAATACTTTGTACCCGAAAGTGTATACGATCCTTAGCTGAGCATCACTGTCCATTACTGAGGGGATATCACTTTCTAGGAAAGACGGATGTTTTTACCTTGTTATCTCCATGTGCTTCAGAAAATACAGCATCTTTCAGTCTGGATCTTATGCCTGGTGTTTTCATTGACATGTCAAGCAAGACCCCTGATCTGGCTTAACTCCAAATGTAGCACTGAAATGCCAACATCGTAGAGAAGTACTGACACTTAACTCATAACTGTTTGTAAAATGCTTACAGAATGAAAGGTGCTATCTAAGCATCTAAGAATTATTACTCAGTGCATGGAAAAATGTTTATTTACATACAGGATAAGACTGTGTCAGGAAGTAGTATAGCATTAGTGAATAAGACTCTAGAAACAGGAACTGCATACCATTACGTTCATACATTTAATAAAGGCTGAATGTGACAATTAAGAAAGGTCAATACCCTTGAGGAAGCAGGACAGACAGACAGGGAGAGGTCGAAGTAGTTATTTTTGCATTAAGGAAACAGGCTAAAATGTCTTTATCTGCTGTCAAGAGATGTTTTTTGTGTAACAAAAATACCTTTAACCTTTTAAAGACATCACACAAATGCATCCAATTAAACTGCTACGTCCAGAAAGACGGCATCCAAGCATCTGTTTATTATTGTAACTTTTCTACTCCTGCCATAAAGAAATTTAAAAGTTATTCATCTTTACAGCAATGCCTGATACTATTTCTTCCCATTATTATAATTCCTTTAAACCCAGCAGAAAAATATTCATGAGTTCTTTCATGTGAGTCCTCATCTGGTGAGACTGAAGGCACAGAACTATTTTACAAAGGGGAACTGGAACGTAAAGCTGCTCTCTGAACACAGGAGAAAATTCACCCTGAGCAAAGGGCCAGAACAATGCCTATGCATCAGTTAAGACTCAGTTAAGCCTTAAAATCGGATTTAATTACGAATTTTATGATCCACTGGCTATGCACTGGTCTTGTCACAGCGCTGCTTTGCTCCCTTCCCTGAGCACCTTTCTGACAAAGACAGGACAAGCAGATTGTAACACAAACTTTGGCAGCAGTACACTTTCTAATAATGCTGATCCTGGACCAGTTGTTTTCTCCAGCTGTATGATACAATGTCTAAAGCATCCTTATAATTTGTATACTGTAGTCACATGCATCAATTACATGCTTTTATTTGCATCTGGTTCTTTTCAATTTAATGCTGCACTTTTGTATTTTTCACTACCAAATCCCCCGCCCCCATCAAAAAACAAAGGCAAAACTAGGTGTGATTTACCTTATTACAATTTTTAGAAACTTGGCAAAGAGCACTGCTTGACATACTGTCCTTATCTGGCATTCCTAAAAAAAAAATACAGAAAATAGGTACATACTGTACATTCCTTAAGGAACAGTGGAAATATTTATCAACAGAATAGGAAACTGAGGGGTTCAATACTTTGATAACATATGCATTAATCTATGATTTTTTAAGAGCAAAACAGATTTATTCAGACAAAAGTTTTCTCTGGTGAATGCAAAAAAAGACAAAAAGCTAACTTGTATAAATACTAGAAACAGTTTGCTAAATATAGTACTTTCTCATAACTTAATATTTGATGTATGTACACAGGAATTATTTATATTTATTTCATTTAACATTATCTGTGTTTTAGTACCTGGAAGTCAAATGTGACACTGGGTTTGCACTAACTGGCATTGCTATGCTATGCTATTGTTTCCCAAGTAGAACACATAACATGTGGGACAAAATTGGCAGATGCAATTGCTAGCCATCAGATATTGTCCTGGCTGACATCTAAATAATCCTCTGGCAACCAAATAAAAGTACCTTGATTTACAGAATTGATGAGTTCCAAAGGCTGCACTTGGATTCCTGTCTACAGCACTATCCCACAGTTTGACAGGTTCTCATGAGGCAGAGACATACCCAAACTTCTTTAGCGACGTAACTAAGGTCAGACAGCAGCATGTTTACTGCAGGCTGTCTGCCCAAGCACTGACCTAGGCTCCCAAGCAAGTTGTGTAGCTCGTCATAACTAAAAATATAAGCCAGTTTGTCACATTTATTATACCAGCAGGACTCATGGCCATGTTCCATGGAATTCATGTCATGCCTGCAACCAGTTACATGACGTCGTACAGTCTGCTTTAGTCAACAGGCCTGGTTCATAGTGCAGATTTGTGTACAGCTCTGTGTACACTTTATACAGTTGGGAATGCAGTTAGGCAAGTTCCAATGTATTTTCTACTATATGCAGTATTAATATAGTCGTAACACTGAATTGAATTTAACATTTAAATTCAGCACCTGAAACCAGAGGACTTTCATCTTACCCTTTCTTCTCTTTTCTCTTTTTTCTAACATCTGGTGTCTATTTTCTCATACTTACTGTCATTGTTGGAGACAGTTTCCATAACACCATAAGGAGGAGTGAGAAGTCCAGACATATACTGCCGATATTTCTGAAAGACAGCAATGGCACATTCAGTCAGCTACAGATGTATAAAGCCATTCAATGGATGCTGTGGCATTTACATTTTGTATCTGCTGCCTTATGCTTCACGTACACACAAGCAATCCGAGGCAGTCAGACGTGTCTTCACTCTTAACGCTACAAGGCCTGCTTTCTTGACTGGAGTACACTGCCTTTATTTTATCAAAAGTTGTGCTAAAACAGTTCCCTCCATCTTCCCCAAAGCATGACTTCAAGGGTTCAAATCAATCAATATTGTACTTAGTTGTGTTATTTCCCATAAAGGCTGTTTTAAAGCTCATTGGAAATTATACTACTCAGGTGAAGTCAAGCTAGAAAGCTGCTTTATCGTATGGATGGAGACACGGATTCATGAGAATCATGTACCACCACAATTTTGGTGTCAAATTTGAAATATACAGGATTTCGTGTGAAAACTCTGAACGTTTAATTCCAACACACTAAGTTTGGTTTTCAGAAATGACAAGGTTATGAAACGCACAAACCCAGCACCTCATGTTGTGTACACACACACAAATAAACTGTACTATCAAGTGAAACTTTGTAAGTGTAAAAAATAATGCCCGGTGTACCACTGTAAACTACATAATTGTAACTGATGTCAGTAACTGGTATTTTTCTTCAGTGAATGCTGGTGACATGACCATAAGGTTCAAAGCTCTGTCTACAGCTTAAGAAATTCACAGAAGCTAAAAAATAACACCAACAGAAAAAAATGTCCTTTTATCAAATACAAATCATTCAATGAATAAACGACACAATTTTCAATCATACTATATTACTGTTGTGCTTAAGGGTAAACAATTATAACTCCCTTTTGGAACTGTCAGAAAACAATCTTGTGCAACAGGTACGCTGATGATCAGCGTAAATAAATTGTGTCATGCAGTCCTTAGGGTGTGCAGTGAGCTGAACATGAACAACCAACCAGCTGAAATTCACGTAGGTTTCAACTAAGCACACATAATAATTGAGACAGAAAATTTCCCTCATAGTACAATTTTAATCTTTAAGTTTTATCCTTTGCTCTATGGAGCTGTTTGGATGTATTCACTTTTAAAATGCTGGCTGCTGGATTTTAACAGATGCTTGAAGTATGCTTTTAGCATTTAATTTTCTTGGAAATGGATATGAAATTATCATCAGTTCTATCACTAAAAACTGAGTGTCTTGCATTCTAAATAATAACAAAAGCTACAAAGATTACATTAATCTTAATAATCCAATCCTATTTTTAGACAACCTATTACACATCCTAAAGCTTAGTAACATATTATTTAAATCTCACTGATAATCCAGCTGAACATTGTAGAAGCAAAACTATGTTATATCCCTGGTCAGTCACACAAAATAAATGCTACTTCATTTGAGGATAAAACTCTCCTATTTTATTTCCCAAACCATTCACTTTCCCATACTCTGCATCCAGTCCTATGCCTGGAGCTCCACGAGTGGAAGAACGTGAGAATTTTTTTCTCAGTGCAACTAGTAAATCACACACATGAAACAAGGGAAAAACTCATTTTGGCGGGCCAAATGAAAAAAAGGAAAGCATGTCACAAGGGGCTGAAACAACATTTCATTCAATCAGTAGATAAAATTTTTGTTCTACCTTCTACTGAATTTGGTCTTCAAATCTGATTTAGAAATGGAAAATTGAAATGTTTTATTTAGGATATGATAAAATCAAATTTTGTAGGGTTTTTTTCTTTTGTTCTCTCTCACTGTTCATTTCATTATTCTGTTTTTCCCAAAATAGCGTTTTCCCAGAAATACATTATTAGTCCACATTTAATCCACTTTGATAAGGAACTCGAATTGCAGAAAGACAGTAATTTTCTCTTTTATTTCCTATACCACGTTCACAGCCACAATACACCACATGGCAGTCTCCCTTCTGATTAATTCTCTAACACTTTTACTGATTATTCTTCTCATGAAAGGAATCATAGAACACACCATACAATTGCCAAAAGATTTGGGGGCCTAGCTTAACAAAAATACTTAGAGGTAGAATAACCCACAATTGCATATAACACTTTAAAGGAGGCACCTAACCCCATTCAGCCCCACCTCATGCTCAGGATGCCAAAGCCCACCAGGAACAAAAGCACGGGCTGCCAAGGACTTCAGCTCTGTCATCTTTCCCATGAAGGTCCCCCCTGCCATGGGATGAGTCTGCTTATGAGTCTGATAAGCAAGCCCAGCAAGCAGTGTTGCCTTGGAAGGAGTTCAGACAGCATTACCAGAAGAAGCATCAGCTCAAGGCATGCCCTCAGAAAGCTCAGCTGTGCAGGCTCCTCCAGGGGACCTCTGCATAAACGAAACTACCTGCTCTATCTGGGTATCTGGAGGGAAGGCTGAAATGACTGCCTACATGTGGTCTCCCACGAAGATACTTCGGTAGGCTGCGGGCTGACATTGGAGGTATAATTTACACCGAAAATTGTGTCACCTCATCACCCAAATTAAATGTCAAGGGACATTTATTTGTCAAGAAGTCAGGGAAACACTGTTTGCTGGGAAACCTAGGTATGCAAAGACAGATGTAAGTAATTACATAAAGATTTACAGTATCAGATGAAATAATGAAGTTTCAGGCGTGAGATCTCTCACAGCTGAGATAACAAGGAAAACACAATACTGACTGTGAGACCTATCTTGTTACCGTAATGTCTGTAAATGAAAAGAAAATGCAGTAAGTTAAATTCTACTAGTAGGTGGCATTTAAAATCATCCTGAAGATTAACAGACTAAATATTTACAAAAGGTTTTTGAAAACGTATTCCACTGGTGGTACAAACTCTGGAAAGGCTTTCCTTATGAAAGACAACAACAGCTATCAAATCATCATAAGCTTGTTTATTACCAGAAGTCTTCAAGTTCTGTAAATTCAACATGACAGCAGGTTTTAAAACTACACTCAGTGACCTATTCACTCTGTCTTCAGATTTCCACCGATTTATAAACTCTTATCACGCAACAGCTTAAAGATCAGACACTTCCTGCATCTAATCTGACAGCACGAGTAATAAAGACAGTATTTTTTCTTCCAGTTACTGACCGCCTCATATCCATGCAGTGGTGAAAATTAACACAACCTTTTCAGCCACTGCTGTAGCCTAAAGCACAGAAGAGCGCTGACAAGGAACAGCTGGGGATGGGAGAAAAGGAGGAAAGAGAAGCACACACTTGCCTTACTGGGGAGGTGCTGTGGGCGAATTTTCATATCAACAGCTCTTAAGGCCACTCATTGTCAGGTTTTTCAGTGTGTTCCTCCACATGCCCTTATTTAGACTTCATTTGCAGTTAGCTGCAGTTAGTCTCAGAGGTTTTCATGACTACAGTAGATTTTCTTCTACTCCCTGAACATAATTTGGTATATTTTATATATGCTAATGTTTAGAAAGGCAACTACTATAATTCTGATGCAAGCTATCTCTAAATTCCTTACAAATTTTTCTAGTTTACATAAGGTATATAAAATATGTCTTTGTAGTTAGCCCCTTCTCTTCTGCTACAAGTACTGAAGAGCTATTACCTGTTTAAAGGGGAAGAACGAGCACAAAAGAGATCTATCCAATACAAACACTCAAAAACAAGCCAGGTAGATGTGAAGAACATAGACGAGCCTTTGTGGTCTTCCATGTGCATTGTATAGCAAAACCACAGCACTCTAATGGGAAAGACTCAGGACTGATGAAGGGAAGACCTCCTGGGCATAAAGCTTTGAATGCAGGTTCCACACCAGACAGGCTCCTAAGTGCAGCAGTTTTCCAGTCAGCAAAGAGTATCTGATGGGCTGTGTAATGAGGACCCAGACAGAGATGGTTTGTAGAACTAGGGAGTCAACGCAGGCTTCTGACGCTTCCCCATCCCAAGGTGAACCTACAAGTGGCCAGATACTACAAAGTGAGTGTCTTGTAACATTGGAGAAGGTTTTGTAGACCCCAACAGATGCTTGGCTGAATACAGGATCTCTCTCTTTCTCCCCCACTCACAATCTGTAACCAGAGTTTGATCAGACGCACTTCTGCTGCCTCCTGTTCTGCCTGCCACTGGCAGCTGAGCAGGTGACAAGGCAGAGCCTGCATTACTTGCAAACTTGGGCGTAACACAAAATAATTAATTTCAGTTGCAGAAATCCTAGGCCAAACATCCAGGTGCCCTTTCCACACACGTTTTTCAAAACCTTGTGTAATTATTTTATTAGATGCTATTATTCTGACTATTACCTGCGTTGTGCAATCCTCCTGTACTAGCTGTCCATACTCCTGTAATGGTTTCTCTTGGGGAATATAAGCTGTGGCCTGACAACATGGGCCAGCTCCTCTATTTTCTTTTGACAATAAATAATTGATCACCGATACTCTCAGAACAACTGTGTTCTTCCTCTAAGTTGGCTGCACCAGTCAGACCATTTTGCCAATGAACGACCTCCCTTATGAGTATTACTCACAAAAGCGCATCACTCCCATGGTGCATTATTTCTTCTTCTCTTTTCTCCAGAACAATAAGGAGAGATGTGAAAGAGCCCCTGCAGATCTCTGGACTCTCTTTTTACGCACCAAACCAAGCAAAGATTGCTGTCTCAAAGTCTAGATCTTTGCCTTCAGATCCGATGCTCCAAAGACTGCTCTTCACTGACCTGACAGGTAAAATCTCAGGTCATCTGCCTACTATTCATTAGTGTTTTCCAATAAAAAGTGCCCAATATTATCACAGAATTTCATGAAAAAAATAACGAATAATCATATCCATAGTTGGTTTTACCCAAAACTTGTTGCAAAGGGGAAACCAAACAACACACTTGCTATTGCCCAGAAGTATGTGCTGAGACCTACAGAAGACTCTGGTGTAATTCTGATTTTGGATACTGCCTTCTTAGTACATTTACAAATTAGTAAGTATATTTCCTCTAAGCAAGCTCAATCAGAAAATTCCCACACATTTCAGGTCAATGACACTCAACTGGGTATTACAAACAGGACTTGACCCATGGCTGTTTAACATCAGACAGTAAATCACTGCTTGAAGCTGGTGCGTCACTCCAGAACACCAAGTATCCTGCATCTTACTAAACACTTGCCTTTGTCATTCACAGAATATATACATTCACTGTCACTCACAGTATAGGTAAGAGAACGGAGCTGAGGTATTTCTAAAGTAAAGTATAAAGACAAATTAGGAAAAAATAATGCTACAATAGCAAAACCATATCTTTATGTATTGTGGAAAAATGTAAAATAAACCACGTGAAGATCTTACCTCAACTTACTGAACAGAGACTGTTTTGTACACATCACTCTATCAAGTCATTAAAATGAGACAGAAAAGGCTTGAAATAGCAGAAGTGAAGTACCATTTAGTCATATTTAGATAAAATAAATGAAGGAAACGCCCGTCTTGAAATTGCTGAATCGTGATCCCAGAATTAGTACAGTTTATAAAATAGCAGATGAATCTGCATCTTTTCCACTTATTTACCTATTTACCATTTTCTGAATGTTTCTGTATGGCTCTCATCAACTATGCTTTAGATTTTATTTGATCTCTTTGTTTTGGGGGCATATATTTTTCTGTCACATTGCCACTTATATCAATTTATCATGCTTGAAAAGCTCTGTGTGCAGAATTTGCTTGATCACAGAATCCCCTTGAGTTTTAGTCGAAAAGAAAAATGCATCCAGCTCCCTTAAGTCATGCCAAATAGCAGACTTGGCTACCAGATAGAAACCCAAAGATAAGACTGCACTGCAAAAAATCAAATCCAAGGAAATTAGAGCATGAGCAATGATTAAAAATTACACAGCCTATTCTGCTTCATCTAATTTAAATATAGAAACGACATCATGCAGCCCTCTGATTCTGTCTCCTAGAGGAATCCACTCAGGAAATGCAGCTGGGTGGAGACAGGACTTGGTTGGGAGGGGTGGGAAAGATTGCATATACTAAAATGAGGACAAAGAAAACATATAAAAAGAACAAAAAGTCCCATCTGATTTATATGTCTTCTTTTACTACACTGCTGTAACCGTAGAATAGATAATATATTTACAGGAAAAAAATACAACAACTTAACTGCCTTTAACATGAAGTTCAAGTTTTCAAAAGTGGCTGAAAAAGAGCATTATATAATTCCATATTTACTTTTTCATAGTGATATCTGTGTTGAACTTGTTCACTTTAAAATCAGATGATGATGACTGTCAACGCAGTGCTTCAAACTCAATACGAGATCAGAAAATCAAGCTGTGCTCTCCTTTCTTCCCCAGTCATTATCACTTGTAGGAGAGAGGCAGCAAACCACATCTTAGCTGGAATTTTCTGAATGATGCAAGTGGCAGCATAGAATCTGACTTCTCTTCAAACTGCTTTGTGACTCTAACAATTGTAAAACTGCATCTTTATTAGCAAAGCCAGAAGATTTGTCTCGAAAACAAAGATCAGAACTCCTAAGAAAAAAGTATCATTTTAACACAAATTTTCTTACCATTACAGCCAACCTTTAAAGCTACATTGACAGCACTTAGATCAAGCTAAGTCTGGCATCATCTCGTTGGTCATGCACAAGGGAAACCTGCTCCAAGAACAATTTCCTAAAGTTCTGGGCCAAAATACTTCCTTTTACCCTCAGGCAGTCACACCTCTGACGCTGTAAACCTAAGCTATATAATACTGTGCTACTCGTCAATAAACGCCATTTGCTGTCCACCACGTTGGTGTCTGCGAGCTGATGGCCCGAGCGGCTGGGGGGTAGGTTGCCGTGCCGTTCCTG
>Ga0181612_164319_pt1 | contig 10410 bp, 10 predicted proteins | sample HoacroProtozoa21_FD_119630 | JGI IMG/M metagenome (GOLD analysis project Ga0181612, IMG submission 119630) | Hoatzin crop microbial communities from Cojedes, Venezuel. Combined Assembly of Gp0051906, Gp0051904, Gp0051908 | reverse complement strand
TGCTTATAAGTCCCTTGCCCTCACAGTCAGTCACAGTACCCTTCCCTCAGAAAATAGCTGGCCCTCACCAAGCCCTGAGAGGGAGCTCAGAAAACAACTGAAGGCCCAGGGCTGAGCTGAAATGGGGTTCCCGGGGCCGTAGGCAAGGCGTGTGGCTGGAGGCCGCAGGTGAGGCTGGTCAGGGGCCATTAAGGCTCATTAGTGCAGTTAAGGCTTTGAAGCATACCCTGTAAAGACTGACAGCAAATACCTCTATCAGTTGAACAAAGTATCCAGTATCACAGGGAGACTGTTATACCCCATGTGGAGCAAAGTCTAAATGGCCAACATTTGTGATCTTACTTTAGCATGTTATATACTTACACATGAAATACCAGTTATGATTCTGGGAATCTGAATTCCTGTGGCATATTTACCCTGAAAGCAAATACGTCTAACTGGGTTAAACTTCAATTTGTAATAACAGAAGCCTGACTTTTATTTCTATGTAGAAATACAAAGCCTAGCACTATTTAAAGTGGAGCGGAAGAAATAAATCTCACATCCTGGATGAAATCCATCCTAAGGGACTGCAAGATATTCACCGGGAAAAATCCTCATCCGTAGATCTGAGATGCAGGTAGGCACAAATGGGCAGCCAAACATATGTGAATCAAAAATAATTCAGTTTGCATTATTAGTTTCACTTAAAATGAAAGTCTTGGGTTTTTAAAGCCACAAGAATCACAAGGTTTTACCTGCTCTTCTCTTCCGGTTTCCATCTTCTTCTTCACATCTTCTTTTCTGCTTGTTTCCATAGTCTTCTTTTCCTATAGCTGAAAAAAAAGCTATATTAAGTTAATTTTCTAGTAAAAATATCTTAAATAGAAAGACGGTTACACACTGTAATTCCCTAGAAAATATAACCTTCCAAAAAAACCCCAACTCATTGAGGATTTGCTGTTGATTACAGTGTTTTTGTAGACTGACTATTTCTCCAACATAAAAACTTTTAGAAAAAAGTTAATATATATGATTCTATGTTACTATTACTTGTGCATATAGAATCCATTTCCTACCCTCTAGAAGCAGAAGGGGATTAACCCGGATCCATACGTTTTAAAAAAGTTAATACAAAATACAAATGACTCACAGATACACAGATATGTGTTTTAAACATACACAAATGTATGATAACACAGTATGTCAGGGAAAAAAACATCTGATAAATGTATAAATTATTTTAAAACTTATTTTTATCTATAAAATAGAAGGCTTTTTTCCTTGCTTCTGCCCTCCATTCTCCACGTACAGCTCATATACCCCACGATCGTTGACACAATTGTAAAGAGAAAATAATTCCAGTATTTTGTCAATAAAAATCCGCTAGTTAAAGAAAACACTGGGAAGATTCAGATCTGGAACAAGACTGACCCCTAGTGCTTCTCTGTGTTAGGTGTGGGTTTTTTTTCAGAAAGCCAAAAATGACCCTTCTTCAGGATGGGTTCTGCCGGTTTGGCCGACTGTCATTTGGTGGCGTGTCATCTGTTCTTACTAGGTAACTGTGATCACTTGAGGTAATTAGACCCTTTGTTTTTTAAAGCCCAAACACACATATACGTCAAATACCTTAAGCTCCTAGTGGTCACAGTTTACTGTGCTATCTATAACTCTGTAATTGATATATGCTCGTAAGTTTCCCCTCTGCTAATCATCCCCTGCCTCGCAAGTACCAGTCCCTGCCTCACAGTATGTTCTGTAACCTACAACATGTCTCTGGAATTTGAGTGTAGTTATCTTTCCTGATTTTAATGAGATACAGGATTTATTACTATTCCCAAGTTAAAGGTTTCCTGGGAAAACATTAGGCTTACAACAAATGCTTGAAAATGTGGGGAAAATTTCCACTAGTAAAAGATTCAGTCTGGAAGGAACACAAATATGCATTCCAACAAGTCAGTTATCCATACAATCCATCTTTTCAACCCTCCTTATAGCTGACAGGATGCTTCAATAAGAAACACAGTCTGCAAGTTGGATGAGCTTAGGTAGTTCACCGAGGGAACTAAGTAACTAGTTACTTAACTGGTTACCTAGTGAACTTCATCTCCTTTGTTACCTGTATCCTTAAAATAGGCAAAAATGAACTTTAAAATAGGCAAATATATAGTACAGTAGCTGCTACATACAGCAGCTGAGCACTTTTTTGTCTCATTGGATGACCATTCTCCGAAGGGCTTTTATTACTTTTAGACACAGGCTGGGCTTTCTCAGCTTGCCACCCCCATTCATTCGGTGTAAGGCTCCCGTCTACAAAATGCAACTATACTCATTTCTCCAGACGACAACGTCCAGAAAGGACTTTGGGAGAGTGGCTGAGGGCAGTACCAGAGTTTGTCGGGCTTATTCCACTGTTCTGCACCAATACACGTTCTGGAAACCCTGTTGCCCGACGCCTCTCCTCAGCCGCAGCAGGGGTGACACCCGGCCTCCTCTGAAACAGCCGCTCCTGCCGTCAGCGCACCTCGGGAGGCACACAAGAAGACGAAAGAGACCGCGCAACCGGAAAACCGCAGCGCAGCGCTCCCCGCGCGCTCCCAGCTAACGGCGGGGCGCCCGCCCCGCCTCCAGCGCGCGGAGACGAGCACACGCACCCGCACCCCCTCCCCCCCATCCCCGAGCTTCTCGCGAGACTGGGAGCGGTGCTCGCGCCGAGTTTGAAGCTGAGGGCGCGGGCGCTGCGGCCGTTGGCGGGGGACGATCGCTCGCTGGTAGCAGCCCCGCGGCCAGAGCGGGAGCCTCTGTCCGCTGTTACGAGCGGCCCTGCTGCTGCAGGGCCCTGTGCCTGAGCGGCGGCTCTGCGCGAGGGGAACCGTGAGGTGACCGTCCCGCTTGCTCTGCGGCCATGGGGGCGAAAAAGAAGCTTCTGCAGGTCAAAGAGGCCTTTCGGCTGGCCCAGAAGCCTCACCAGAACCACGCGAAACTTGTGGTGGCTTGGAAGGGCACCTACGATCAGGTACGGCTGGCGGCTGGGGGAGCGGTGACCCGCCGGGCTGAGGGGAGAGCCAGGGCGCTGGGGACCGGCTCCGTTCCCTGCAGTGTTACGCTGCTGGCTAGCGTTGGGGCGTATTTCAGTAAGGCGAACTAACGCTTAAGAATTAGGTATTAATTTAAGGGTAGTTGCTAACTCATGAAAAACTATCTAAGTAGCAGCCAGTGTTCCAGATAAGGAACGCCTGGTGGTTACAGACTTCTTCAAGCGAGGAGATTTCTGGCGAGTGGAGGACATCAAATCATCTCTGATCCGAAGAGCAAACACTTGGTAGCTTTAACCGAGGACATGCTGGATCAACTGGACCTGGAGGACAGTTAATCATAGTGTTTCCTGTGTGCTGCAAACTTGGCAGCAGAACTGAGAATTCATGTATCCTTAGTTGAACTATCCCTATTTTAATACTAAAAAACACACCTCCTGAGCTAGACACCCCAACCTGGGCAAAGACCCTTACCCGCTGAGCATGCCTAGAGAATTTTAGGAGTATTATATCTTTAAACCAAGGCGAGAAGGGAACTAATCAATACCTAGTTAGGAGGGTATGGCTAACAGGTGGTACTAACAGTTTTTTAACGCTTTTACTGTATAAATATGCGATGTGATTGTAAGTGTGTGTGCTTGATTTGGGGGAATCCCGCACCCTGCGGAGAATAAAAATGATGTCTTCTCTCTAAACATACTTCGTGTGTTTCAGGAGTTATTTTCGATTTTGGGTAACAAGAGGGCAGGGGGCCTCCTCGGCCTTCTTTCCCCTAAAACAACTGTTGAGGTTAGTATGACTAAGATGGCCCCTGTGATGTAAGAAAAAAACAAACGCAAAACAAAAAAAATGACAAACAAAAAAACTCCAAGCCACATGCTGAACTACTGTACACGGTTCTCCCCTGCGCACATGGGTGTAAGAACAGCCCACACACGGCCGGTATTAATGATGTTGATGGAAGGTGTTTGGGTATCAGCAAAGTAGGTGTGACACAGGGTAATAGTAGAGGCATGAGGGTGTCGGTTGCGGTTCTGAAACCTGTTAGCTGGTAAATGTAAACTCCAGTGTGGAGCCCAGCAGCCAAGGCATATGTCTGCTGTGGAGTTAAAGCAAAATATTCAGTGGAGGGTGCGCAACAGCGGGTGTGCCCTAACTGCTGGCTTTAACGCTTTAAAAATGTAAATAGAAACTGTCAATTGTAAGACCATTTATTTTATTTTGTTGTGGTACTGTTTTTGAAAGATGAACCTGGTAGTTATCTTTTGTTGTGATGTAATTTTTAATTTTTTTCAGCTGGAAGATAAGGAAGGTTTTCATGAAAAATTCATTCATTTCCTTAAGTATGCTATGATAATCTACAGACGGGAACCAGCAGTGGAACAAGTGATCAATTTTGTGGCTAAATTTGTTACTTCGTTTTATCAAATGGAGAAAGAGGATGTTAGTGAGGGAGGAGAAGATGATAATTTGTTTCTGAATTATGTGTTTAACTTTCTACTTGAGGTACAGTTAACTATTATTATTAAATCTTTTACATAACAAATGCAAGCTTTATGCAGCGGGGAAAACTTGCTGGTGCTTGAGATGATACCTATGAATTGGAACTTAAAGTGAAAGCAAGGCAAAGCTAGTGCTTTATGAGTAACACCACCTGACACCCCCCCCCTCCAATCCTACCACACCCTCCCAATAACCCAACAGCTGGATTTCAGAAGTTAGACGAGAATATGAACTGTTTTCTTATTTGGCTGTCGTATGTGTCACTACAGGCTTTACTATAAGTGCATTTATAAGTGTAAAATTATGTAATTGTTGTGGAAATGAATTTATACTGTTTCTTTGATAAGTGAAAATATTAAAAGATCTTTCATACAAGGATGGTTGGCATATGTATTATTCCTTTCTGCTTATTGCAAGCGTTAGATACTAAGAAGATCAACAGTTTCAATAGTATGAAAATACAAGTAGAATTACATTTTCTTAAACTAGTGTGCTGATGTAGAAAAGTTATTGATCAGGCCCAGAACAGTAGTCATCACTGCTAATATTTTTTTTTTTCTTCTAATGTTTTATGAGCACAGAGGGGTAAGTTAGCTAATATAGTTAGCTAATGTAGTCTGCATTGAGTGATAAGCATGTTTCTTCCTTTGTGAAGGCATTGCTAATTATGTAAAGTGCCACTGATGTAAGTGTTGGGCCATAATTGTTTCCCCGTTCTGTGACTATTTAAACTTATTAAAAATAAACCTGAATAGGAAAAGCTTTTGAAATACACATGCATATTTCAGTTACTGTATAGAATATTAACTACTTACATGTGCATATTAATAGCCTTATGTTGGAAATGAGAAAAGTGTGATTATAAGAATACTTTTTTTTTCTTTCCTTAAGTCTCACAATGCGAATAGCCATGCAGTTAGGTTTCGAACATGCCAGCTTGTTAATAAGATTTTGGGAGATATGCCAGAGAATGCCCAAATTGATGATGATTTATTTGATAAAATTAATGAAGCTATGCTGATTAGACTTCAAGATAAATTTTCAAGTGTGAGAATTCAAGCTGTCTTGGCTCTGTCAAGACTTCAAGATCCTAAGGATGAAAACTGTCCTGTTGTTAATAGTAAGTAATATTGAGCTTTTTATTTTGTTTAAGAACAACAGTTGTTGATTTACATTACTTTAAAACATTTTTATACATTCTTTTTTTAAGCATTGAGTAAACAAATCTCAGAGGGTATTCTTGTAATAATTCATGCGGAGCTTTTTGCTGGAGGAGGTTGTAGGTGCAAGAGTTGTGGATGTTCAAGGGGAAAAGAGAACTGTTTGAAGGGAGAGATCTGCTGGGGATTAAATGACAGAAACCATATTGGGCTGAGGCTTTTCTATGAACTGAATGTAGCTGAAGGATGGTGAAAATAATTGTGTTGTGAATTGGGGTGGAGGTATGATGTATGCTTGCTCAGTTCTTGCCCTCGAAGGACCCTTTTGTACTATTAAATGAATTTGTACAAAAACACTTAGAGGAGTAGAGAGAATAACAGAAAAAACTAATTTTGTCTCAAAATTTGGCTGGCTGCTCAATGAGAGGCAAACTGGTTACTGACATTGTTGACCTATGCTTTTTTGGCCCTTTTTTTTTTTTTTTTATGAATCTCCTCTTGTTCATGGATTGCTTCCTTTTAAGAGATCAGCGCCTCAGGAACCCGGGTTTCTTCATGCTTTTTTTGTGCCTGTTTGTGGGTTTCTTTGTGTATGGTACAATACTTGACTAAGTCTCTACTGCCATTGCCTCAAGGTAGATGGACTGCAGGTTTGTACCGGCATGGCTTTTGTTATGTAAATTGTGCCCTGATTAAACTTTGCACACTAGGTTGTGGTTTTTTGTTGTTAAGGTACCTTGTACGTTGCTCATTTACGGCACGTCAATTTCAGTCGTCTCATAGAGCAGTAAGGTGAATTCAAGTATTCTTCAATTCTTTTTGTTATGGCTTTTAATATTGAAGAATGGTCAAGAATATAATAAAAAGCGTTATGTGAGACATTTACTATTTGAGTTTTGGTAGGCTTAATGGAGATTGCAGTTTTGCATTTATAGGAAAATTGGAGGATCCACCTCAAAGGTACTGAGGGTGTGTAACCAATATATAGGGGTCATAAGGAGCCAATACTTGGAAGCTTCCCCCCCCCCCCGAAAATGACAAAGTGGTTATTTATAGGTGGGATCTAAAGTAGCAATTTTCAGAGTTATTAACGGAAGATCCTACTTACGATTGCAAATATTATTTTTGTAGTTGAATTCCTTTTGAGATCATAGTTCAACTTGTAATTGCCATAAAAATCTTGGGGTTGTGACCCTAACTGTTACCTACATTTTTGAGCTATGCAGGGGGAGGGTTTTTAATAACACCTGCTGATTTAAAAAAATTTTTTTTTTTAGTATTTTCTGTTTTTCTACAAAGTTTCAAACTCTTATATAAAACATTATTATGGCTATTTTACTTTCAGTTTACAACACATTGCTTGAAAATGATTCCAATTCAGAAGTGAGGCGTGCAGTGCTGTCATGTATTGCTCCATCAGGAAGGACTTTGCCAAAAATTGTAGGCCGCACTATGGACGTAAAGGAAGCTGTCAGGAAGCTGGCATATGAGGTAAATCGGATCACTTAATATTAATTTCAAAGACTGACTTAGGAAAAAGGCCTTAAATCTTTTGTTATTTTCACTGGGTGAACACCAAGAACGGTTAAATAATTTATTTTCACTTACCAGAATTTCTGAGGGGAGTGATTTAACACAAGTTTTCAAGTTAAAAACCCCTGAACTAGACTACAGAACATGCTTGATAGAAATTACTTTTGTGATAGAACTCAGCTATTCAGGATCAAAAAGCAGAAGTACAAATTATATATAAAATCCGTTGTTGTCTATGTATGCATTTTGTGATGTTTGTGAAGCAATTTTTCTTCTCGGTTATTACATAAAAGATAATTAAGTAAAGTTAGGATCACAGCAATACTATTGTAAAAAATGTTGTGTATTTTTGGTATTCCAATTTTGAAAAGTACCAATCATTACTTCTGTTTACTTGTAGAGGTAAGGGCAACAAGGTATGCTACTGTGTAGATTTCTTGTGTAGGCATCTTAGGCAAGATCTTAAAAAAAAAAAAAGTTCATTTTTTTCACACAGAACCATCTGCTGTTCTTTCTTAAATTAAATCCTGTTTTTTAGCTGAATGTCTGTGTGAGCAGGCTTTAAGAAAAGTACATACTCCAGTCATTTCATTGGAGGTATTCATTGCTCTTGGAGCTTTAAAGAGAGAATAGTTTTCATATCCAAGCGTTGCATTCAAGTGGAGCTGCCGAGCTTTGAACCTATTTGTTACCTTCATTCTTACTTTATTATATTTTACATTTTCTTCTATGCACAAGAATCTGCTTGCTAATATATTGGTACAATGCTGATAGTACAGGTATTACAGGGTTTTATTGACTTATGGATGGATAAAACCGAGAGGTTAAACCCACAGGTAGTTAATGAATTCAGTTGTTATCATTTGTAGAAGTGTATTTTGATGTCTTATTTTTTTTTAAGGTTTTGGCAGAAAAAGTTCACATGAGGGCTCTGTCAATAGCACAGAGAGTAAAATTGTTGCAGCAAGGACTTAATGACAGATCTGGTAAGAGATCGTCTTTGACAACATCTTAATGCAAATGTTTAAGAGAATACTTTCTAATGTTTTGGGGATGATTTATGTGGAAGCTGTGATGGCGATAATAAGGAGCTCAAAGGAAGTCATGAGGTACCAGGAAATGTTTAAGCACAAGGAATTCTGCTTGCTGCTTTGTTTTTCCAGTCCTCTGGCAGTGGACAAACCAGAAAAGGATTGCACTTTTGAAAAACTTGAAAGCCACTGAGCTCTAAAATAGGACCCAGTGCTATTAAAATTAAAGAACAACAATGACATTAAACATAGAAGTGGAAAAATGTAGTTATCAATTCAGTATACTTTGAAACATGTTTTGTTACAGATATTTTTGTAACTAATAAATATATTAAGGAATTGAAATGTAAACAGCAATACCAGTTGGATAATTGTTTGAAAATATTTCCTATATGTGTTCGGAGAGAAATCTTCTCAGCTAGTTTTTTCATTTAACTGGCTTGAATTTTTTTAATGAATTTTTGATTGACCTTCATTAATTTCATCGTGAAACAGCTTTATTCTTTTGGATGTCTTCTGTACTGTATAATTTTTCTGTAAAGAACCATTCAGAATGAAACCACAATTATATGAGGTGTTGTTTCCAAAAGAGCAAAAGGTTGCATGCATCGGAGTGAGACAATTTTGGCCTGCCTACATAGAATGTTACTTTTTTATTTTTTCAACAATAGCTATTATATACATGAATTCACAATAAAAGCTGCTAGTTTTACTAAGTGCTGCTGTGTTATCCACATGCTTTGTTTGGAAAGTCTGTACTAAGCCCTATTGAATTTTACTATGGGTTTTTTCCTTGCTCGGTAATGTGTTGCTTGTGAACTGTGAGAAATGTGATCTATGTAGATATTCACTTAAAGAACAAGACAAAAGTACGGTGTTCATTGGTAAATGGAGCTCTTAAAGGTGTGTCACGTATGCATGTGTGGTTTTTCGTGTGTTTTTTTTTAATCTACCCTTCTTTTAGGCTAATTGCGGATTGTCTAAGTATGTTCTTGACAGCAAAGGAAGAAAGGATCAGCTGAGTGATTTATTATGCTGTATAGAGCTAAAGTTAAAAGGAAGTGCTCCTTCTGTAAAATAAGTTTTAATTAGGATTTTTCCCCACCTACTCTGAATTGTTCTAGAGTAGTCTAATGAAGTTTGTCAGGTTTTGTTTTTGAAGTTGAGCACTGAAAAACCCGTGTTCTGGATTACTGTTTCTTGTCAGTATACTAGTTTGCTGTTTGATCTAACTAGACACTTGTCTGCTGGCTGCCACCCCCTTCTCCCCCCTACCCCTCTGCAATGACACTTGGTCTTGACAGATCATTCTTTTGTCTTAGAGTGAATGTGTTTCTGTTTTAGTTATCTTGCAAACCTGGGGGGGAAGCTACCTTCACTATTTTTTCCTGTGATCCTTCATTTATCAGGATTTGTTGTATTCCGTTAGGGAGAAGGTATGGCATTTCTATGTGGCCTGTATTTCAGTGACATTGAGGTGTTCAACACAAAGAATTGCATTATTTTACAGTCCAATACTTTCTCTGTTGATGTCTGTATCTTCATAAGGATGATTCTTCATCCCAGCTGTTGAGGACTTGCTCTTTTTTTTGACACCTAGAAGCACAAGGGAAAAATATCTGACAAGGGTATATAGTCTCATTGATGTCATTGCTATTGTGTGCTCTTTGCTGGGCAGAAGAGGTTTACGTTCTAAATTGGCTGCATTTATATACACATCCACTAGTATTCCCTCATTTTCATCTGTTCTGTGAATTCTGTAACCCTGAATATGTATAACTTTATTGAATTTGCTTATCTGAGTAACTCCCAAGTTAATAAGGGAGGAACCTGCTTGTTCAAGGTTGCTAGGTTGAGAATTTGGCTGTTTTTCCATATCTGCTTCAGAACTAGGGTTTATAATTAAACAAGACCTAGAAGACATAATCCAGATTCTGCTTAGTTCTACTTTTCAGGGTGTGTTCAGCTGTCAATTCTCCACTCTCATTTTCTTTCATTCTACTCCATTTTGCTGTTTTATGGTTTTTACCTTCTTGGAGAGGTTTCTTGTCCTTAGGACCGCAGTTTATTTCTTTCAAGGCCTTTTTACAGCTCTTTTTGAACTCTTGACTACATTTAAGTGCTGTCTTTATTATCATAAGTTACATACAAGGGGAAAGATGAATGTTG
>Ga0181612_179763_pt1 | contig 10411 bp, 6 predicted proteins | sample HoacroProtozoa21_FD_119630 | JGI IMG/M metagenome (GOLD analysis project Ga0181612, IMG submission 119630) | Hoatzin crop microbial communities from Cojedes, Venezuel. Combined Assembly of Gp0051906, Gp0051904, Gp0051908 | reverse complement strand
CTAGTTTATAACAATTGCTAGTACACATATTAGATAATGCAAATTATTTTAGTACATTCACAAGATGCTTCGACGAAAGAATTCTGTCATAACAAATTGTTATGTCTGGCTAGCTAATAATTTCATTTTCTTAAGTCATATATTGAACGATGGACAAAGTAATTCACATGTTGTTATTTTAAGTTTTGGGAACTATGATCAATTTAATCCTGTAGTGATAGAACTGTGTGGTATGTTTGAAGATATGCATGAAAAAGTGGGCTTTTTTATTTTTAAAATTTTATTTCAGTAAGTCTTGATCTCTTGTCATCTAGAATGTACCTGGTTAATATACCCCACAGGTCTCTTCAGTATTTGTAAATAGCTTGTCATATGCTGTCACTACCAAAAATATTTGGACGTGTATAGAGTTAAGCAAAGTGGCACCCCAGAATTTAAGCTGCTACAACTCCATATAAATATTTACAACTGTGTGATTTAGGGGGGAAAGAATATCAAATAGTCCAGCCGGTCAGAACTATTTGTATGATCTCAGATAATGGTATTCTGAACTGTGATGCTTCTTGTTCCTTATTACTCCTGGCTATCTAACTACTCAGAAACAAATTAATGATTGCATACAATAATTATTTATGTGTTCATTAGAGAGATAGATACATGTGAACTGAATTCAGTATGGACATTTATGTATGTGTGGGTTGCATATATTTGATGAAATTGTATGTCATGCTAACTCCACTCCCTCTGCTCACTGGAACCTTTATTTATTCAGATGACTATTATGTGTTTTATACACAGCCTAAAAACATGTGTGCAGTTATCCAAATCTGCTTTATATGCTTTTGGATTTAAAAAAACACCCCCACAAAACCCCACTCTTCCCCCTCACAAACAAAAAACATTTTCCACTAAAGGAAATAGGGAAACAGACAAACAGAATACCTGTGAGGTTGTGTTGTATACAGAAATAAATTGTCACTAGATTCTTACACCAGTTTTCTAAATTAATCATGCTCTCAGAGTGTGAAATCTTATGTTAAGTAAGTTAGCAAGTGATTTATATGGAAATGCAGTTTTGGGCATAGTAGAAGAGAAGGTGCCGTACAAAGGCTATGAAGCAGAGGTATACATAGTACAACATTGTGTCAAAACATGTTTAAAAAAAATATAAAACAAAAACCTAGAGAAGAGGATAACGACATAAGCCTTCTCTATGTAGTTCTTTAGTATAAGAATTGGGAAACTAATTGCTTAAGATGGAAGGAATCCAACAATTCATCTGGTTGCCAATCTGCCATGAATAAATTATTGGAGAAAGCATCATTTTTTAAAATTTGTTTTGCATTACTAATATAATTCTCCCAACCTACATGTAAGGTAGAGATGTATTTGTTGGAGGGAATAGTTATCGTGTTTTAAAACTTGCTGACTGCTATGTTTAACACATAGATGCTAAACAAAGATTAATGTTTTATTTGTGCTTATGAAGTGCTGAGTTAATGTGTGTTTTGAGTAAAAACATATAGGTATCAACAACTTCTTTGGGTTAGAACAATGATACATCTAGTCCAGTATCTTTGCTCTAAGAGTGCTGAAGGAGGATTACAAAAGAAGAAAAATCGTGTGAGATTCCTCTAATATAGTCTCTGTTCTCTAGTGATTTTTGTCTCGGAGACTGCTTGTCTTTAATAGCTCTTGATGGAAGCCTCGCTCACAAATTTGATTGCTGTTTGGACCCATGTGGAATTAGCATCCACAACATTCTGTTTCAGAGACTTTCACAATTTAATGACTGCTGAGTAGAATAAGTATCTTTTTTTCCTTCATTGTACCCAGCTACTGTTTAGTTTATTTAGTTCTTGCATGATAAGAAACCATGAACAATAGTTCCATATTCCAAGTCTCCAAGACCCCTTTTTTTTTTTTTTAACCTCCTGAGATATCTTTGTAGTCATCTCTTTTCCAATCTGAAAAATCTCAGTCATTAAATAGCTGCTTGTACGGAAAGCCTCCCACATCTTTGATCATTCCTGTTGTGTTTCTCTGTTCTTTTCCAAGTTCTGCTGCAAGTTTTTTTACAGAGGGAGGGACAAAAAGTGAACAGTCAAGTTGCTCATGCAACATGGATTTATACAGTGGCATAATAATGTTTTTCTGTTTAGATACCAGTCTTTGCCTAATAATTTCTTTTATTGTTATATTGTCAGGACTGAGTACCTGTTTTCATAAAACTGCAAATTATACTTTCAAGGACTCATACCTAAGCAATAATAACTAGCTCTGAGCCCATCACTGTGTAAAAAGGTTGGGCACTTTTTTTTCCTTTCATGAAGTACTTTGAATATTGAATTAAATATATTGAACTTGGCATGCCAGTGTGGCAAGGTTGGTCTTTAAACAAATCAGCTTTTATGTTTGCTACCTAAAATACCAGATTAGTTGTTCTCCAAAAGTTCTATCTCAGAAAATTTTATCACTTCATTTTCTTACCCTTTTCTTACCCCTTCTCCTGGGTGATGTTGAACAAAATAAGTTCCAGTGCAGGTGGAACTCCACTGGTGACTGTTCTTTATAAGAGATCTGCAAATAGACACCTTTAATGGAGAAGTGAAAGACAATCGTATCCCAGCCTATGACAAGATCTGATGCACACTGTGAGAAAGTGTAGATAGGAAGACACTGTGAGTAGGACTGTAGTGTGTAAGACCTAAGTGCTAAGAACCGTAGATTAATCCAGTCTGTCTTTAGTTTGTTATTCAACCTTTATGCTGATCTTCTCAGATGCATAGCTTGCTGTCTGCTTTGATCTTGGGGAAATATACCAGGTGCAGAAAGCCAAGAGAGGAATACACAGAGTTCTTGTTCTCGGAATGTGCCACCATGTTCAACGTGAATTCGTGGTCCTTTACATGGATACATATCCTTAAGAGGGGTAAAACTACTCAGCAAATAAAAGAGTTAGATTCCTTTATACAGTCAGGTAACAGAATCTACCTGGGTTCTGGTTTCTTTCTTTTCCTCTCTAAATGTAAATAGTTACATCAGCTAGTTGATAGATTTTTCAGAATATCTTGCATCCTATAACTTCCCATCTGTGCTTATTTCTATGTTAAAGATTTTTATGAGGAGCGGCTTCATAACTCTAGTCTTCAGATTGCAGGGAATTATTGAATAAAAGGTTCATGGCCCTCCTCTTTTTGCAGTGGAAATGTAGTAGTTGTGCTATCCTTCAGGCTTTCTAACTACATTTGCAGTTCAGGTAATTTAATCCTGACTTGCTATTCTAGAACATTGTCCTGTCATTTTCCTGACAGAACTGGGCAAGGAGACAGTTTTTACAAAGTTGGGTTGTAACAAAACTTGGGATAAGTCCAGAGATCTTAAATGTTTAGAAATTCTATTACCATTCTGGGAAAGAAGCTTTGAAATTTGAAAGTGAAATGAAGATACACAGTAAAGAAAAGTGGCAAATTATTATATTTATAAACTGAAATATTTGTGCATAAACCTGTGAATTACTAGGGCTGTCAACCCTCCTTTTAAAATTTCCATTTCATTATTGAGTAGTTCCAGAAATACTTCATAGATTGAACCATTGCATTTTAAATGTTTCGTCTGAGGTAACTCCAAGTATGTAGTATTGATGTTCAGCATCTGTATTTGCAATAAACAGAAGGAGCATTAAATTTGGATCTATACTAGTAAAATTACTTGAAAATAGTTATGCTAACTCTTAGCATTTAAATAAAATGGTTTTGCTTGAACTGGTCATGTGCAAACACAACAAACATACATAAATAGATTGTTGCATAAATTCCTTCTTTTGTGTAGACAAATTCAACAACATATACTACAATAAATAAGCTCAAAACCAATTATCACTATTACTTTAGTAATAGTGAATGACCACTTGCTTATTATCTGGATAAGAAAGCTATATTTAACAACTAACTTCATTTCCTGTGAAAATTGATTTCAAGAGGAAAACAGAAAAGATTATAAGGAGTAAGGGATTACTATGCCTTTTTAATTATGTATTGTTCCTGATCTATGGTACTGGCCATTCTTACCCAAATACTGTTTTTCATAATTTATCGCAAGATATGTAGTTTTCAATATACATTGCAAAATTTGGTTCTGTGCCTATTTTTGAGTAATATAGTGTTCATCATGATTGCATTACAAATAGGTGGTCTAGATTTACAGATGTTTTGAGGTTCATTTAAACTGTTGAATTGTTAATCTGAAAAACTGAATAAGGAAGCATGCTCTGATCACATTTACCTTAAGATATGTTGGAAGATACTGAACTTGTACAATGATAGAGTTTGTGTATTTGAAAAAAGTTTTTCCAGGCTACTGGAAAGAGGACATTTGATCACAGTTGAGGCATTATGTCCTCTGCTTCCCGGTGATTTAATAGATCACATAGAAATAAGGAGTTGCAAAAATTCATTGCATTTTGAACAATATAACGTTTGAAGCACTGGATATTTATGCTGCAGGCTCCAAGGTTGATTAAAAACAACTGGATTAGCTGTAAACCAACTATAAAAGTGGACTTCTGAACAGTGCAACATGTATCTTGCATGTTCTAACGCACAATGATGTGCAGCAGAAAGGCTTCTCCAAACTAAGCAAGATATTTTGGATAACTTTATACCCCACAGTGGACCCACTTTTAGCATCTGACTACTAAGTTTATCTGAGATCATGTATTATTCATGTGAGACTGCCACTAGTTTCAGATGATTTCATTGACAGTAACTAGAAAGTATGTAAAAGATAGCACTGGTGGCAAGAGTTGCTGAAGAGACAAAGCACACAAGAAGGCAGTTTAGTACAGTGATGGACAGAGAGAGAAAGACATTTGCTAAGGAAATAGATGCAGAAGAGTCTATAATTAGCAAACACTCCTCCAGAACCTAAAATTGAAAGCTGTGATCCTTGGTCTTTTCTCTTGGCTGCCACCAAACAATTGTGAGGTCCACTGCAGGAACAGTGAATGATGCCTATGGAAAGATGAGAAGCTTTGGCAGCTCTCAGGTCTACAATTTCTTAGATCAATTTGGGGTTTTGTACACTCTAAAGATCTAAATCCATGTAAGCTGGGCTTTCATTCATTCTAGATGGTGGGATTTTTATCATCATCCTTTTAATGTAATTTATAATTACAGTCTTTAAGATATTAAAAGAAGCTTGTATCAACTTCATGATCCTGTTACTGCATTATGAAGCAAATTTTATCTACATTTGCACATATGTCTTGGTGTTCCTGTCTTATTTGATAAAGAGAATAGAGAATGAATCAGAAGTATAGCATAAAACTAGCTTTTGGCTGTTAAGGCCTCCACCTTTTTTATTATTGAAGCTGAAAGGTGTTTAGTGAACGAGGCAGATAATTACAATAAGAAAAAAGAGAAAGCTAATGGTAAATAAAAGTGTGTTTTTAAGTAGCTAAATTGCCTTTACTTTTTCACCAAAGCTCCTAAATAGCATAAAGCGTCAGGCTAGGAGTTAATTCAATTTAGCCGAATTGTTAAGTGGACATGGTTGCATATTCCTCACATTCAGGATATGATTTTTGAGACAAGGATGCATTTGCAGAGGTTCTGAGTACTCTTAGATGAAACTGAAATTTACTGAATTTACTTTGAACACATAAAATGGTATCCAGATGAAGAACAGTATCATGTTGGGAACCTAGGCCTCTTGAACACTTTTGACAGATTAACTTTTCTTTGCCGCGCTTCCATGACTCTGCTATATGGTATTAGCATTATTGCTCCCTAGACTCACACTGAGATATGAAGGCATGCTGGCAGAGTTTGTAAAATGCGTAGCTGCCCCTTCAAAGCTCTTGATGAAGCTTTGAAGGATACTGTTAAGAGCTTTTCAGAAATCCATCTAGACTACATGAACTGGATCACTTTTGCCTTTTGCAGCCCTTACCACTGCCATTGGGAATTCGGATTTGTCACAGACTCCTTCATAGCTAGGATCATTGAATCACAGAACATGTTTGAGGTGAATTTTGACAGGTCAAACTCTTTTATTCATGTTCAACTTGCAGTCTGCCTGGATGCTTGTCTGCAAAGCTGATTTCTAGTCACCTGAAAACCTGTATTGTTACATGGGCTTACTCTGTCCCAAGTGCAAGAATTTTCATTTGTCTTGGTAGAGTTTCATAGTTTGTTAGCCAATTCCTCCTGCTCATAAAGGTCCTCTGAAGGGCAGTCTTGCAGAAATATGCTTCCTGGTCCTGTAAGTTTGGTGCCAGATGCAAGAGTTCTGGGGGTGTATTATGTCCTGTCATCCAAGTCACCGAAGAAGTTGTTAAAAAGTATCAGCCCAGTACTGAAACCAGTTGTAGTGAACTGACCCTTATTCTATGAAATGCTGACCACTGCCCTTTGATCCTGAAGGTGCAGTAAGTTACCTATAGTCCACTCATGCTGCCCACACCTCCCTAGCTGGGGCCCAACAGTGCTGTGAGAGACTGCATCAACGCCTTACTGAAGTAAATGATATTCACTGCTGTTCCATTAACCATATGCCTATCATTTCAAAGTAGAAGCCAGTTCAGACTTAAAATTCATACATCTACTCTGCTGAATGTTCCCCCCTAGATGGTTGAGTAAATACAGCTTTTTCACTCTACTAGGAAGTCCTCCGATGTTAATAGTGCCTATGTCTGCCTCTGCAGCCTGCAATTTTGTTGATACTGTATTTTTAAAAAATTTAGATAAAATTATAATTCACTCATTACCAGTCTATGTATTTGAATTTGCCATCATCACAGGGTGCATAATTTGAACTTACTTATTTTAAGTTCAAAAAATTACCATGTAGATCAGTTTTATCACATAACACCACTCATGAATACTTATGTGCACCACTGTTTCCACGGAAAACATTATTTTCAACTTGATGGCAGTCCATTTTTATCATTCCTAATTTCTGATGCTGGGTGAACCTTGTGCTGGCGATGTGCTAAACATTTACAGCTGGTCTTATCATGAATCATGATTGACTTTATTCCTCATTAGATTTCCTATGAGGATTTAGAAAATGTAGCGTATAATCCTATGTTTATTGGTACTTATCAGCCTTTTGTGCATTCTTCAGATTGAAAAGTCTTTGTCTGAAAGTAGTCAGTCATTGGGGGTAATGAATTGTATCTAGCTTAAAGTTTTTTATATGTTTTAAAGAAAAGTACTATCAGTGATAAAGTCAATTAATATACTTGATCTTTAAAGTAATTAAGTGTGAGAAGGTGTCTTTTAGAGTTGCATTAAATCTGAATGTGGGACTGTTTGTTTTGTTCATGGCTTTTTTCAATATCAGTTTTTCAGTATCTGGTGGCATTACCTGATTTTGGTAAATCAGCAACCTTGACCCAGTTATCATGGAATATTCTTCTCATTGAAAGGACTTCAACCTTTCAAGCCTATTACTGTTTAGCTAGAACTATATTTACTACATGAAGTTCAGTTATGTCCCATTCGTATAGCATGTAAGGACAAAGTTTTGACTGAGGGATTCATGAAAGTTAAGAAAAGAAAATCTGTTATCAGGAGTTTATGCTTACTAATCAGCAGCTTTCACAATAGCTGTAAATTTGTAGGGTCCTGAAGATCAAAAGCTGTTGAAAGTATACAAAGTACAAATTGAATATAGTCTGTTAGGCAAAATTGTCTTTAGTATCAGGTCTTCTCTCCATAACTTGTTTTCTTTGTCGATCCTGGAACTAGATCAAAAGTGGGACATCTTAGGGATAGAAAAACTGATTTTAAAGTGACTCAATTTTTGGCACAGTTTTAGTTTAATTTTCACTATCGATACAGCTTATGGAGAATGTATAGTCTCTTGTCTGCCAAATGGGTGACAGGGAAGCTAGGGAAAGCCTCTCTCCCAGACAGATGGGGGCTGAGAAAGCTCTGATGGAAATGGTGACCTCCTGTGGAGTCGGAAGAAAGAGGAATTCAAGGACATATACAAGCTAGGATTAATTTCTTAGCAGACAACAAACAGTTGAATTTATGATGGTAGTTGTGTAATAGGTGAAGCAAAAATTATATTTTGGTTTAAGCAGCCCAGGAAAGTGAGTGTGATTGGCTTAACGAAAGCAAAGAAACTGATACTTGGACTAAGCCTAGGCAGAACTTGCAATTCATAAGAAGTAATACATTATAGCTTGAGAAAGGGGCCGGGAGGGGGGGCAGAATCAAGGTGATTGGTGTGGAAGAACTTGTGAAAAGCTTTCCATTTTTGCTGGAAAAGAAATTCTAATAAAATTGTCTAAATCTTATGTTGACAACTCCAGAGGGGTTTATCAATTAGCCTGGTCCTATTTCACCCTAGAAAATCCTATATCTTTATTTTATTTTTATAGTGAAAATGTTAATAAACACACTTCATAGTGAAGTTTTTCATAAATGGATTTTCTATTTGTATATGTATGAGTAGATAGAGATGTCCCAAAGCTTCATCCTTTGCCTTTGTGCTTATATTGCTGGAATAAATTAGTGGTTATCATAATAACTGCTATTATTTTCCTCTGATGGCATTGACTTAATCTCTAATGTCTGCAGGTCTCAATTTTGCAGATGAAAATTCAAGATAATTTATTTATTTTAATATTATAATTTGATATAAGATATTTAATTATTCAAAATAATTTCCTTAGATATGAATAATTTAGGAGCAGGGTTTGATTTTTATTTAAGGGTGATAATTGTTGCGAAATCCTTGACATTTGAGATTTCAAGCTTTTTTTTTTCCCTTTAAAAAAAAAAAAGAATATGTGGGATTTGGTTTTAGGATTTTTTTCGGGGGTTTTTTCCTGCAATATCATATTATTGTACAAACACGATGACAGGGCTTTATTTTCTTTCTTCCTCATGGGAAACTACCTATTCCATTCCAAGTTAAGGAATTCCACAGGTTAAGACAGTGGGATTGTTGAGTTGTTCAGCTAATAGGCCAACTAATGCTATTGTGTATTCTTATTCTTGCCAGATAATTTATTCTTTTGACTCATTATTTTAGTGTCACCACAATAAGCTGCCTCTGTCTCAGACAGTACTGAATTGATGGGTAGTAAGACAGAATTCAGGCGAATTATCACTATATGCTTCCCCAGTGTTTTCCTCCTTGGACATCTGCCGTTGACCGTTACCAGTTACAGGATTCTTCTGACCATGTGGATTTTTTGACATGTGTTTAGGACGGCTTTAACATACAGCTGTGTTCCTGTAATAGATCACAGACTATGCCTATAGAGTTATAGATTCAAGGCTACTCCTTGATGTTGTAAATTCAGACTATATTTTGAGTTTAGACGGTAAAGGTTAATCTTTGTGGTATGTGTCCCATCATGTCTGTGTCCCACATTCTGCCCCGCCGCTTTTTATCATTTGTCTTCAGCCATAGTTAGTGAAAAGCATTACCAAGGAGCAGCACTTTCGAGACTGGGCATTTATCAATTGTCATTCAGTAGGAATTTTGTATTTTAGAAGCTGATCAGGAAAGATGTATCTTCCTGTATTTGGAGCCTGGTGAGATGGCCAAGCTTCATAAGCCCATATCCTGAGGGATTCTCAAGAAAAGAGTGATCTGGAATAGAAGGAAGTGAGACTCAGTTTGCTTTTCTAAAAATTTATGAATACTTGATTTGAAAGTTTAAATCTGTATCTGCAATATGCATTGACTTGTTTTATGCATAGCAGAAGATAAACTATAAAACTGCACAGTCTTGGATGGGATGCTGGGAAAGTTTGTGTTTAAGCTGTGGAAGTGTTCCAGAGATGTCAGGACTTGACATTGAAGAAACTGAATGCTGTTCCAGGTCTTGGGACAAAGCCATATGGGAAGATCAGAAAAGAGCGATCTAAAAAGTGGTTTCTAGATTCTTTGGTTTATAGAAGTCTAAAAGCCATGGGAAACCAGTGTCTGGGTCCATGGCAGGATTCTGGTGGATGATCTCTACAGGACACACATGGAGAGACATAGTCACACTTACTATTGAGAATTTGATACACAAGAGGAAGAAACTAAGTAGTTACTTAGTATTGATTTGCATTAGCTAATGTATCAATGATCAATGTTTTGAAAAAAACATTTTTCTCATCTTGGAACAAATTAAAAGGTTAGTAACAATAGAAATCAATACGGTTAATATTTCTGTACTTAATATTACATAGTTCTGCTATTCTGACAGCAAATTATAGTCCGGTAGCATCTTCTAAAGGGTGCACTCTTGTTCAGAATAAGGTCTCTATCGGTATAAAATATCTGAAATAAGATATTGGATGTAAAATAAAATGCTCACTGTCATGATCTCCCTATTGTCCAGAATAGCATACTTACTGGAATATTACCTCTCTCCTCTTCCTATAGATGAGGAGAT
>Ga0181612_162366_pt1 | contig 10411 bp, 9 predicted proteins | sample HoacroProtozoa21_FD_119630 | JGI IMG/M metagenome (GOLD analysis project Ga0181612, IMG submission 119630) | Hoatzin crop microbial communities from Cojedes, Venezuel. Combined Assembly of Gp0051906, Gp0051904, Gp0051908 | reverse complement strand
TGGGAACAGAGGTGATATTGACTGGCCTGTAGTTCCCCAGGTCTTCCTTTTTATCCTTTTAAAAAATGTAGGTTATATTTCCCCTTTCCCAATCAGTGGGAACTTCACTGGACTGCCACGACTTCTCACATATGATGGATAGTAGCAGCTTAGCAACCTCATCCACCACTTTCTTCAGGATGCACAGATGCATCTCATCAGGTCCCACGGACTTGTGCACCTTCATGTTCCTTGGATGGTCTCAAACCTGATCTTCACCTACAGTGGGTAGTGCTTCTTGCAGTGGGTAGGGCTTCATTTAGTCCTGACCCGTAAGTTCTCAGTTTGCTCCTCATCCATCCCCAGGTGAAGCTCCATGCACCCCACCTGGTCATTGACATAGAGGGCGACACCTCTTCCTCAATTCCCCTGCCTGTTCTTCCTAAAGAGCCTGTACCCTTCCATTCCAACCCTCCAGTCTTAGAAGCCATCCCACATGTCTCTGTGATGCCAATGAGATCATAGCCCTGCAGGTGTGCGCACATCTCTAACTCCTCTTGTTTATTCCCATGCTGCATGCATTTGCCTACGGGCATTCAAGTTGCCCCCCTCCCCCCCCACCATGAAGCTGACTTCATGTCTGGAGTGGCTGGAGTTCCTTTGTGCTGCTCTTCAGAGGCTCTCCTGCTGATCTGTGACCCTTGGCATCATCATTTGGCAACACACTTGTATGCACTGATCATCTTTCTGGAGGCAATTTTCAAATGAGGTAGTATATTTCCAAATTTTTAGCCAGGCTGAGCAAAGAATATCTGTTTGTTTAGTCCCTTGCTATTCAAATACAAATATGAAAATTATGTTCATATAGTCTAATCATTGAAAGCATTCATGCATTTTTAATTTCTGAATTACATAGTGCCTAGTGTTTTTCAGGATTTGCAACAGGGAGATACTAAGTTACACCGGTAGAAGTAGAAATATTATCCATATTAAATAGAAATAGATTTTTCCAAATCTAGCTTTTGTTCATAAAGGGATTAGTCATTGTTATTACATACATCTGTATGAAGCAAATTACTACAGAATCCCTGGTAATTTTAGGATAAATTTAAAACAAGAAACAAAGAAACAGTTTAGTACAGAATCTGCACAATAGAATTCTTCAGTTAAGTAAGAACAGCAAAATATCCTCCTGTTTCTCCTTTTAGGCAACAGCCTAAATGGGATCCTGCCACTTACTGAACCATGTATAATTAGTTGTAAAATCTTGGACAATAGGATTTAACTTTCACCTTTTTTCAAGTAGGCCAAAATTATCCTTAAGCATGATTTGGCAGAACTGAATTGCAGAAGGGCTGTCCTGGAAGAGAAGCAATGAGCTTTATCCTCCAAGAAACACATCTGAAAATTTTACATTACTGCAAGTCAAATGGTAGGATGGAAGAGACAGGCAAATTTAAGTATGCGGCATATGGGCCACTTAAGTTCTTGCAAAATGTAACCAGCTCTTTGAATTTCACATTCTGTCACAGCGAAGACAGCAATGTTCATTTCAGTCCTGTGTTTGGAGACTGTGTATTAAAATCAATAGCCAAAACTTCTGAGTGATTTTTAGTCTCCCAAATAAAGCTGCTAAAATGGTTTAGCTGGCCACACTTTTGTAATCATGTTTCTGGGATAATCTAAATTTGTGCTATTAACTGAGAGAAGAGGGTTTTTTTTCACTGCAGATTCATTAGTTCTAACCTCAATTTAGTTACCATTCTAATATCAAAAAGAGATATCCATTAATCTGTAAGATATTTCTGGAAACTTAGCTCTGCACAGAATTACCAACAGTATTAGCAGTTGGCACTGTTGACCAAAAATCTTCACAAGCCCCATTTTCACAACAGTTTGATTCTCCCTGTGCAAAATGCCCGAAATTATTTGATTGGTATTTTTCCCATATGCAAGTATCCATCGTGTTTCCTCAAATGAAAGCTGCAGTTTAATTAATCCTCTCCAGTTCTGTATAGCCTTGTGCGCTTCCCAGTTGGATCTCATAAGCACAAACCCGCAGATTTTCAGATTTCAGTGAAGTAGACCATCCCATTACTAGTACTTCATTTAAAAATCTCAGAGGAAAGTACAAAATTCAAATAAAGATATATATATATATCCAGATGTATTTATGAAGCATGAAGTGTTACTTATTCCATGCTGTGCACAGAGGCTGCTCTAAGAAAACTGGAAAAACAGTGACAAACTCTAGTCCTAAACCTATGCTTAATAATATATGCACAGGGAACATACGGTTACTACGTCTAGCAAATAAAGATAGAGAAATGGAGGCTAAGGCTGAATTATATGAATTCAGGTTCAAATACACGGAATTTTAACAAGAGTACTCAAATACTTGTCAAATTAATGGGTCATTCTTCCATACAGTGAAGATATACTGTTCTCCTGAATGGTAGTCACAGTATAGAATACTTTTCATTTGAAATAGGAGTCAATGCATATGCTGTAACTTGGTCTATGAAGGGGATCAGATGAGGAAACACAGGTTCTTTCTGGAATTAACTCATTATACAAATGTCTAAATCGTGCATATGGTACTCTGGCCATGCTGATAGGACTAGGTTGTTGAACAATGACTAGGATACCTGTAAGACAGTTGCTGTGAAGGGGAGGAAGGGCAAAAGCTTAAATGGAGCCAGCAATGAAAACAAACAAACAAAAAAATATTTACAGCTCAGCTTAATTAAAGTAACAAGTAGGTAGAAGGACGTATCAAATCTCCATGATAAAAGGACTAACTGGAGCCATATAAGTAATTATTTTAATTAAACATCTGAGTCTACATGGTGCTAAAATAGCAATATATATAAGGAATTACTGTTTTACTAAGTTTTCACAGCTGTCTGCATAGTCACTGGAAAGCTTCTGCAGTCCGCTATTGAACTGTATTTTCACTACTAGTATCCTGTTTTAAACCCTTACTTAATGAGATTTAATTTCTGAGAAATATAAAGAATGTAGTTCAAAAGATAGTTTGTAAAACATTCACGTTTTACTAATAGTTGGAATTCTTTTTCAAGGTTAGCACTGTTCTGTAATATTTCTCAGGCAGTGTCTCAACTAAGTTCTGCTTTTTCCATAAGCTGTTATTCTAAGCCATTAAAAACTGTAAAGTGCATAGCATTAAGTATCACATATCTTATTTTAAGGTGATGTTGAGTTTGAAGTAGCGATCACAATTTGTCATCCCACTATTTCCCACTGGTTCTTCAAGCTTCATTTACTTTCTTGCCTGGTACGTTTTGGGTGCTCAAACAGGAAACAGTCCAGCTCAGAAGTCCAGACTCGCCTGGTTTTATAACTTCATTGTGCTTCGATTTCCCGCTGCACTCATTATATTTGGCATTTATCACATAAGTGTATTGCGACTATTTGCTTCACAAATAATTATCACACATCATAGGCAAGCTTATGTATTCATAAGCTGTAGTTTATGTATTGCTCTATGTACTACTGTATTTTGGCATATGACTCAGCCTTCCATTAGGCTGCTCTTGCTCTATGTAGTAAAGAACCTGGATGCCACCTGTGCTCTGAACCTTGTTACTAAAAATGTGTCAAGTGGGTCAGTCAGGATGTGAAGCCAAAAAAAGCAACCACTGCAAAACTTTTTTGTCGTAGCTGATCTGTGCTCGCAGAAGCAGCCTGTGACCTGAAATACATATCGCTGTAGCACTGCAGCGCAGCTGCTTCCGGCTTCTTGCTGCCAGGGTGGATGGGATAGCGTATGTCTGTGGTCTCTCTCCATGAAACGATCATTTTTGGCTGATAAGAAAGGCAGTTCATTTAAAGTCACATTCAGCTCCTGCAGGCTGGACTGGTTTTGTTTAGTGCAGATTCTTCACCTACCAAGTCTGTAATCTGTCTGTACTGAGAGAAGTTTCTAGAAATACCCCAAGGCAATCAGTGATAGCACTTTACTGCACAAGCCTGTCTCATTCTCTTCTTTCTGCTTAAATTCCTGAATTATTAGCACTGCATTAATAGAATCTATTTGGATTGTTCATCTTAAGGGTTCCTTAAGAAATAAGTGAATTTGGAAGTACAAATCTGCATTAACTGGGGTTTTCTTCGGTTATTGTTCCACAACCAATATAATATTTGTGAGAAAATGTGATTCTTTTACATGGAAAATGCTATATGTGTGTGAAGAAAGTTATTAAATTAACATAAGCTAAATATCTGGTGTTATAATGTATTTAGTGAAAATTTTCAGGTAAAAATACCTGAACTAATGCTATCTTCCTCATGCAGAATTTGCACTTTTATTGCATTCTGTCTTCGTGCTCTTACTGATGTGAAATAGTAGGATAAAATCTCAGAGATTTCTGACAGTAATGTCAAATACACTACTTCAGATCATTTCTTCTTCACTTTAAATTATAACAACCTGGAATACAGTGAATGGCTGACAAGCCAATTAGCCTAATGAAAGGCTAATTTTTTTTAGTTTGGTATTTTGCTGTGTGTGAGACTGCACTTACAGATCGTCTGCTGTGACAGGGATTACGTACTTAGAGCATCAAACCCATGAGCAAAATTAAACTAATACAATTCAATAGGAAGACAGCTGAATAAAGTGAGTATAGTGGATATAGGAATCTGCGTTGGTCAGTTTTCACACTGAACAGAGATTATCACAAAATAACTACATAAGCTGATGCTCTAAATAATGGAAGGCTCCATCACAGAAAAGTTAGGTTTGTAACATAAATGAGACAGAACAAAAGAACTTCTCCGTAGGATTTCAGCAAAGTAATGGCAAGTAATGACTAAAAATTTCAGACTCCTTTGGATTAAATATTATTCCCCATACGATTATTTTCGTACTGACAACACAAATAAAACCTTCAGGTAACATGTAGAACCAGCGATCTGAAAAAAACATGAAGTCTGTAATTGACTGCTGCAAAAGCTTTGCAGGCCACAACATATGATAGAGTAAGTTCCCCTTCTGAAACTTATATTTCTGCAAGCAATCCTCACTCCCATAAATAGCTACATTAAAGTTAATGAGTCTACTAATGAACATGCCCACAAAGCCAGACCCCACTATATTGGCCATCTCAGATGATAAAAAGAGGTGTGGAATGAATAAGAGTAGTTTTCACATTGCATACTGTGAGTCTCTGTAATGAACAGCTCTGTGGAAAAGTATGACTACACTGCTGCCTTTCAAAAAATGAAAAATTATGTTTAGGTAACTATTGGAAGATTAAAATACAGAAAATACTTTTAACATAATCATCTGACTTTGGTCTATATGCAAAGCAAATCTTATGTTTGTATTACTATAAAAATCTTTCATAGTCCCCTTTGAAAAAATAGTCGTTGATAATCCTTCTGCTAGGTAGCAGCTAACCAGGGAATGTGTGTGGGGGTGCCTATGGAAAATAAATACAGGTAATGTGTCGCTTTTTCTCCCTGATGTTTAGGACTAGAGAAATTCTCACAGTATTAAAAATTCAAATATTTTAATAGACTGAAGCATTTCTTCCCTATGACTTACTAAAAAAAACCAAATCAACCACATAATGTAAGCATAACACTGTTTAAAACTTAATAGTGTCTGAGGGCACAGCTACTCTTGGCTTTTAATCATTAATTGCTTAGTTTGCAGGGAACAAGCAATAACTCACAAAGCAGTCCCAACCCGCATAGAAGATCATTAGATTCAGTGCAGGGCAGGTGAATGCCAGTGACATATATTCTCCATCTCCCACAAAATCAGCTTCACTGGGTGTACTCTGGTCTCATAAGTGCATGTAAGTGCATAGAAGAATATTGTGCCTGGAGAAAAAAACATTAGCGAGACACTGCAACCCCCTCATAAGTCCGAAGATCCCCTGCACAAATTTAAATAACCCATGGTAGTGCATTGGAATTCAATTAATGGCTACCCCTGTTCTCTGCATTGTATCTTTACAATTAATCTCACTTTTTGTAAATGTATTCGAACATAAGACATAGAAGAGGAAACGGACGATTCCTGATCATAGCTTACCTTGGCGTGTAAGAGGAAGTTGAGTATTTGCTGGGAGTTTCATGTGAAAACATCTACCTCTTGTGCCCGAAGTTGGAACTGCCACAGAGAAGGATAATTTTGTTTAACTGATGCAGGAAAAACCTGGATATACATTATTTCCCTCTGACACTGATTCATACTTATAATATAGCTCTTTATACTGTAAACAGAATGTGGATCTATGGACAGTCCTTTTCTGTCTATGGATTTACAAATCTGGGCGCACGAGGGTGGGGGACTCCAAAGGGATGAGGCCAGGCCAGGAAATCAATCCGCATAAATGAAGTTTCAACGGCACTGATTTCTAATGCAACTAAGTTAAATTAGCTGCCAGAACTAAGTTTACTTCTAAAATGTTGAAGTGACTTAAAGTGCAAAAAAAAAAAAAAAAAAGTTCCTGATGAATATAGATTTTTATTTTGTTGCTTGGAGGCTTAGAATTTTAATTTACTTTACATGGGTAGAAATGAGTAAACAATATCAAAATCTTTAGAGAAACAGATTTGGTGTCTTTAACCTAAATGTGGTAGAGAGAATGGAAAGGTTTTCTATTGTGTATTCTTCCAAGGCTTCCTCTAAAACCGTGTTTTCTAGGTAATTTTATTTCTGACTTCCCATTTTCTGTTCCATGTTTCTTTCATACTACTTTTTCTGCTTACTGCTGCAGAAGAGATTTTTGTGTACTACTTTCTTGTCACAATCTCAAGTACAAGAATGTATGAAGGGCCATAGCAAGTCAGAAGGAGAAGTGATCTCTGTAATACTTTTGAGAACTCTCATAGATTTTCTCAATGTTTGGAATCATGTTTTCTTTGCCTTTCTGTCATATGGGACATCGAGTGCCACTCAGAGAGACTAAAAAAGAGCAAACATTGTACAGAAAGAAATTAAGGGCAGTATAGATGAAAGTCTGAAGTATGGGAGAAGGGATGTCCTTAGGCAGCCAAACTGTTCGGTTCCTACGTAGGTTAAAGCTTAAACCTACTGCTATTTCAGTAGCCTGGAAGGTTATCTCCATTTACAAGTGTTTTGCTGGTGTACTCAGTTCTGATGTTTGTAACTACCTACCCTCTAAAATGAAAGCGCCTGAATTTAGACACTTCAATTGATTAGTAAGGGCTTTGGTAAAAGTACCCTGCTTTTAAAGGTACTAATTCTGCTTAAATTAATTGTCACTGAAAAAAGATGCAAGTCCTCATCTTTTTTTGAAAATAAAGAACTTGAGCAACTAGATTAGTAAAATGCAGATAAGAAAGCTGTGAGCCACCAGAAGAAGCAAGTGTGAATACGAACATGAGTGAACAGAGAAAGAAATTTTAGGGCCCTAGATTTGCTGAAAAAGCGACTTGTTTCCTTTCCAAGGAGACTAAAAGATGAATTCCTGTTCTGACCTGCTATGGCCCTTCTTACGTTCTTGTAATTGAAATTGTGACATGGAAGTAGCACACGATACCTTCTGTGCAGAAGGAAACCGCTATTTGGTCTTCGTCTCTCTGTTTTCAGGGAATAGGATATTGTATACAAAGCTGCATCAAAGAAAAGCTTTTCTGAAAGCAGAGGGAAGGCTGTTTGGTATCAGGGGTGAAATCTCTGGTCCTTTCATCTTCCCCTGTTGCCCCAGCCCTCCATCTAAGTGAACACGTGCATGGGTGTGGCAGTGCTCTCCAATGCTCAGTGTTATCTTCTGCCCCAGAAGCAAAGCCCAATACACAAAGCTCTGTTAAAGAGAACCAGATGCAGACCACCCTGGCCATTGCGTAGGTGTGGTATTCCCTGTTGACCCAACTGCATTCCTCATCCCACTCCCATATTCCCACTATCCGGACTAGTGTGCCAGGTTCATCTATGCTGCGTGCTCTGTTTTTCTGTTTCAGGATAGTTGACACTCCTTTTGAGTGTCCCTGTGGGGCTGCTCCTTTTGTACAACACTGACCGTTACTTTGACTTTGCTTATGCCATCAATTTCTTCTAATAAAATAAGCACAAAAAGCCTTGATTATTGAGTAGCAACTCAGACCAGTAACAAGCAATGAGATTTCTCTGATGAGCAACAAGTAAAAGCAGGCAATGGAAATGCAGCTGTCTTCTTTCCCTAGCATTTCATGACCCAGTCACTAATGATTAAAAGAAGGAAGAAATGGAGACATCAAAGGCCATGGAAGCAGAATTTTCTGATGAGAATGGTGTCAGAAGGATTGTGCGACATATTGGCAAATCTTTAAACGCTTTATCACGGTTTGAAAGGAAGCATATTATGTCTAGGACTTCTGCCTTTCTTAGTTGCTAGTTGCTTGCCTGATGTTAGAGTAGTACTCCTATCTCCAAAGATACTATTTCATTTTGAATGAACTTTTGTAAGAAAGTTCTTCTCTTTTGTGTTCCGTTAAGGAACAAAGAGGTATAGAAGGCAAAATAGGATTTTGCCTCTTCAGCGTCATCATCTTATTTCATATTTCTTTCACAGGAAAATGAATGATTCAAGTAGCTTGGAATCTAGAAGTAAAAACCTGGATCGTAGTTTACTGCTACCAAGAAAAAAGAATTTCTGTGTAAGTCATACTGGCTGTTTTGACTGAAGCGGTTAGAAGGAGTGAACTGCTTTGTGGAGCACTGGATCTTATAACTGTGCAATGCCAAAGTGTTGCAATTGCAGGACTAGACCACCAGCAAGCTGGGACTTGGTGTCCCTGAGAGTGGAACAGATGGGTCGTACTAGATATAACATCTCAAGTACATTTTAAATATAGTCATAATAGCCATATAAACATTTAGCATTTTTAAAGACTGATCACAGTGATTTGGCAGGAGTGAATACAGATTTTCTTTCACAACTTCAGAGGCAGAAATGGCAAACAAGACCTGAGGGGGGTAAATAAGGCTGAAAACAAAGGATGTTTCTGAGTTTGTTTCTAATAAAACAGGAAGCCTCACTAACGTCTCAGCTTTTGTGATCAGAACAGGATGCGTAGCCTGACTTGCCTTGTATGTGGCATTCTTCAGCTACAGGTGGGGCAGACTGGGGTGTTCCCATTTCTTTGAAGAGGAAACACAAACTGAAAGGTAGCATGACTTTAATTCCATTCTACTGGACTATAAGTCTTTGGTAGAAGTTGAATGATGCCCTTAGATAATATATGTGCTAATTTCTTTCATTATTCTTATTATTTCTTTCATGTGGCATTGAAAGTCCTAGTTACAGTGTATGGGTTGTTGGTGCTCCACAGAGCACTTCTGAGTGGTTTGTACAAACTTGGCTTATCACTTGCAGTTCCTTGTTTTTCAGCTGCTGAACTGTGTTATAAGACAGCGGGATATGCACACATTTACCTAGCTGCAATAAGGAATAGTGAGCTGAAATATATCACATAAGAACAGTTGCACCTGCAAAGGTCCGTCTAGCCCCAATACTTATGTTTATGTATGACTAGTACCAAATTCTTATGGAAGAATGTCAGAACAAGGAAACTACCAAATGGTACTTCCCTGCAATAAGCTTGTGGTTCAAGAACTCCCTGAGCCAGAGATGTTATCTTTGTGTTTAATAACCTTTTCTTCCATGAATTTGTCTTCTTGTTCTTTGAACCCATGAAAATGCTTGCCATCAAAAATATCCCATGGCAACTATTAAAATCCACATTTCAGTTGTGCTGTAGAAAAAAAATATCCCTTAATTTTGGACCTACAATCTACCAGTTTCATTTGATGCCTCCTAGCAGGTGAGAAAATGAGTCATGTTCTCTGAGCGATTCACGACTTTATAGATCTCTATCATAAAACAGATAGGTCTCTATCAAATGTCTCTTTTTCAGGCTGCAGAGTTCAAGTCTATTTATCTTTTTTTCTCATATGTAAGTCATTCTTTATCTCGATCTCTCTGTATCATTTCAAGTTTTGTTAACTACATCATGACCAGGATGGACTACAAATCTTCTGTATTTAAATGCAGCCTACATTATCAAAAGGGGTTGTGAATTCACATGCAAAATAACCTAAACAATAAGAGTTTATACATATGCACTACATTTCTTTTATTTTTGTCTTTAAAATAATCAATTAGAGAAATCAACTCTTCTTCACATAACTTTTAAGGAAGTTCCTTCTTATAAGTATGAAAAAATGACGTGTTTTACAGTGATTTGGTAGCACTGAATAAGTGAAATAAGGTGCCTAATCAGTAAAAAGAATAAATATCAGAGACACAGTCTGATATTTTCACAAAAATTTTCACATAAAAGTATTTTAATTTGTTTAATTCATAAACTCATAATTTAAAATTAAATTATATGATCATAATTATAAATACCATAATATTTTAATAGTAAATTAAATAAATGTAATATAAAT
>Ga0181612_176967_pt1 | contig 10412 bp, 8 predicted proteins | sample HoacroProtozoa21_FD_119630 | JGI IMG/M metagenome (GOLD analysis project Ga0181612, IMG submission 119630) | Hoatzin crop microbial communities from Cojedes, Venezuel. Combined Assembly of Gp0051906, Gp0051904, Gp0051908 | reverse complement strand
TGACTGTGAGGCTGCTTGCAGCTGCCTGTAGAAGGCCTCATCAACCTCCTCCTCCTGGTCAGGTGGCCTGTAGTATACACCCACCGTAATGTCACCCTTATGAGCCTGTCCCTTAATTCTAACCCACAAGCTTTCAACTCGTTGAATGTCCACAGCTTGTGCTTAGATGATGGATTTCAAAGGATATTTTATGTTGCCAGTTAGTTTTACATTAACAGGTTAGTATCTGACTTGAGTGATTAATTAACAAGTGTAAACTGTTTCACATTTTTCAGGCATGAAATGGAAGGAAGGAGAAAGGTTGCAAGGGAGAAAAGTAATGATGGGTATGCGTTGGACCGAAAGTTAAAGCAAAGCTATATTTCTAATAGTTGGGTGTCTCTGTCGCAGTGGCAGAGATCCCTCCCCAGCAGTGCTGATTTAATACCTGTGACAGTGTGATAGACAGCTTTATAGCAGACTATATGCTAGCTTGCCAGGAGATGATGTGTACCTTTTCCATCAGTTTGTGTCCTGTTTCATGCCAGACGTTGGCTGGATTGGTTCATTAGCCAGGCAGCCCTCCTGGTGTGTTTCACTGTGTTACAGACATGGCCAGTCTCTTTTCTCATGCAACTGATCTGAGGAAATAGCTCCTCTGATGATTTGTTTCAGATTTGTACACTGGTGTAGCAGCAGGCAGAAGCTCGAACTATAAAGCTGGGAAAAGATCTGTAACTGGCAATTAGCAGTAATTGAGATAGCTATAACACATTCATATCACACCAGTTTTGAAAGGAAGTTCTTTGGCACTGAAGTGCATTTAAGGAAGGCGAGAATTATTTCTCTGCCTTTGTCCCTTTTCAGTACTGCAACAGTATTTGGAGTACGTGAGCAAATTACACTTGTGGGAGAACATTTCCCCAGAGAACTGTCCCCCAGCTCCCTCTGTAGGTCTCATGCTAGTGGGAAATGACAAAAAGAAGCCTGTGGGCACAGTTTTTAGGGATTCTGGGTTGTTGTGGATTTTTGCACAAGAAGTTGGAAGACAAAGATAATTTGTTTTTTCTTTTTTTTTTTTCCTTCTGGCCCTGAGATTCATGTTCTGTGTCGTGCCTAGTATAGAGGGTTCTTAAAATCTGCTTTAGCACTTTGCAGATATCATTGAGCAACATTGTCTAAAACTTACACTGAGTACTCATAGGAACCAGGCACTCAGTTATGAACTTGGTACAGGAAATAACAGATCTTCTTAAGTTGGTAATCTCTTGTAAGTGTTTGCAGCTAGCCAGAACCTCATGTTGCCAGTGCACTGAGTAAGCATATTACTGAACCCTGTTGCCGTTTAATTTATTTTTCTATCATTGGCATCTAATCTTCTGCATAAATCATAAATATCTAATGAAAGTTAAAATGTTCAGTGTCTGTGATTAGTCATTCACACATAATATATTAATATTTAACATGCAGGAACCTTCTCTGACTAACTTTTTAAAGATATTTGGTTTACTACTGATATCGGGCAGAAATATTTTGATCCTAGTAATACTTAGGTTGTAGCAATATAGGGCAGAAATGCTTAGGTTGTAGAGACATTATTTAATGTAGGCCTGACTGCTTTGTATAAACAATGCATGCCTTACTAACTATTATGCCCTTGAAGAAGAGCTAACAGACTGATAAAAGGGGAATATCCAGGCCAGAAGGTGCCGAAAGCTGGATGACAGCCAAAGGAGCATGAAGTTAACAAAGAACTAGGGTAACTAGGAAAAAGGTACAGGTGGCAGGAGGAGATCACGACCACCGACTCAATTCAGAACCAAAAAGACTGCACCCCCCCCGGCGTGCAAGCCGTAAGGAAGGAGTATACCTTTAAGGTAAGCATATAACACAATGAACCAATCAGAATGTAATAAGTAATTTCTTTCTTTTTGTAAGAGTATATAGTCCTTGTGACTCTGCTAAGTAGTGTGCTGGCTTTGTGGTATTGTCACCTAGCCCCCATATCTGCGCAATTATGCAATAAAGACAATACCTCTACTCTTTGTGTATATTGGTGTGTCGTACACTGGGTAAATGATTCCACTTTTGGGACAGCACTACCATTTTACAATGGAAAAAATTCTGTTAAATAATTCTCTTAATAGCACTGCCAATGCCACTGCAACAAGCATGATTACTTGTGAAGACACAACTAAATTAGAATATTTACTTTATATATTTAGAGAAATCTTATTATCTTTGCATAATTTATAAACCTGGAATTCTCTTTAATTATTATTTACATCTGAATTATTGAATTTTTAAATCCATATTGATTATCTGAACAATTATTCTGTTTAGTCCCTCTTGTCACTGTCTACTGTTTACTGTTTCTACTGTTTGAATTGTTTTTTCACTCACGAATTTTTCTTCATAGGTTATTTGAAATGAAGCTTTTAAACATAGATAGGTATTTGGTATTTGTTGAAAAGCAGCAGGGAAAACTTTCAGTGATTATTTGGGGGCACTTTTAATACTTTGCTTCTTGTTTTCCAGAATTATTCATCCTCTTACTAAAAGATAAAAAATAATTCTACTTCTATCTTCTTCTGCCCTTCTTAGGAGGTTAGTCTCTAAAAATATATTGTTCAGCAATAGATGTTTCTTATTGGAATGCATCAAGTGAATACAAAGCTTTGATGTTCAGTAAGATGTTATAAGCCAAATCTACTTGGACCATAAGGAGGTCCAAGGATCACAGTTGCAGAACCTTTGCTGATGCAGTGTCGCTAAGCCTTACATACACAAGTTTAATCTTCAATTCAGAACTGGTAAATGGGCAGTACAATAATAATATTTTTTCTAATGACATAATTAAACATCTTAATTTGGAAACAAATGAAATAAAATGCAAGACCTTTACAAATATGAAATGAATTTCAAGAGCATTTCCTTCTTGACAAGATATAAAGTGTTAAAACTAGTAGTGTGAGCACATGAACTCCCTGACAGAAACTGAATTCCAAAAAACAACCTAAGTTATATTGTAAAGTAAATTTCATCACAGGGCAGAGATGAATTTGATATTATATTAAATCAACCAGTCAAGCATTCTTCTCTTGTGAATTTTCTCTCATCACTACAGTCTCTCAGATCTGCACATTTTGTTTTCCTGTTGAAACTTGTTTAAAAGCCACTTCTAGGGCAAACATCTCTTTCTTTTGTTTTATAACATAAAGTCTTCCTGTTAAACTCTTCAGATGATAATTTTGGGGAATTAGTGCTCCAAGAAGTCTTAACAGGTAAAATCTAAAGTAAGTGAACAACGATTGATCCAAGCTACATTTAACTTTGGCAGCTTGTTAACTAGGATGATGCTATATACACTTTCAAGCTGAAACAGAAATGCGTTGGCTATGGCAGGAAAGCAGACTCCTGACTTAGCAGCTGAAGAAAGCATACATTTTAACTAATAACACCTACATTAAGAGTAGATATGGTACAGTTTATTATTACAAAGGAGATCAGCCCTGGAGTTTGAGAATAAATCCAAAGGAGTGCTATAGATCAGACACAGAAATGAAGGAAAGAAAGATGGTACCTGCAGATGTGCTGCTAGTACAAGGGCACAGACGAATAAGTGTCAATCTATTTTAAAATGGTTTTCTTGCATTTCAGAGTACTTGTCTCGGTAAAACACTGTACTGTACAGTATAGATTTTCAGCTAATGCTGTGTCAGAGGAACGCTTATGCCTTCACATATTAATAAAACTGGGCTTGGGTTGGGGTAAGTTTGCAGCTGCTATCTTACTGCATGCTGGAATGTCCTCCTGATTACCTTTAGTCACTGAAGGACTTTCCTGTGTCTGCTGCATTGTCAGCTCCCTGCTAGTTCAGAGGCCTCAGTGCTTTGGTTTATATACTGTATAAAATCCAGTCTTGCTGTTAAAAATTTCTCCTAGAATCACATTCTCTTCAATACAGATTAAGATAAAATTTTGATAGAAGTATTTGCACAGAATATCCAAAATAGGAAAACAGTTAAGAATATTTACAGAAGACACAGAGATATGAAAAAAAGTTGAAATTGCTTAAAATCAGAGCAGGTTAGAAGATTTCTGTCCCTCTTTTATCCCTTTGTTTCTCCCTCCTTCAGATGATTTTTCTATTCTTTTTCTTTTAATAAAACATTTATCAAGGTTTTTGATTTGCACTTGTATTATATTTCAGATTGCATCTATTAGCGAGCATTAACCTTTCTAGCTTTCACCTCAGAACACTCCCAGAGGATACCTCCTTCTGGTGACTCTGTTAGCTTTTGTAGACCACCGCTCTTTTGAAATTTTCCACAAACTTCAGAGAGATGAAGTCTTTCAACTTGAAATTTATCCAGGGAACAGTTTAACTGTTCTTGCTCAAAATAAGCTGCATTTCTCTGTTTAGAACAGTGACTTGGTGGAGGTGCCTGGAGATTAACATCTAAAACTGTTTTAGATGATTTTGGGTGTCTGACCCAGCCTCCAGTTGATGACCCAGAAGGGCAGAGGTTTCTTATAGCTCCTGAGTGATGGCAAGCCCTGTATGGCTGTCTTGGATACCTCAGGGCACTGGATTCAGCTCACATTAAGACATCTAACTTTTGTTTGTTTCTTTGTTTGTTTTATTTTGACTGAAACCAGATATTACTGTAAATGTACTCTTTGAGCAACATCGGGTTTTGAGTGACTAATCCCGGAGTTATTTGTCCTAAGGATATTGTAAGAAAGCTGCACATAAAGGTGACACAACTGAATAAAGTCAAAGGGTTTAGACAAAAAGATGTTCATACTGCAGAAACAAGGCTCTCTGCTAAACAGAAATTATTGCAGTAGCATCTGGTTAATATATGAAAAAATAAGTCTTCAAATATTTGTTTGATTTTTTTAAAAATATAAAAATAATTATGTAGCTTCTTAGTCATGTCCATCAATGTACTATCGGAGGTCTTTAATTAGTTTGTAACAGCATACTCAATTTCCTTTTGTGTTTATTCTCTGTGAACATCTGAATAAATGAGTTTTATGGAAAACGAGTTTCAAAGACATGTTAGAAATATTAAATATAACCAAATATTTGGAAATTACTTCTAGGTCTCCTAAAATACAGAATATCATCTGTCTTTGTTGACTAGTTACTGATACAGTGTATGTTTCTCTCCTGTTTAGAGAGATTATTATTCCAGTTCTTCTGTCTGTTTCCTACCAAATATTGCCCTAGAACTTGTCTACTAACCTGAAAGACCGGAAAATTCAAGAAAACTCCGATTTACATGCAGGTATTTCGTGGACAAAAGCAGAAAGTAGCTTAATCAGGAATCCCACTAACTAGTCACATTTTAGCGTAGTCTCACTGGTTGAAAATGAGTTGCAAAGCCACCAGTTTTTGTTTGAAGTCTGCATTCATCCAGACAGTGTGCACTCCAGAGAAGGGGCCTGCTTCTCTCCATGGCTTTCTCATTGTGGGAAAGTTGATATTGCAAAACAAACACATAGCTTGTATGTTTTGCAGGCCTCATGAGATGTCCTAACTAGCTTTAAACGGCTAGCTGGGGTAATAATAACAGATTAATCTTGGCATTAATCTCCCCTAATTTTAGATAAGTACTGTACAGATCTTCTGAAATAATCAGTATAAGCTATTTTTGCAGTCAATAAAGGAAAATGGGCATCTGCAGGGTGTAATCCATCTGACATTTTGGACATTCTTGTTAGGGTGAATTGTACTCTAGATATGCCTCCACTAGTTGTGGAGGGAAACCGGATGACTAGCAAGACATAGACATCTAGATTGTAGAGGTCTATATTTGATCAGATGTTGAAGTATTTACCCTGGGTCACCCACAAGTTTTGAATACTGCATTTTAAAGTTGGTTCATCTATATTTCTATTAGTTATCTTACCTGACTATTTGAAGGCCAGCTCTGATTGACCTATATGCCTCCAAAGCAATAACAATAAGCATGGTGTACATAACTGGTATTCCTTTCCCATCTCCCTCGTATCCTTAAATCAGAAACACTCAAAATGTTGCCACATGCATCTTTTTTATGCTTCAAGTGATGCTTTGCATCGTGTCACAAAACCAGATTAAGAATATTTATACTTCTTATCCTATGGTGTCAGATACTAAATTCTCCATTTTTGTTTCCTCTGTTGAATTATAATTGTATATGTTCCACCTGTATGCACGTCTTTCATGGAATTAAAGGTGGTTATATTGTAAGGGAAGGTTGCACAAAAAAAATGGAACAGGAAAATAAGAATTTGAAACAGAAAAAAAAAAAATTATTACTTTCTGTCTGATTTAACCTAGAAAATTTATCATCATCACCGCAAATATTTACAACAAAAGTATGCAAAGCAAAAGAGCCAGATTTCTACTTGGTGCAGATCAAGGTATATGTATCAAAGTCAGTGAAGGTCAGTCTGATCTAACTAAAGGTATGGCTGTTGTGTGGAAGTATTCAGAATCTTTTTTGTGAACAGTTGCAATATGGGAATAGGAAATTAAAGTAAGATTTCTTAAATCTTAAAGCTAGGTTTTGTGAAGCTTGGGTTTCCTTCAATTTCTGTTGCAGTCACATAAACTCCCTAGGTAAAGGCTGAGCATATGAAAGATTTTTCTTAAGCTCATTGTCTCGTACTTTAATTTGGTCTTAAAGAAAGCCCTAGGTAAAGGTGTACTATGTTTTGGTTGGAAAAGTCAAGGTTCAGAACGTGGTGTTCATCTTACTCTGGTTTTGCTCTGATGTAGCTCTGTTGATTGGTATTCTGTTCTGATTGTCGTATTGACTTCTGATCAGCCAGCTGTTGCCTAAGGTTTTGCTTTGATAGGCTGGGACAGCAGGGACCGAAAATGCTACTTCATGAGAGTTAAAATGGAAAAATCTCAGAGTCAGAGGAAAGAAAAGTGCTTTAGTTAATCTCTCTTTGAAACTGTATTCCAGTAGACAGACAGATAGACAGACAGACAGTTGGACTGAGAGATTCCTGACAGACAAAATACTGTTCTCCAGTGCTTAGTCTCCTTTGAGAGTTTATCCCTGTACTTTTTAGAAAGTGTTTCCCTGTGTTTCCTTTATGATACCAAAATCTTTCTGACACCCCATATTTCTCTTTCTGTCTTCAGGGACTAGGAGGAAAAGCAGTGAAAGCGCTTTGCAGTAGCTTTTTATATATTTGAAAACTATGGTCATGTCTCCTAAAACGTGGCATTTTTTTGGTTTGTTTGGTTGTTTTTTTCCCAGGATAGAATTATGTGCGTACACATGGTGTGATACAGGTAATGTGAATCTAATGTGTTCGACCTAATTCTGTACAGAAAACACATCTGGATAGCACATTCACCATACTTTAAAAGCATATTGAGCGCATCAAATTATTTTGCTGTAGAAATCCACAATCACATAAATTTTGTCATGAGTCAGGACAGAAAGTTAGTAATGACCTTTGAGAAAGTATATATAAACAGGTGATATTCTTACCAATACTGTAGCACAGGTAATTGCATATTATACAACATGTGTAACATACTATTCAGTTGTAATATTAATTATCCTTTTATCTTTCCTATGTATTTCACAGCAGCTTGTAAGCCTCTGAATTTTAAAAAGCTGGTGTTATGCAAAGAAATGCATTTAGGAGCTAAGGTCTCAGCTTAGTCAGAAAATAAAGGCAAAGTATGACGTGAAAATAAAAAAAAATTATTAATCTCAAATTTTTTTACATGTGAGTTGTATATAGGAGTTTTTAAACAGTGCACTTCCAATATTTTACTTTTATGTATCGGTGAGAACAAATGGGTTAGATAAAAAGGACTACACAGAAACAAGAGTAATATTTGTTTTTCCTGCTTTATCCTTAAAATATTAAAAATAAAAATAAACAAACCTAAAATCTCTCATGCTTTTATCAAAACCAACTTTTTTTCATTAAAATATTACAAAAATTTTGGTTAATTCTCCTGCAACCTTCTGCATGCCTGAGGCAACTGCTGAAGAGCTCTAAATTCTGAAGATTTTCAGACCTACAGCTGAGGAGTACAATGTAAAGTGTTTTGTGCTATTGTGTGGTTCATAGGCAGTCACACATTTTTTCTTTGGTACTGCTGTATTTGGCAATTTTTTTTCCTTTTCTATGGTATTAATGTTTACTACTTTCATTTTTTTATTCAGCAGCACTGTTCTAGGCTGCACATAAACAGCCAGGAGTGCTGCCCAAATACCTGGCATCACCTGGTGACCTCCCTGAAGCTGACCACAAAGCAGATAGCTGGATTTCAAAGGAAAAGATTTATCCTCTGCTTGCAGGATAAGCCTTGGTGAATGAAGAGCCACCAGAGGAAAAAGGAGGGTTTATGCAGAAATTACTCTACAATGGCTCCATTTCTCTGGAGACTGTTTTTAATTATGAATAAATTATAAGAATAGCTGTTTCCATAAGGCAAAGACATAGTTCTGGTCTGTCAGCAGTTTTCTACAATTAATATTTTTTTAATGTTTAGCAGTAGAATGCAAGATTTAATCTGTTTCAAAGCTGCCTAATTTGACAGAAGAGATGGATGACACTAGTTTCCATTGCTGGCACCCTGCCTCCAATGCATCCTCACTGAATGCCAACAGTGAAACATTGATACTTGACGTGTTCTACTTGTGCAAACAGGTTGCTAAGGGATCCAGAGCTGACTACAGTATGCAGGGAATTTTACTAAAAAAAAAAAAAAGGAATGAAACTAGATGTTTAAAATCTAATAGCCTGTGTCAGAAGGTCAAGCTATTTTCCCACTTTGAAGGGGGAAGGGAAATAAGCAGCATTCAATGTTGCAACAAAGACTAGCTACCAAATACTAAACAGGCAATGGCTGGTTGTAGAGTCACGTGCAGGTTATTCCAGTTGTGATCTAGAAGACTGTACCAGAAAGGGCAGAACTATTCTGGAGGGCAAATACCTAAATAACTGCAGTCTGTTCACCATATTGTAGATTTTTAATCAGTTTTGAAAATGATACCTTAATTGTTCAGCAGGGAACCAGATGAATACCCTGATGAAACCTTGTTCTTAAGCTAACGAATTAAGTGTTCGCTAACGTATTGTTATCCTGAGATAAAGTTATCTGACGTCAAGCAAGCTAACTGCCGTGGGTTTTGGAAGAAGACCCATTGAATAAAGGAGAGTGCCAGGTGTTAGTCTCTGTTTTCTGTAAGCACCATTCTGCCACAAACTCCATTGTGTTTACCAGGGTTATGACACTTTCTGAAAAATCAAGCGTAACCAGGCACTGAAAAATCAAGGCAATTACAAAGCATGTTTGATTTGAAGAATTTTGGCCTGCATTGCCAGGATATATTTTGAAAAACATTTTGGGGGAGGAAGAAGTTATATGACATTTAAATATTACAACTTCAAAAACATGTAATACCTCTGGGAGGAAATATAAATGGTAAACAGAAAGAAGATTAAAAGTGACTACGTCATAAAGTCTAGAAGTTATGGAAAAAGAGAGAAGATAAAGAGCAAACATTGAACTCAGTTTAATATTACAGCTGAAAGTCTACATTTGCAGAGAAGTTCTTTCTGTTGCTTTTACATAGGCTCTTCATTTCCATTAGGTGATGAACAGGGGATGAACAACTTAGGGAGCTTGAGTTATGGGCATAATAAGTCTTCAAAATGCTTCCAAAATACATGCAAATGACAAAGGTAAGAGCACATGCCTAAGAATAATTTATAATCCCCACATCAGTCAGAAAAATATAACAGCAGCAGAAGTTCATTATGCGCAGGAACAGACCAGAATTTAACAGCTTTCCTCTACAAATTGCAGGAGAAGAAATGTTATCTTGATATTTCATAGTAAGTGTTCTCAATGATGCTCTTGCTGGCAAGCTGTCAGTTAGCACACATCATTTCCCTGCATTTCCTCTTTCTGAAGAAAGAAGAGAACTGCTAAAAATACACTGACAGTCTAGTGTTATTTTCCAAACAGCAATGCTCTGCACCGTTTAATCATCACACTGCTAATATCCCAAGAAAGACAGTTTCCTGTTGGTGTTAAAAGAAGAGCCTGGCAACACTGAAATATCAAAACAGTTTAGGGACCGGAATTAATTTATAATTTTCATTTCCTAACTGGTGAGCACTGACAAGTTTTTTTTTAAAGTTTGCCTCTTTGTAGGGTGTAGGCAAAGCTGCATGCAATGGCTGGAAAAGCAGCATCATAAAATTCCTGTGTAGGCAGAAGTTCTTATGGTTCTTTGAGATGACCTTTAAATTTCAATAAAACAATGTGGTTTAAATGGAAGAAATATTTTAGGGAAAACAAGTAGAGTACTGACTGACTGTGGTTTAGGTCTGGTTATTGTGTATTGTGTGAAATTATAAACTCTGGCACATTTATGGAGGCATTAAGAAAG